>Ga0335074_10006497_pt1 | contig 16227 bp, 11 predicted proteins | sample Lox_Sample_23_FD_206715 | JGI IMG/M metagenome (GOLD analysis project Ga0335074, IMG submission 206715) | Soil microbial communities from Loxahatchee National Wildlife Refuge, Florida, United States - Lox_Sample_2.3 | ecosystem: Environmental > Terrestrial > Soil > Wetlands | place: USA...
GCGCCGTATCGGAATGCCGGGCGGCTGGTGCAGATCAGGGAAGTCAATGCATTGGGGCAGGAGGCGTGGCCGCTGCCGTGGCTTGACGTTGCAGAGTGGAGACAGCAGAGCCGATCGTTCGAGGACATCGCATTCTCAACGGGGATAAACGGAAGAAGCTTCCTGGAAAGCCACGGCACGGCGGTCGAAGTGGGCGCCGAGGAAGTGAGCGCCAATTTCTTTCCCCTGTTAGGCGTGCAGCCGATGCTGGGACGCGGGTTTCTGCCCGATACGCCGAGCTTTGCGGCAAATCGGAACAGCGGCACCATCGTGCTGAGCTACGCCGTGTGGAAACAGGCGCTGGGCGGTGACCGCAACATTCTGGGGAAGTCGGTGCAGATCAACGACAAGCCGTGGACGGTGATTGGAGTAATGCCGCCAGGCTTCCGGTATCCCGCGAGGACGTACGGGACGGCTCAGGTGTGGACGCCGGTCGAGCTGGGCAAGAGCGACGAAGCGCGCGGCAACGACGCGAACAATTATTTTGTGCTGGGGCGGCTGCGGCCGGGGGTGAGCGTCCAGGCGGCACAGGCGGAGATGGCCGTACTCCAGAAAGGGATCGGGCAGGAATGGCCGGACGCGGATCTGCGGAGCGTCCACAGCCGCGTTGAGCTGGAAGGCTACGCGGAAACACTGGTGGACAAAGACGTGCGCAAAGCCCTGCTGGCGCTGCTGGCAGCGGCGGGGGTGCTGTGGCTGATCGCCAGCCTGAACGTAACGAATCTGCTGCTGGCGCGGGGGACGGCGCGGCAACGGGAGATGGCGATGCGGCGGGCGCTGGGCGCGAGCCGGTGGCGGATCGTGCGGCAGATGATGGTGGAGGGCCTGGTGCTGAGCGCGGTGTCCGGGGCGCTGGGCATTGGGCTGGCCGCGGCGTCCGTGAAGATGCTGGGACACGAGATCAGCCAGAGTCTGCCGCTGCCGGTGCCGGCGCGGCCGGATGCGTGGATCCTGCTGGCGCTGGTGGGGCTGACGGCAGCGTCGGCGCTGGTGTCCACGGCGTGGCCGGCGGTCGTGTCGGCGCGTGGGCCGCTGGAACCGGCGCTGAAGCAGGGCGGGCTGCAGACGGGACAGAGCCGGCAACATAACCGGGCGCGCGCAGGTCTCGTGGCGGTGGAGATTGCCATGTCCCTGACTCTGCTGATGGGGTGTGGGCTGCTGCTGCGGACGATTTATGCGCTGGAACACGTGCCGCTGGGTTTCCGCACGGATCACATCGTGGTGGCCAGCCTGCAGATTCCGGCCTACCGTTACGAAAACCATAATCTGACAGCGGACCTGTACGAGCCGATACTGGACAGGGTGCAGCATCTGCACGGCGTGGACAGCGCGGGTCTGATGACGGAGGTGCCGCTGGGACACACGTTCACCATGGGGCTCATAATGCGCATGAAGGGGCGGTCGGTGGTTGCGATGATGAAGGCGGCCACGCCGGGGATCGAGCAGGTGTTCGATTTTCCGATGGCGGCAGGGCGCTTCTTCCGCGCGGAGGACACGCCGGACGCGCCGGCAGCGGTGGTGGTGAACGAGGCGTTCGCGCGGGCGTATTCGCCGGACAAGCACAACCTGGCGGCGATTCTGGGCACAAAGCTGATGGGCACGGAGCGGGGCGCGAAGCCGGCGGCTTACTCCCAGGTGGTGGGGGTTCTCCAGGACGTACACCAGACGGGCATTGCCTCTCCGTCTACGCCGGAGATTGAAGTCAGCCTGGCGCAGACGACGCCCGACACGACCTTCTATAACGTGCTGGACGAGATTGCCATGGACCTGGCGGTGCGGACGCGGGAACCGGCGGCGGTGGTGATTCCCGAGATACGGGACATTTTGCGCCAGGCGAGTCCGGAACTGGCGGCGGCGAAGATCACGACCATGGACGAGATCGTCGAGGATTCCTATGGGAGCCAGCGGCTGGCTGCACATCTGCTGGAGATTTTTGGCGGGGCCGCGCTGCTGCTGTGCGTGGCCGGGCTCTACGGGCTGCTGGCTTACGTTGTGAACCAGCGCACGCGCGAACTGGGAGTACGGATTGCTCTGGGAGCGCCGCGCGCCAGCGTGCTGTGGCTGGTGATGCGGCAGGCCGGAGGAATGCTGCTGGCGGGCGTGGCGCTGGGCAGCGGGCTGGCGCTGGCATCGGGGCGTCTGGCGCGGGGGTTCCTCTACGGGGTGAAGGCGCATGACGGGTGGACGCTGGCCGCGGCGGCGATGGTGCTGTTCTTCAGCGGGGCGGCGGCGGCGTATTTGCCCGCGCAGCGGGCCGCGTCGATTGATCCAATGCAGGCGATTCGGGAGGAGTAAAGCGGGAGCCGTTAGCTCTTGGCTGTGGGCACGCGAGGATTCAGGATTTGCCGGAGCGGGCATCCGCGTCGTGGATTCGGCTGGCTTCGAAGCTGACGATCTTCCACTGCCCCAGCCGCCGGTTGTACACGCGCGTGTAGCGGTATTTTCCGCTTATATCGCTGGCGCCGTTCGTGCCGACCAGGTTTGCAACCGACGTGACCACGGCGGTATTGCCGTAGACCCTCACATGAACGTCGCTGAGGTCGAGTTGTGTGATCTGCACTGTGCCTGCGCGCCGCTGGGCCAGAGCCTGCGCCTTGTTTTCGATGGTGCCGTTCGAGGTGATCCCGATGTAATCGTCGGCGAGCAGGTGATCCATTTCGCTGACATTGTTGGTTACGATCGCCTGCCGCCATTCCTGCTCGAGCTCTTCGATTTCCCTGTGAGCGATCTTGTTTTCATGACGCGGGAGAGCCTGTAACGGCTGCCACGCTGCCACCAGCATGAGCGCTGCCAGAAACTGGGGGACGCTCCTCAGGCGGAAAACGAATACCGATCGGCGGCGCATGGTCGTACCGGATAGTAGCCCGTATCGGCGCGGCACGTCAAAATATACGTACCCAATGGGGCGGATTGGCTGCCGAAGCATGTTGGTTCACGCCTGAAGGTGTCCGCGATCCCCCAGGAGGAAACCGCTGTTACCCTATCAGACGCGCCAAATGGGCAGATGAATGCCCGGAGTTAAACCACCGTGTTCAGGTTTTCTACCTGCCGGTCGAGCATCAGCTGATAGAGACCGCCAACCGCGTAATCCCTGAAATGCGAGGAGGCGCGGTGCGCATCCACCGCCTTCTGGTCCTTGTATTGCTCGTAGATGACGACCACGTCCGGTTCGCCATCCACGGTATGCGGCACATAGGTGACGCAACCAGGCTCCTGGCGCGAGGCCGTCGCCAGTCCGGTCAGCAACTCAACGATGCGCTGGCGATCCTCGGGACGGAATTTCATGCGCACGGTGAAACTGATCATAGATCACGCTCCGGCGACCTTCGTCTGCTGCTCATTTTGCGCCGATTCGCTCCATAGCCGCACGAAACTCAAACAGCTCGACGGTTTGATCGCGATCGGGCCCTGTGGATACGATACCTATTTTCGCGCCTGATTCGCGCTCCATGAAGCGCAGATATTCCTTCGCGGCTTCGGGCAGCTCCTCAAATGAGCGTATCCCCTCGGTCGAACTCTGCCATCCCTTCAGCCTGGTGTATTGCGGGCGTATGGCCTCGATCCCCCGGATATCCGCCGGTACGACGTCGCAACGTTTGCCATCGATCTCATAGCCGACGCAGACGGGAATCTCCTCCAGCTCATCGAGGACGTCGAGCTTGGTGACGACCAGCCACTCGGTGCCGTTGATCTGGTTGGAATAGCGCAGCAACGGAAGATCGAGCCAGCCGCAGCGCCGTGGGCGGCCGGTGACGGCTCCGTATTCCTGGCCGCGCGCGCGGAGAGCGTCCGCAAAGGCATCCTGGATCTCGGTGGGAAAAGGTCCCTCGCCCACGCGCGTGATGTAAGCCTTGGTGACGCCGATGACGGTGCCAATGCGGTTGGGTCCGACGCCGGTCCCGGTAGAAGCGCCGCCCGCCGCTGCGGAGGATGAGGTCACGAAGGGGTAGGTGCCATGGTCGATGTCGAGCATGGTGCCCTGTGCGCCCTCGAACATCACACTGTGACCTTCGTGCAACGCTCGATTCAGGAGCTGAGCCGTGTCGGTGACGAAAGGGCGGATTTTTTCGGCCGCCTGGGCATACTCGTCGTACATCTGCGACGGATCGAGCGGCTCCGTGCCGAAAAGCGCGTGGGCGATGGCGTTCTTTTCGCGGCAGGCGTTCTCGATGTGCGTCTTCAGCAGCGCGGGATTCAGCAGATCGACGATGCGCAGGCCGTTGCGCGCCATCTTGTCCTCGTAGGCCGGACCGATGCCACGGCTGGTGGTACCGATTTTCTGACGGCCGGGCGCGCTCTCCGCAGCCAGCTCGATCATGCGGTGGTAGGGCAGGATCACGTGCGCGCGATTGGAGACAAAAAGCCGGCTGTCGACGTCAATGCCCAGATCCCGAAGGCGGCCCGTCTCCCTGAGAAACGCCATGGGATCGACGACCACGCCGTTGCCGATGACGCCGCGGCAGCCAGGGCGCAGGACGCCGCAGGGAATAATCTGCAGAATGAATTTCTGGCCGTCGATGATGACCGTATGGCCGGCGTTGTGCCCGCCCGCGTAGCGCGCGACCACCGAAAAACGCTCCGACAAAACGTCGACGATCTTCCCTTTGCCCTCATCGCCCCACTGGGCGCCCACCACTACTGCCGACTTTGCCTGGGTCACCGGATTGCCTGTTTCCTTTCCTTCGCTGATACCGGCGTAGCGCACACACGGAGAGCAAAACCACGGTAACGTACCCTGCTCAGCTTTCGTCAGGGTCAACGCACCCTGTTGGTTGCGTCGACGTGACCGCTGTGGCTCCGGGATGCAACAACCCTGGTTTTGCTGGGGCCGCTGACTGCCGAGCCCGGTGAACATTAACGCTGATGGAACCGTGGGTGGGCCGGATGCCGGAATTCAGTCCATCCGATTCCTCATGATATATGGCCGGGCGACTATGGCAAAGATCACCGACGGAATGCCTGAATGCCAGTGAATTGAAAGAGATACTATTTCCCCATGTCTTCGCGCTGGTTTCGTTTGGCACTCGTCTCTGTGCTCTGCACCGTACCCGTCTGTGCCCCAGGCGCACAGAAAGCCACTCCAGGTAATCTCCCCTCCGCGAGGCTGGACCAGTATGTGGGGCAATATCGCATGCAGAACGAGCCCGACGTAGTGCTCTCGGTCTTTCGCGAGGGGAATCGCCTTTACATCGAGGGCGCCCGGACACCGCGGATCGACCTGACAGCCATATCGAAGACGGCTTTTTCCGCGTGGAACGGGTATGCGACGTATAGCTTCGTTGTGGGCAGCGATGGACAGGTTTCTGCCATCCGGTTTTCCTCCCCGAGCGAGCAGGATCTGTTGCCGAAGATCTCTTCGCACCCGGTCGCCAGCCGTTTTCGGCCTTACTCGCGAGAAGAAGTGATGATCCCCATGCGAGACGGGGTGAAACTGCATGCGGTAATTTTGCGGCCGACGGATACGCAGGCGGCGTTGCCGTTTCTGCTGGAGCGCACGCCGTACGGAGTGGATGGGTCAACGCCGAATTCGATCAATTCGCAATACACCGAGCTGGCCGAGAGCGGATACATCTTCGTAATGGAAGATATTCGCGGCCGCTTCAAGTCGGAAGGGACATTCGTGATGATGCGGCCGCTCGAGGACCACCACGATCCGCATGCCGTCGATGAGAGTACCGACACCTACGACACGGTGGCATGGCTCCTGAAAAACGTGCCCGACAACAACGGGCGCGTGGGGGTGATTGGGGTGTCGTATCCGGGATTTCTGGCGGCGGAGGCGGGGATCGATCCGCACCCGGCGATCCGGGCGATTTCACCGCAGGCGCCGATGACAGATGTGTGGCTGGGGGACGATTTCTTTCACAACGGGGCCTTCCGGGAGACGTACGGCTACGATTACGTGATCGGCATGGAGTCGAGTAAGGAGAACACATTCAACAAGCTGAAGCAGGATGCGTACACGTACTTCCTGAATGCGGGGTCGTTTGCAGCGGCGGGCAAGCAGGCGGACGCGAGCGATTTGCCGACATGGAAGGCGTTCCTGAAGCATCCGGCGTATGACGATTTCTGGCGGGCACGGGCCGTTGAATATCACCTGACGACGGTGGCCGTGCCCACGCTGGAGGTTGGCGGCTGGTGGGACCAGGAGGATTTGTGGGGTCCGCAGGAAGAGTACGCGGTGCTGGAGAAGCACAATGAGCCGGTAGACCCGATGCACCGCGTGTATATGGTGCTGGGACCGTGGCGGCACGGAGGATGGGTGCAGACCACACGGCACCTGGGCCCACTCGATTTCGGCGAGCCGGTGAGCGATGAGTTCCGGAAACAGATTGAAGCGCCGTTCTTCGCGTATTACCTGAAGGATCAGCCAGGGTTCAAGCTGTCGAATACGGCGACCTTCCAGACGGGAACGGATCGGTGGATGTACTACAGCCAGTGGCCGCCGAAAAACGTGGCGGATCGCGATCTCTATCTGGACCCTGACGGATCCCTCAGCTTTGACAGGCCTGCGGATCTTCACGCATACAAGGCGTACACATCGGATCCGGCGAATCCGGTACCGTATCGGATGCGCCCGATTGAGGCGACATATGCGCCGGACTCGCACTGGTACACATGGCTGGTGCAGGACCAGCGTCCGTATGCCGGCCGCAAAGACGTGGCGACGTTTGAGACGGCGCCGCTCGACCACGACGTGACGGTGACGGGGAACGTGATCGCGGATCTGATTGCGTCGACGTCGGGGACCGACAGCGACTGGGTGGTGAAGCTGATTGACGTGTTCCCGGATCATCCGGAAGCTTGCGGTCATTGCACGCGCATCGATCCGGCGGTCGATCCCTACTTCCATGCGGATCCCGACGGATACGAGCTGATGATCGCGGATGAGATTTTTCGCGGGCGGTATCGCGTGAGCTTCGAGCAGCCGGAAGCGATTCCCGCGAACAGGCCTGAGGAATACAAGTTCAGCCTGCACGCGGCGGATCACGTGTTCCTGGAGGGGCATCGGATTATGGTGCAGGTGCAGAGCACATGGTTTCCGCTCTACGACAGGAATCCGCAGACGTTTGTGCCGAACATCATGACGGCGCAGCCGGGAGACTACAAGGCAGCGGAGCAGCGGATCTATGCGGGATCGCACATTGAGTTCCCGGAGCCGAAGTAACGCCGATCACAGCGTCTTCAGGTAGGCCTTGGCTCGCTCCAGATCCGGAAAGAGTCTTTCGTCTTCCTGGAAGGCACGAGAGTGGACGCAGCGGCGGCCATTGCGGTGCTTCACGGGGTGCCTGAGGTGCAGCATCTCGTGGTACATCAGGTATTCGATGGCGTAGCGCGGGGTATCGCGGCGATCGAAGACGCGGCTGACCATGATGGTGTTGTGGGCGGCGTCGTAATGGCCGAGGAGGCGGCGCGCGGTGACTTCGCTCCAGGTGAGCAGGGGGCGCCCCATGAGGCCGTGAAAGAACTTCCGGTTGAGAGACTCAAAGACTTCGTCGAGATCGTAGTGCCGGCCCTGCGCGGTCAGGATCTTTTTGCGCCCGCGAGTCTGCCGGATGCGCTCGCTTTGGCGGACCACGGACTCGCTGGTGGTGAAGCGGCGATAGCGCAGAGCGTGGCTCGCGTCGATGGGCCTGCGGTAGAGCTTGGCAAGCAGAATGTGCGCGATGGCACGGAGCACAGTCTCCGATGCTCCTTCGAGCAGATCAGAGAGGCTGACGCGAATACAGCCTTCGCGCAGGCGGATGGTGGTGTTGAGAGAGGTGAAGCGGCGGAAGCGGACTTCGATGGGAGGCATCGGCGCGCGCGGTCGCAGCGCGCGATACTCCTCGGCAAACAACGCAGTAACTTCAGGATTCACTTTGATCCGAGGCTCGCACAGGGGTCGCGTGGAAATCAAGGACCTGCTGTCCAGGGGACTGGCCGTCCGGGCGGCGTTGAACGGTTCTCGCGATTCCGGCGCTCGAACGTCCAGTACGATAGATGTATCCCCTTTTCTCGGAGTGTCGATTGCAGGCTGCTACCGCTAATGAACGCGTTATTTCTCCGGCTCGCAACATAGAAGGCAGCCTGCGGCTGCCCGGCGATAAGAGCATCTCGCATCGCTACGCCATGCTGGGCGGCCTCGCCGAGGGAGTTACCAGGCTCACCAATTTCTCTACCGGGGCCGACTGCGCGTCCTCTCTCGCCTGCGTTGAGGGGCTCGGGGCGCGGGTCTCGCGCGGTAGCGACGGAACCGTTGAGATCACGGGAACGGGCGGGCATTTCCGCTCCCCGGCGACGCCGCTCGACTGCGGTAACTCCGGTTCGACGATGCGCATGATGTCGGGGCTGCTGGCAGCGCAATCCGGACGCTTCACGCTCGTGGGGGACGCATCGCTGAGCCGCCGCCCCATGGAGAGGATTCGCAAGCCGCTGGCGCAGATGGGGGCGCGCATCGAGCTTGTGGACGGCCACGCGCCGGTCACCGTAGAGGGGACTGCGCTGATGGGAATCGACTACACGACGCCGATCCCGAGTGCACAGGTGAAGACGGCGCTGCTCTTCGCGGGGCTGCAGGCGAGGGGAACGACGACGGTGCGCGAAGCCGTGCGCACGCGCGATCACGGCGAGCTGGCGCTGCGGGCTTTCGGGGCTGAGGTTCAGCGGTCCATCGATGCAGTCTCCATCGCGGGAGGGCAGACGCTGCACGGAATCGAAGCTGCCGTTCCCGGCGACATCTCCTCGGCGGCGTTCTTTCTATGCGCGGCGGCGCTCTTTCCTGGATCCAATCTGATTTTCGACTCCCTGGGACTGAACCCCACGCGCGCCACGCTTCTCGACGTGCTGACTGCGCTTGGTGCACACATCGGCGTGCTGAATCTCGAGGAAAAGCATGGAGAGCTGGTGGGAACGGTTCAGGTGAACGCTCCGGCGCAGGAACTGACGGGTACGACCATTTCCGGGGCATTGTCGGCGCAGCTGATCGACGAGCTGCCGGTGCTGGCAGCGATTGGAGCGTACACGAAGACCGGCATTCGCATCCGCGATGCGAAAGAACTGCGCGTGAAGGAGTCGGACCGGATCGCGCTGGTGGCGGCGAACCTGCGCGCGATGGGAGCGGAGGTTGAGGAGTTCGAGGACGGACTGGATGTTCCCGGCGGACAGGAGTTGCATGGGGCGGAGATCGATGCGGGTGGGGATCACCGGATCGCCATGGCGTTTTCGGTTGCGGCGCTGCGGGCGAGCGGGGAGACTCTGATCCGTGGCGCGGAGGCGGCGGCGATTTCGTTTCCGGAGTTTTTTGAACTGCTGGAGAGTGTCGCGCAGCGGTAAAGCACCGGGTTCGTGAGCCAGCAAGTCAGCGGGTTCATCGCCTCATCCCGCCGACTTGCCGACCAGCAGTCTCCTGCTATTTCACCGGGGCCAGAATGTCGTCGAGGCGGTCGGGAGTACCGCCGACGCGCTCGAGATGCGGGTAGCGCAGGCCGTCATGGTAATTCATGTCGATGGTCACGACGCGATCGCCCTTCTTCACGATCAGATGGATCGGATCGGGGCTTTTTTCTGCGGCCACAATTGCATCTTTCAGAACGCCGATGGAATCGGCGCCGGCGAAAGCATTGCCGTTAACGGCGAGAATCTGCATCCCCGGTGCGAAACCGGCCTTAAACGCCGGGCTGTCCCAGTTGACCCCGCCGATCATGCCGTCGCGGCCGACGCTGAATCCCAGAGAGGTCGCGAAGCTGGCTCCAAAGCGTGAAGGGCCGGCGTGCTTCACATAGCTCGGCGGCGTGTCGTTGTAAACGAGCTTGTAGCCGCCCTGAGTAAATCCACCTTCCGGCACTTCCGGATGCAGGTTGTAGACGCGGTCGCGGAGAAAAGTATCCCAGTCGTAGGGCTGCACCTTGTTCAGCGCGGCGACAATGTCGTTGAAGTCGTAAGTGCGGGTGACGAAGCTCCCGTTGTCGATGCCGTAGAACTCCTTCGCGAAGTCGTCGAGGGACTTACTGCCGTTGCTGAGCTCGCGGATCTTCGTGTCAACATCGAGCCAGATGAGCAGGCCTTCCTCGTAATAGTCTTCATCGCGCTGGAAGCTGACCCAGCTGACGGGGCGGCGCTCGGAAAGGATCTCCTGATTGGTGGTGTCGACCAGTGGGCGCCAGTCGCGGCCCGGGCTGGCTTCGTAATCGGCGGCGATGCCAGCGATCAGGTCGCGGGTGTCGTCCGCCGAACGCATGCCGGAACGCGCACTGAGCACGTAGCCCCAGTATTGGGTGAGGCCTTCATACACCCAGAGCAGATCGTTGCGCATGGGGACGTTGAAATTGGGGGTCCAGAGATCGTTGGGACGGCGGAATTTGCCATTCCAGGAGTGGGTGTACTCGTGGGCGAGGAGATCGACTTCGCGGGCCTGCGCGGGCCAGTTGGTGAAGTAGTCGGCGCGCGTGCCGTCTTCGCTCGACTGGTGATGTTCGAGTCCTTCCCCACCCAGCGTGTCGCTCAGGGTAAAGAGAAAATCGTAGTGGTTGTAATGGTGCGAAGCGAAAAGCTTCTGCGCCTGAATGGCGAGGTTTTTGTGAACCTGCAGCTCCTCGGGAGTGATGTCGAGATCTTTCGGCTCATCGGCAAAGACATCAAGGAAAACCTGGTTATCGGGGCCGGTGGAGAGATCCACGCGACGGTAATTGAGCCCGGTGGTCAGCGGTGAATCCACCAGCGTGTTCAGCGTCGTTTCCTTAAAGTGAACGGTGCTGCCGTCCTGCGCGTCGGTCTCGAGCGCTGTAGCGTACTTCCAGTCCGCTGGAAGAATGGCGGTGGGGCGAACGTGAATGTCGCGAGAGAAATGGCCGGCAGGATAGAGCACGACTGAGTTCCAGGGAAGGTCGGCCATCACCGTCGTCATCTCCACGCGGCCATCCTGCGGGCGAATCGCAGACAGGTAGTCGAAATCCACATCAAGCGCGGTCACGCCCTCCGGCACGTCCACGTGAAATGCGTACATGTTGACCCGGTCGCGGACCCAGGGAATGCGCTGGCCGTTGGCCGTGATGACGAGGCCGCCGAGATCCTGGATGGGGCCTTCGGGCGCGTGGTCGCCCGGGAGCCACTCCGGATAGAGAAGTGTGAGGGCGCCGGAACGCACGGGGACAGTCTCATGAACGGTGATGACGCGATCGGTGGTGTTCGTGAGATTGGCGGTAAGGTCAATGACACCGGGATACGGGGTGTCGGCGGGGGCCGCGATGGGCGGGGGCATGGGTGCCGGCTCAGGGCCAGCGGAATTCTGTGCGGAGGCGCAGGTGAAGGCGGCTATTGCGAGGACGGCACTGATTGCCGCGGCAGAGCGAGAAAAGCGGGGCATCGGGACAACTCTCCAAAACGCAGATTCGGGCCGGGGACAACCGCAAATTTTACAGGAGCGGAGGAGTCGCGGGGGAAGCTCGGCGCCGGAGTCGCGAGAATTCGCCGCGCAGCTAAGGGTAATTCGTCAGCCCGCTGAAAGAAGGCAGTCGTTCGGCGGGAAGGAAGATGAAGTTATTCACGTACTCCTGACCTTGCGTCAGCGGCAATGGCTGAAGCCGGTCGATTTCATCGCCGCGCACCGGAATAAGCACACCCTGGGAAAGGCGCCACGCCCTATAGCCGACAGACGCGAGCAGATCGTCGACCTGGTTGAAGGCAACCGAATTGTGGCGGCGCTCGATTTCGATAAGCAGAACAGGCTTGTCGCGCCCGATAAGATTCACGGCCCCGCGCAGCACTGAGGGCTCGTGCCCTTCGACATCGATTTTGATGAAGGCGACGTTTTCAAGGTGCAGATCGTCGAGTGGACAGATCTTCACCCGGCGCTCGACAACGCTCGTTATGCCCGGATTCCTGTCGAGGCGGTTGGCGCCTTCAATCGTGCCGACGCCGGTATTGTTCGGGTCGAAGCGCATTGTCGCTTCGCCGTGATGGTCGGAAAGGGCCACATCGTGGACGATCATGTTGCCGCGCCGCACGCGGGCCAGCTGCGCCAGACAGATAGGATTCGGTTCGAAGACGTGGACGGCGCGGGTGAGACGCGAGAGGTAGTAGGCGTATTGACCGGCATTGCCGCCCACATCGACGGAATTCGCGTCGCGGCGGGTGAGGCGGGGCAACAGCCAGTACTCGGGCTCAAAATGGCGATCCCGTCGGGCGATCTGGAGCGCGAGCCAGGCTCGCGGCGCATGGCCGGAGACGAATTTACCGCATTTAGCCTTCCAGCTCATCCTGTCCTCTGGTGATTGGGGTGATCCAGCACAAACGCGGCTTTGCTGGCAAGCGCTTAGGTTCCGCCCAGTTCGGCTTCCTTGCGCTCGCGTTCGCGCTCGAAGAAGCGCTCCATGAACTTGGTATCGAAGCGGCCGCGGCGGAATTCGTCGTCCTGGAAAATGCGCTGGTGGAGCGGGATGGTGGTATGGATGCCCTCGACGATGAACATCTCCAGCGCGCGGCGCATGCGCGCCATGGACTCCTCGCGGTCGGCGCCGTGGGCGATCAGCTTGGCGATGAGTGAGTCGTAGTAGGGTGGCACCACCCCTTCGGCGTACTGAGCCGTATCCACGCGAATGCCGTTGCCACCGGGCACATTGAAGGCAGTGATCTTTCCCGCCGAAGGTGTGAACTTCTCCGGGTGCTCGGCATTCACGCGACACTCGATGGCGTGACCACGCATGGGGATGGTCTCCGGCACGATGCTGGTGATCTTTTCGCCCAAGGCAATGCGCAACTGCGCCTTGACCAGATCGATGCCGGTGATCATCTCGGTCACGGGATGCTCGACCTGGATGCGGGTATTCATCTCGATGAAGTACAGCTTACCGTCTTCATCCATGAGGAACTCGATGGTCCCCGCATTCTGGTAGCCAACGGCTTCGAGGGAGCGCTTGAGGGTGCGCGCGATGTCCTCGCGCATCCTGGGGGTGACCTGGAGCGAAGGCGCCTCCTCAATCAGCTTCTGATGGCGGCGCTGAATCGAGCACTCTCGCTCGCCCAGGGACATGGCGGTTCCGTGCTCGTCGGCCAGGATCTGAAATTCGATGTGGCGCGGGCGCTCGATGAACTTTTCCATGTACAGATCGCCGTTGCCAAAGGCATTTGCGGCTTCGCTCTGGGCGGCATTGAAGAGGCCGGGGAGTTCCTCAGGGGCACGCACCACACGCATGCCGCGTCCGCCGCCTCCGGCCGAGGCTTTCAGGATCACCGGGTATCCGACGGTTTCGGCCCACTCCAGGGCTTCGCCTTCGCTCTGGATCACTCCTTCGGAACCGGGGAGAATGGGCACTTTTGCCTTCTTCATTGCCTGGCGGGCCTTTTCTTTCTCTCCCATAAGCCGAGTGACCTCGGGCGGAGGCCCGATGAACTTGATGTTTGAAGCGCGGCAGACTTCCGCAAAATTCGCGTTCTCGCTCAGCAGCCCGTAGCCGGGATGAATGGCGTCCACGTCGGCGATCTCAGCGGCGCTGATGACGGCGGGAACATTCAGGTAACTTTCCGCGGAGCGCGGCGGCCCGATGCAGATGGCCTCGTCGGCAAAACGAACATGCAGGGCGTGGCGGTCGGCCTCGCTGTAGATGGCAACCGTGCGAATGCCCATTTCCTTGCAGGCGCAAATCACGCGCAGCGCGATTTCGCCGCGATTGGCGATCAGGACCTTGCGCATAGTTAAGAAACCCGCAACGCAAACAGTTGCTGGCCGTATTCGACGGGCTGGCCGTTCTGGACGAGCCGCTTGACCACTTCCCCGGTGGCGTCGCTTTCAATCTCGTTCATGAGCTTCATCGCCTCGACGATACACAGCACCTGTCCGGCCTCGATGCGATCGCCGATCTTGACGAAGGCCGGTGAGCCGGGTGACGGCGATTCGTAAAATGTGCCCACGATAGGCGACTTCACGATATGCAGCGATTCATCATCCGCAGGTTCGGCAGCCGCTTCCGACGCTGCGGGCGCGGCGCCTGCGTGAACTGAGGATAAGACCGCGTGAGCGGCCGGAGCCTGCGACGATCCCTGAGCGGCCAGCAGCCGCGCCAGTCCGGCTACATCGGCGCCGCCTTCGTCCGCGAATTTGATGCGGACCTTCAGATCGCCGCGCTCGACGGCAAATTCACCGATTTTGTTGTCTTTCAGGAACTCGACGAGTTCCTTCAGTTCCTTCAAATCCTGCGCATTCATCGTTTCGCTCTCGTGCGGTCTTCACCCGCGTCGATCTCCATCCAGTCCTTCGTAACCTGTGTCAGCACCCGGGCTCCGCTGGGTGTCACCGCTACCATGTCCTCGATCCGAATGCCGAACCTCCCCGGCAGATAAATGCCGGGCTCGATCGTGATCACCATGCCCGGGACCAGGCGCGCTTCCTGCCTTGCCGCCACGCGCGGTTGCTCATGAATCTCCAGCCCGACGCCATGCCCGGTGGAATGCGTGAAGTACCGGGCCAATCCGGCTTTGCGCAGCACGCTGCGCGCAGCTTCATCCACTTCGCCGCAGGCGACGCCAGGCCGAACCGCATCCACGGCCGCCGTTTGCGCCTGCAGCACCGCATCGTACGCGGCGCGCTCCTCACGGCTCGCACGGCCCATGTGCACAGTGCGGGTCATATCGGAGCAATAACCATTGAGGATAACACCGAAGTCCAGCGTCACGAATCCGTTGCGCGGCAGCCGCGCGGTGGTGGCGTGCCCGTGCGGAAGCGCCGACCGTGGGCCGGACGCGACGATCGTTTCGAACGACATGCCCTCCGCGCCCATTCCGCGCGCCAGGAACTCCAGCTCGGCGGCGAGGGCAATTTCTGTCATGCCGCTGCGCATCCGCGGGACGATTTCCTGAAACAGAGAACAGCCAAGCTCCGCGGCGCGCTCCGTCCGAATCAGTTCGCCGGCATCCTTGACTAGGCGCAGCGTGGCAATCAGAGGCGACGGCAAGGGCACGAAGAAACCGCGCTTCACGGATCGCATCAGATCGAGCTCGGCCACCGTTGTATGCTGCGGATCGAAGGCTGCGCGCCGCGCGCGTTCAGCCAGCAGCGCGCAGGCTTCCTTAAGCGCTGAGTGCTTTGCAATGGAGATCCGCGCCCCGCGCGTCTCCTCGCGCGCCTGGGTCGTGTAACGGCCGTCGGTGAACAGGACAGCGCGTTTCGGTGTCACCGCCAGAGCCGCATTCGACCCTGTGAACCCGCAGAGCCAGCGGACATCCGGCAGATGCGTCACCAGCAGGGCCCCTATGTTTGTCTCTGCCATCTTCCGGCGCAGCATCATCCAGCGCTGTGCTGTGAAATCCCCATCTCGTCGCATCACGATTGATCTTACTGGTTGGCTCCGGCTCCCGCCATTCGCCCGGAAGCATGGAAATTGACCCGCATTCCAGCAGACACGAGCATCGCGAGCGGTGACAATTCCCCCCTCTCGCTCATCTAATACTTTGAACGGCAAGACTTTGCCGCTGTTGGCGCACTCTTTCCGGGCCTATGCCCGGGCCAACCGGCCGATGCCCAAGTTCACAGGCATCACCAGAAAGGGAAACACATGAAGAACCGCACCAAATCGCTCACGATCGTGATCTCGGGACTGCTCGCATTCGCGCCTGCTGTGCTGGCCCAGAATGAGGGCATGGGCCAGGGCGAGGCCACCATCACCATACTGCCTAAAGACGAACACGCACCCCCGTCGAACGTCTCCGAGCAGAGCGTCCAGGCCGAGGCGGCCGGCAAAAAGGCGCAGATCACGAGCTGGCAGTCAGAGCATTCCGGCCAGGCCCCCGTAGAGCTGGTGCTGATGATTGACAACGGAGCCCGCGGCAGCCTGGGCCGCGAAATGGACGATATCGTTCACTTTATAAAGGGTCTGCCGCCCAATGTGAAGGCCACTGTCGCCTACATGGAGTACGGGCGTGCCGCGCTGGCCGGGCCACTAACGACCGACCACGCCGCAGTGGCGAAAGAAGTTCACCTCCCCGCCGGCATGGCAGAGATGAACGCGAGCCCTTACTTCTGCCTCTCGGACCTGGCGAAGCACTGGCCCTCCGGCGATCGCTCCGCATTTCGCGAAGTCGTCATGATCACGGATGGCGTCGATTACTATGAGCTGCACTACGATCCTGAAGATCCTTATGTTCAGGCTGCGATGAGCGACGCGGCTCGCGCCGACCTGGTCGTCTACAGCATCTACTGGCGCAGCACGGGGCCGG
>Ga0335074_10006498_pt1 | contig 16222 bp, 17 predicted proteins | sample Lox_Sample_23_FD_206715 | JGI IMG/M metagenome (GOLD analysis project Ga0335074, IMG submission 206715) | Soil microbial communities from Loxahatchee National Wildlife Refuge, Florida, United States - Lox_Sample_2.3 | ecosystem: Environmental > Terrestrial > Soil > Wetlands | place: USA...
CCTTTCTGCGCTGCCAATGGCGGAGGCACCATTCTCTTAGTAGGGGCTGGGTACCTTGGTCCAGTGGGTGCCATCCCAGTGCTGGATGAGCGTCCCGGTACACCCCGGAGAGAACGGTTTCCAGGTGCTCGCCTGACCCGGGCTCGGGCTTGGGGGGGTAGGGGTGCAGACCCTGGCCCAGCGGGTGCCGTTCCAGTGCAGCAGGAACGTGGCCCCATCACCGCTGCTGGTGTAGCCCGCGGCCCACGCGTCATCAGAGGCAATGGTGCTCACCCCCAGCAGCGCGGTGTCGCCGGTGACCCCGGCGGGGCGGGGGCTGCGGACCTCTGTCCAGCGGACGCCGTTCCAGTGCAGGATAAACGGCTTCACCTTGTTCGTGTTGTAGATTCCCACCGCCCAGGCGTCAGCGGCCGAGACGGCGCTCACCGCGTACAGCTCCGGGTCGTGCGGCTGACACTGGCCGCCATATATACGTCTATGCCGTAAATGCGTCAAAGAACGCGCCCCGGATCAACTTCGAGATCGGCCTTGAGGGGCCAAGTTCGCCGAGTCCGCTCGGGCTCCGGTCTAGGAGCGGCTGGCGCGGGCCAGGCGCATGCGCAGGCAGACAATCAGCACGACGAGCAGGACAGCGATTGCTCCCGGCGCTATCACCCCGGGCCAGTCGAAGCCCGGGCTGGGGGGAAACCCCGGGGGGACCGGCAGGCCTTGACGGGCCATCATCTCCCGGGCGAGTTCGCGTTGCTGGAGGCTGGGGCCGTGGCTTAGGGCGGCGGCGGTGGCAGCGAATGCGAAGACGATGGCGGCGGCGGTGGATGCGCCGACGGCGATCCGGGTTCCGAGGACGCGATGGGCTCGTTCCAGGGCGGCGGCCTGCGTGGCCGGGTCGTCAGCTATGGGCAGGTCGGATAGCAGGCTCGTGAGTTCTTTGCCGGTTCGGGCGCCCAGGGCCCGCCCGGATCGCTGGTCGAATTCGTCGGCGGTGATCCGGCCGGCCTGAAAGGCCTGGCTCAGCTCACCGAGCGCCTGGTCGCGGTCGGCGTCGGATACCCGTAGCTCCTGGTCGGGATAGTTCCAGCCGGCTCGGTGCATGATTGTGCTCCTTCGGCGCGCAGGTCGGCGTAACGCCCGGCAGTGATGCGCGCCGGGCGGCCGGGCACCGGGTCCGATGCTGCGCCAGTTGTCCGTCTCGACTCATTACTATATCGTCCTAGCTACCTAGATTAACTCCTGATGGCGTGGTTAGGGAGTGACGGTGATCGAGTTCCACCTGAACAGCAAGTCCGGTGTCGCGCCGTACCTGCAGCTGATCCGGCAGGTACGGCAGGCGCTGCGGCTGGGCTTGCTGCGGGCCGGCGACCGGCTGCCCACAGTCAAGGACGTGGCCGGCTCGCTGGCGATCAACCCGAACACGGTGCTCAAGGCCTACCGGCTGCTGGAGTACGAGGGCCTGGTGGCGGCCAAGCCAGGCGTCGGCACGTTTGTGACCAAGACCGTCAGCGACGCGTCGGTCGCCGCGCATCAGCGGCTGAGCGGGGAGCTGTCGGCGTGGATCGGCCGCGCCCAGCAGGCGGGCCTGGACCTCGAGGACATCGAGGCGCTGTTTCAGCGTGCCGTCCAGTCCGCCGCACGGGAGGCAGCAGTATGACGAACGCAACCGCGGCGATTGAGGCACGCGGCCTGGGCAAGCGCTACGGGCGCCGCTGGGCGCTGGCCGACTGCACGCTCACGATCCCGGCCGGGCAGGTGACCGGGCTGGTCGGCCCGAACGGGGCCGGGAAGACCACGCTGATCAGCCTGGCTACCGGGATGCTGGCGCCAACCACCGGCACCGTCGAGGTGCTCGGCGGCGGGCCGGCCAGCGGTGCCGCTCAGCTCGCCCGCGTCGGCTACGTCGCACAGGGCACCCCGGCCTACGCCGGGCTGAGTGTGGCCGATCACCTGCGGCTGGGCGCGCGCCTGAACCCGCGCTGGGACGCCGCGCTGGCGCGGCGGCGGATCGAGGAGCTCGGCCTGGACTCCAGGCAGAAGGCGGGAGAGCTGTCGGGTGGGCAGCGGGCTCAGCTCGCGCTGACGCTGGCCCTGGCCAAGCGGCCGGAGCTGCTGATCTTGGACGAGCCGATCGCCAGCCTGGACCCGGTGGCCCGGCGTGAGTTCCTGCAGATGCTGATGAACGCGGTCGCCGAGCAGGAGCTCAGCGTGGTGATCTCCTCGCATCAGATCACCGATCTGGAACGAGTCGCCGACCACCTGATCGTGCTGGTCGGCTCGCGGGTGCGGGTCGAGGGCGGGGTAGAGCACCTGCTGGCCACTCACTACCTGCTGACCGGCCCGCGCCGCGCCGCCGCGAGCCTTCCGGCGAGCCAGCAGGTCATCACCGAAAGCCACACCGGCCGGCAGAGCACGTTCCTGGTCCGCAGCAGCGAGCCGATCATCGACCCGGCCTGGACGGCCGAGGAGGTCAGCCTGGAAGACCTGGCCCTGGCCTACATGGGCCCCGCCCCCACGCGGTCGCCGGACATCAGGGCGCTGGAGGCCAGGCCATGATCTGGCTGACCTGGCGCCAGTTCCGCTCCCAGGCCGCCGTCGCGGCCATCGCGCTGGCCGTGGTCGCGATCGTGGCGGCGGCGACCGGGCCGGGCATCGCCACCGCGTACACCTCCGCGGGCCTGGGGGACTGCCACGCTCGCTGCGCCACGGATGCGAGCAACTTCGTCAGCAGCCTGAACCGGCTCGACCTGCTCCTCTACCTCGGCAGCTTCCTGCTGATGTACCTGGCGCCCGCGCTGATGGGGATCTTCTGGGGCGCGCCGCTGATCGCCCGCGAGGTCGAGACGGGCACGCACCGGGTCGCCTGGAACCAGAGCGTCACGCGCACCCGCTGGATCCTGGTCAAGCTCGGCCTGGTCGGCCTGGCCGCCGTCGGGACAGCGGGCCTGCTCAGCCTGATCGTGACCTGGTGGGCCGGCCCGATCAACCACGCGGCGGTGTTGTCCAGCGGGCAGATCAGCGGGTTCGTGCCCCGGCTCGACGCGCCCGTCTTCGACGCCCGGGGCGTGGTCCCGCTCGGCTACGCGGCGTTCGCCTTCGCGCTCGGCGTGACCGCGGGCGTGCTGCTGCGCCGGACGCTGCCCGCGATGGCCGTGACGCTGGTCGCGTTCGCCGTGATCCAGGTCCTGGTGCCGAACTTCGTCCGGCCGCACCTGCTCGCGCCCGCCCACCTCACGGCACCGGTGGACAGCTCCATCGGGCTCAACGTGAACGCGGGCACCGGCCAGAAGAGCATCCAGCTCGCGGGGCCTTTCGCCAGGCCGGGTGCGTGGGTCCTGTCGGACGTCATCGTCACGCCGTCGGGCGCGAAGCTGCCAAACGTCACCATGACGCCCTCGGGCGCGGAACTCACCGTGCTGCCCAAGGCATGTGCGTTCATGCTCGGTGCCGCCGGGCCTGACCCCACCGGGCTTCGCGATTGCCGGAGCGTGCTGGCGGCCATGCACCTGCGCCAGTCCGTCACCTGGCAGCCCGCCAGCCGGTTCTGGCCGCTGCAGTGGGTCGAGACCGGCCTTTACCTGGTGCTGGCTGCCGGGCTGGGCTGGGCAAGCGTGGCACAGCTCCGCCGGAGGCGGGCGGCATGATATGGCTGACCTGGCGCCAGTTCCGCGCCCAGGCCATCAGTGCGGCGATCGCGCTGGCTGTGATGGCGGTCGTGCTGGCGGCGACCAGGCCGGGCCTGGTCGCCGGGTACAGCGCTGCGGGTCTGCCGGCCTGCCATGCCCGCTGCGCGGCGATCGCGAGCCTCTTCATCGACGGTGTCGGCAGCCTCGACCACGTCCTCTACTTCGGCAGCATCGGGCTCATGTACCTGGCGTCCGTGCTGATGGGCCTGTTCTGGGGCGCGCCGCTGATCGCCCGCGAGGTCGAGACCGGCACGCACCGGATCGCCTGGAACCAGAGCGTCACCCGAACCCGCTGGACCCTAATCAAGCTCGGCCTGGTTGGCCTGGCCGCCGTTGCGACAGCGTGCCTGCTCAGCCTGATGGTGACCTGGTGGGCCAGCCCGATCGACCACGCGGCATCGCTCGCCGGCGGATCTGTGCAAGTCGCCGCGGGCGGAGGGGCCGGGGTGCACTCCTCCTGGTACGTGCTGGCCCGGCTCGAGCCGGTCGTCTTCGCCGCTCGGGGCGTGGTCCCGCTTGGCTACGCGGCGTTCGCCTTCGCGCTCGGCGCGACCGCGGGCGTGGTGTTGCGCCGGACGCTGCCCGCAATGGCCGTAACGCTGGTCGCGTTCGCCGTGATCCAGGTCCTGGTGCCGAACCTCGTCCGGCCGCACCTGCTCCCGCCGGCCCACTTCACGGCTCCGCTGAACGTCCAGACCGCGAGCTTCCATCCCACCGAGACCGTGGGCAGCCCGGCCGGCGAGATCCAGGTCACTCCCCAGAACTTCGTCAGGCCGGGCGCCTGGGTCCTGTCGGACGTCATCGTCGCCCCATCGGGTGCGGGGCTCACGGTGCCACGGGCGTGCACGTTCGGCGCCGGCGGGCCCGGCCTCGCCGGCCTGCGCGCTTGCCGGAGCGTCCTGGCCGCCATGCACCTGCGCCAGTCCGTCGCCTACCAGCCCGCCAGCCGGTTCTGGCCGCTGCAGTGGACCGAAGGCGCTGTCTACCTGGTGCTGGCCGCCGGGCTCGGCTGTGTCTGTGCCTGGCAGGTCCGCCGCAGGCGGACACCATGACCTGACCAGCGCGGCGGCAGTTCCGCAGGGATGCCTGCGGCCGGGCGGTCAGGCGACGTGGGCGGCGGCCAGGCCGGGAAGCCAGCCCTGGCCCCCGCGCGCCGTGCCCAGGCCATGCCGGGCCAGGTCCGGGAACATCTTGCTGACGGCCTCGTCGACAACGCGATGCCGGGCGGCCAGCACCGGCAGCAGGCCCGAGTCGGCCGAGTCCGCGACCGCCTGGCGCTCGGCCGCCTCGGCCGCCTCGGCCAGCCGCTCGCCGATGTGCTGGGCGTACGAGGTCAGGAAAGACTGCCGGAATGACCGGGTGCCAGACGGCCCGGCGTCGTCGCGGTGCGAACCCGCGCGGGCCATCGCCGTGCTGGCCTGCGCGAGCAGCGAGGTGAAGAGCAGCTCCACCGCGTCCAGGTCGGCGGGAAAGCCGAGGACCGTGCTCAGGCCCAGGTTCTTGTGCCAGACCGCGCGGCAGCGGTTCGCCGTGGCCACCGCGTCAAGCAGGTCCGTCTTGGCCCCCTCGTAGGGGCTGTCGACGAATATCCGGCGGCCGGACGCCACATCCCGGCTGGCCCGCCCCGTACCGGACGCCGGCATCGCGTCGTTGATGCTCCGGGCGGTCATCAACTCCTGCGCCCGGGTGATCAGTGCCTCGGCTTCCTCGGGAAGCTCGGTCGACCCGGCCCGGTCCAGCAGGGCGCGAGCCCGGCCGAGCGCTCGCTGGCCGGCTGGCCGGACTGGGGTGCGTTCTGGTGTCGAGGCGCCTCGCCGTGCGGTGCCGGGAAGCGGGCAGAGCTGGCCCAGCCTGGGCAGCGTGGCGAACCCGTACAGAACCTCAAGGGCGCAGGTCACTGCCACTTCGGCGCCGAGCTGTTCCCGTTCGCGCCACTGCTCCAGGTAGCCGTCGTCCGAGTCCCACCAGGCGGTCGCGCCCAGCGCGTCCAGCTGGGCCTGCCAGCGCTCATCGACGGCCGCGCGGGCATAGCCACGCATCTCCATGGCGGCCACGTCGGTCGCCATGCTGGCGTGCCTGGGCCCGAACTGCCGGCCGAGCTCCCGCACGACCTCGGCCGGCTGCCAGCCTTGCCGCCAGCCGGCGGTCACGGCACGAAGCAGGCTGGCCAGCAGCTCCCGATCGACAGCGCGCTGCCAGCCAGGTTCGCCGGGCCGCTCGGCGAGCTGCGCGGCGCACTGGGCAAACGCATCATGCTGGCCGTCGAGCTGGGCTTGCAGGGCATCCGACACCAGCTGCTCGGCGCGGGCCGCCGGGGACGGCTGCGTTGCCGCTGGAGGCTGCTTTGGGGCCGATGGCTGCCGCGGCGCCCTCGGCTGCTGCGGCACCGACGGTTGGGCTGCCCTCGACGGCTGCCGTGGCACCGATGCCGGCCTGGGCGCGGCCGGCTGCCTGGGCTCGGCCGGCTGCCGTTGCACCGGCGGCTGCGCTGCCCTCGACGGTTGCCTGGGCACGGCCGGCTGCGTTGTCGCGGGCGGTTGCCGTGGCGCGGACGGCTGCCTGGCCGGCGCCGAATTCGCTGCCGCAGACGGCGTGGTCCGCCCCGGATAGTCGGCCTGCGGCCACGCGCCACCCGGCGCCTGCCCTCCGGCCGACGGGCCAGGCGCCTCAGGCGTGACCGGATCGGGTCCGCGCCGACGGACCATCATCCACTGCCTCGGTTTCGCATGGCGCCCGAGGCGGTTCGGCTTGCTCATGCTTGCCTCCGCGTGCCGACCGATCGCAGAATCTCACGAAACGAGCGTCCCGACCTGCGGCGACACGCGGTACGTCACGCGTCAAGAAAGTGAATTCACCGATCTGGCGGCCCGGTCCGGCCCTGGGCGCAGTCAGCCAGTGAGGGAGACGCTGTCGGCGCTGGCCGACGTGGCGGGCCGGCCGAGCGCCCGGTAACGCCAGCCAGCGGCGCGCCAGCGCTCGGCGTCGAGCGCGCCGCGCCCGTCGGCGATGTTGCGCTGCGCCACGGCTTTGCCCAGCACCTCCGGGTCGGCCCCGACGAACTCGGGCCATTCGGTGAGCAGCAGCAGCACGTCCGCGCCAGCCGCGGCGTCGAGCATCGACGCCGCGTACTCGAGCTCCGGATGGACCTGCCGGGCCCGGCCCATGGCGGCCGGGTCGTAGACCGTCACCCGGGCGCCGAGGCCATGCACGGTGCCGGCCACGTCCAGCGCGGGGGAGTCCCTGATGTCGTCGGAGCCGGGCTTGAACGAGCAGCCGAGCACGCCCACGGCCCGGCCGTCCAGCGAGCCGCCGGCCAGCTCGAGAGCCAGGTCGACCATGCGGGCCCGGCGCCGCAGGTTGATCGCGTCCACCTCGCCAAGCAGGGCGCTTACCGAGCCGACCCCCAGCCCCCTGGCCGTTGCCGCGAACGCGCGGATGTCCTTGGGCAGGCACCCGCCGCCGAACCCGAGGCCCGGGACCAGGAAGCGCCCGCCGATCCGGTTATCGTGCGCCAGCGCCTCGGCGAGCGGCACGACGTCGGCGTCGGCCGCCTCGCAGACCTCGGCCATCGCGTTTATGAACGACACCTTGGTGGCCAGGAACGCGTTGGCGGCCACCTTGACCAGCTCGGCGGTCGGCATCCCGGTGGCCAGGAACGGCACGCCCGCCGCCACCGGCTCCGCATACACCTCGCGCAGGATCGCCTCGGCCCGGGCGGACTGCACCCCGACCACGATCCGGTCCGGCCGCATGGTGTCCGCGACGGCATGCCCCTCGCGCAGGAACTCTGGGTTCCACGCCACCTCGACGGCTGGCCCGGCGGGCGCGAGCCTGGCCAGGCGCTCGGAAACGATCTCGCCGGTGCCGACGGGAACGGTGGACTTCCCGACGACCAGGCAGGGCCGGTCAAGCCCCGGTGCCAGCGCATCGATGCAGGCCATCAGGTGGGACAGGTCGGCGGCGTCGGAATCTGCCCGCTGGGGGGTGCCGACGCACACGAAATGCACGTCCCCGAACGCGGCGGCGTCCGCGTAGCTGGTGCCGAAGCGCAGCCGGCCCGAGCGCAGGCCGCTGCGCAGCAGTTCCTCAAGCTCAGGTTCGTGGAACGGCAGCCTGCCCGCGGCCAGGGCATTGACCTGTGCCTCGTTCGTGTCGAGGCCGAAAACCTCGAATCCGAGCTCCGCGAGGCACGCGGCATGAGTAGCGCCCAGATAGCCGGTGCCGAGAACCGTGATGCGCAGTGGCATGAACGCCCTTCACCTTGTCGCCATGTTTTGCGGCTATTGAACCAGATGACATCAAAGTGAGCGCGGCCTACCTGTGGTTCTGCGGGTTTCCCGCTCACTTTCAGTGGCTACGAGGAAGCATAAACGTCATCAGGCAGGCCGGTTGCGGGCCCTGGGCGTGGCAGGCCGCAAAATCACTGCCGTCTGCTATGAGATGTACCTGTCTGCCAGCGTCTCGTACTCATGCAGTTCGCCCTCGGCGAACCAGACATCAATCTCGCGCTTTGCCTCGGCGGTGTTGGCGGACGCGTGCACCAGGTTGGCCACCGCAATGCCGTTGGCGTTGGCGTAGGCCCGGCTCTGGTGCGCGTAGTCACCGCGGATGGTGCCGGGCGCGGCCTGGTCCGGGTAGGTCGCGCCGACGATTTTGCGGACCGCGGCGACCGCCTCGACCCCCTCGAGCACCAGCGCGAACACCGGGCCGGTGTGCATGAAGTCGGCCACCACGTTGTAGACGTCGGGGCCGAAGCGCTCCTCGAGGTCGAAGTAGTGCTGACGAGTCAGGTCCGGGTCCATCCAGACCATCTTGCTGGCGACAATTTTCAGCAGTGCGTCCTCGAAGCGTGCCAGCACCCGCCCCACGAGGCCCCGAGTTACAGCATCGGGCTTGAGCAGGACCAGTGTCCGCTCGATCCCCGTGACGTCACCCATAGTGAAAGATCCTCCCGGTTCACCCCAAGCGAAGATTTCGCCCGCACAGCTTAGCCTGCGATTTAAGCTTTTCGCCGTTACCCCCTGTGTTCTGTTGGGTTGGTTCGCTCTTGCGTGGGCCGGGCCGCCGGGATTGGGGGCGGTTTTTCGTTCTCTTTGGGGCGGCCAGGGCCGGGGCGGGTTGGTTTGGGCGAATCGGGTGGCGTGCTGATTCGTACGCGGACCCGGCGGCAGTCGACCCGACCCAGAAGCTGCATGACCCGTTGGATGTCCGGTTCGGAGGCCAGCGAAACAGCGGTACCAACATCCCCAAAGGGACGGAAAGCAGCAGACCGGGCGGCCGGCCGGGTCATGCCCGCCCAGCATGTCACCGCATCTCCTGATTTGCTGACCTGCCGTTCATTCCAGATCTGAGACACGCCACGCCGGGGATCGCTCGAGGTCAGGCGGATCGCCGCCCGGTAGCCTGGGTGCGGATGGATGAGTCCCGCGCGGCGAGGGCCGCCACGCTCCCCGTCCGGCGGGGTGCGCCCTGGCTGGTGCCCGGCGGCCTGTTGCTCGTCCTGGCTCTCCTGACCCTCAACGTGCTGGCCGACGGCCCGCTGGTCGCCGTGGACCGGCGGATCCAGCAGGCGACGGCGGCCCAGGCGAACTCCTCCACCTGGCACTGGGTCGGCGTCGGGTCGCACGCCCCGGCCCAGTTGCTCGTCCAGATCGGCAACAACCAGCTCGCCGTCCCGGTGCTGGTGCTGTGCGCGCTCATCGCGGCTGTCTGGCACCGCTCCGAGCGTCCGCTGGTGGCCGCCGTCATCGGCATCACGCTGCTGCTGGCCATCGTCATCCCGGCGAAGATCCTCGTCGCCCGGGCCGGGCCGGGTCTGCCCGCGGTCGCCCCCGGCGCCATGGGCGTGTTCCCCTCCGGCCACGCGTCCACGTCCAGCGTGTGCCTCGGCCTGGGCGTGCTGCTGGTGGCCCCGGACCTGCCCACCCGGGTGCGGCGGGCCGCGGTGACGGCCATGGCGGCGCTGTGCTTCCTGGTCGGCGCGGCCCTGATCTGGTGTAACGACCACTGGTTCACCGACGTGGTGGCCGGCTGGGCGCTGGCGGCGCTCATCGTGATGGCCGCGCTGCGGATCACCGGCCTGGGCGGGAACAGCCGGGGCCAGCGAAGTGCTGTTGCCCGGTGGGCCAGCGGCCGTCGGCACGAAGCAAGTACCCGTAACTCAGCAGCAGGGAGCAGACCGGATGACTGAGCGCGCGCGTGATCACCTGGGCCGGTTCGGGGTCTGGCGGAGCGGCGGGGAGGCGACTCCGGAACTGGCCGCCGGCCTGGAACGGCTCGGCTTTGGCGCGCTGTGGATCGGGTCCTCACCCCCCGGCGATCTCGCCCAGGTCGAGCAGCTGATCGACGCGACGACCACGCTGACCCTGGCCACCGGCATCGTGAACATGTGGCAGGACGACGCCCACACGGTGGCCTCGTCGTTCGCGCGGATCGAGGGCCGCCACCCCGGGCGGTTCCTGCTCGGCGTCGGCGCGGGCCACCGCGAGGCCACCCAGCAGTACGCCAAGCCGTACGAGACGCTCGCGGCCTACGTCGACGCGCTGCTTGGCGACGGCGTCCCGGCGCAGAGCCTGGTGCTGGCCGCGCTCGGGCCGAAAGTGCTGCGCCTGGCGGCGGAGCGGACCGCCGGAGCCCACCCGTACCTGGTCCCGCCCGAGCACACGCGCCAGGCTCGCGCCATTCTCGGCGACGGCCCGCTGCTCGCGCCCGAGCAGAAGGTGGTCCTGGAGACCGATCCGCAGCGCGCCCGCGCCATCGGCCGGCCGAGAGTGCAGAGCCCCTACCTCGGGCTGGTCAACTACACCAGCAACCTGCGCCGTCTGGGCTTTGGCGACGACGACCTGAGCGGCGGCGGCAGCGACGCCCTGATCGACGCGCTCGTGGCCCACGGCAGCGGCGAGCAGGTGGCGGCCCGGCTCGATGAGCACTTCCGGGCCGGCGCCGACCATGTGGTCATCCAGTTGCTGACCGCGCCCGGCGCCGATGTGATGGACGGCTACCGCGAGCTGGCCCGGGCGCTGGCGCTCTGACCGGCGTCGGCCCCAATCGCCGCCACGACGGGGTACGGCAGGTACCGCGGATGCACCAGCAGCGCCCGGGCCACGTCCCTGATCTTCAGCCGTAGCGGGATCAGCAGCTGCTCGCTGCGGCGCCAGGCGGCGCACTCGGCGTGTTCGCCGGTCCCGAAGCTCCCGGCCCGGCTGGCCAGGGCCCGGCGGAATCGCCGCGCGTCTCCGCCGTCGCTCTTCCAGGTCGGCAGCCACGCCCGCAGCTCGTCGTCCCGTTCAAGCATGGTCCAGGTGCGCAGGCGCTCGGCGATCTGCCCGGCCGCGTCGATAACGAAGGCCAGGTCGGTGCCGCTCGCGATGCCGTGCACCCGGCCCTCCTGGCGGCAGCCGTGGTGGATGCTGGCCGAGCTGAACCGGACCCCGGTGGCCAGGGCGGCCACCGCGTGGCCGGCTTCGTGCCAGGCCGTCTCGACCGTTGCCGTACGGGCCGCCGCGATGCGGGGGAAGCAGCCGCAGTCGTAGCGCTGCCGGAGCCAGACGTCGTTCACGATGGACTCGTCGTCGTACCGGACGACCCGGTTCAGTTCGGCCCGGATCCCGGCCAGGACGCGCTGGTCCGCTGGTTTCATCGTCGGCTACTTGGGCGGCCGGCCCTCGGGCGGCCGGAACGGGGGGATTTCGGGGCGAGGGTGGCGACGCGGTCCTGACCACATCGCGGGCACGACGTCAAGGGCGTAGGCCACCGCGTAGGCGGCCTGCTCGTAGTTCACCCGCCAGCCCACGAAGTCCGTCCAGGCGTCCTCGGGTTTGCGCTCGTCGATCGGGAAGTCCACTTTGCGCATCCGGGCCACCGCGTCGAGGAACTGCTCGTAGCTGATGCTGATCCCGGCACTCGGGTCGGGCTCGGCCGGGACCTCAATGCCCATCGCCCGGGCGACGTCGCCGAAACATATGAACCCGCTGCGCAGGCACAGCCGGGCCGCGACCACGGGCGCCTGACTCGGGGACAGGGCGAGGTACAGCGCGGCCGAGTCGAGCACCGAGAGCAGGGCCGTCACCCAGGACGACATCGACTTGGGCGAGCGGAACCGCACCAGCGGCAGGTAGGTGGTGTGGCTCTCCGCCACGTCCGCGGCCCAGCGCTCCCACGCCGCGTACAGATCGGGCAGGGTGTCGATGGTGGACGCGCCCGAGCCCAGCGCGTAATGGGTGCGGGCCAGCAGTTCCGGGCCCCAGGACGGGATGCCCGCCCGGGCGTTCAGCAGCGCCACCTCGGTCTCGCGCCGGTTGTAGGCCGAGTAGAGGGTGGGCAGGTAAGCGATCTGCAGCGTGACCGTGACGATGCCGGTCAGCGACGCGATGTCCACGATCACCCGCTGCGCCGACCCGGTCAGCCGGATAGACCCGATCTCGAACAGCCCTGGGCCGGCCGTGGTGAACGCGGTCGTGATGCTGGGCTCGAAGGGCCAGAGCAGCAGCGAGAACCCGACGAAGAAGATCCCCAGCCAGGCGACCAGCTGGAACAGCAGGATAATCGCCGCCTGCCCGGCCAGCAGCCGGTCGCGCCGCTTGTGGTCGGGGATATGGGCCGCCGCCACCCGGTAGCAGAAGCTCGCGGCCTTGTCGACCCACCGGGTGAGCCAGCTGCCGACCGGCCTCGGCACGATCACGGTGCCGACGACGCTGCGGGCCGCGGTCCAGATGAGCAGCACGCCACCGGCGGCCACAATGGCGCGGACGGCCAGCGGCACCACCATGGCTCTCCTCGATACCTCCGGGCGGCCCGGGCCGGACCAGCTATTTCGCGGCACAGTACCAGCCCGGTGCTCAGCGGCCACGCTGACCCAAGTGGACAGCCAAGGCGGGTTCAGGGCGGGGAAGGGCTGCCATTTCCCGCCGTCTTGCATGGAGTAGCGCCAGCCGGGTAGCTGAGCGCCGCAGGCGTCTCCACCACTCCGCCTGCAGGAGGAAGTGATCCATATGAACGGGATGCTGCGGGTTCGCCGAAGCCGCGGCGTGCTCAGCGGACTGCTGCTGGTCCTGCTGGGCATCTGGGGCGCATTGGTTCCCTTCGTCGGCCCGTACTTCCATTACGCCTATACGCCGGACAAGGCCTGGACGTACACCACCGGCCGCCTCTGGCTTGAGATCCTGCCGGGAGCCGCCGCCGTGCTCGGCGGCCTGATCGTGCTGATTAGCTCGTACCGGCCGTTTGCGCATTTCGGCGCGTGGCTGGCCGCGCTCAGCGGCGTGTGGTTCGCGCTCGGCGGCCTGATCGGCACGACCTGGATCGGGATGCACATGGCCCCGGGGACGCCCGTCGGCGGGACCGCCACCCGGGCGTTCGAGCAGATCGGGTTCTTTACCGGCCTGGGCATCGCGATCGTGCTTCTGGCCGCGATGACCGTGGGCCGTTTCTCCGTGATCAGTGTCAGCGATGCCAGGCGTGCCGCCCGCACCGCCCGCACCGAGCCTGCTCCCGCGCCGGCCAGCGCTGGCCGCACGTGGCGCGACAGGTTCGTGGTCCGGCGCAGGGTGACGACGACGGACGAGACCGACGAGCCCGTCACCGAGCCCGCGACCGCCGCCAAGAGCTGACCACCGCTCCGGGCGCGCCGGCGATCCCGCTTCCGCTGGCGCGCCCGGACCCCTGTGCCTACTTGCCATTGGCCTACCTGCCTGGGGGCGGGGCAGGGCTGTTGGAGGAGACATGCTCGGACGCTCCCGAAGGCGGGTGAGCTCAGGCAGACGGTCATGGCGGCCGCGGCGCAGGCTCACCGGCTGCCTGTTGTGGATCGTCGGCCTGATCGTCGTGCTGGTCATCTTGTCGCTGATGTTCGGCGGATTTCAGAAGGGCACCAAGGCCGGCGGGGCCGGCCTGCCCGCGCCGGTGCACTTCGCCACCGGGAGGCGCTGATGAGCGGGCTGCCCGGCAAGCTGATCGGGCTGGCCGCCGCGATCGCCGCCGTCCTCGCCGGGTTGCTGGTGCTGTCCGCGGTCCACCTGCTGCCGCAGCTGCGCAACCCGTTCTCGACGACGACCACCGACCGCAGCGGGCCGGTTCTGCTGAAATCGATCACGGCGCTGAGCCGCTACGAGGCCGCCAGCGGCTCGTTCCAGGTGGTCATCGAGCTGTCCACGCATACGGCATTCATCCCGTCCTTCCTCGATGGCACCGACACGCTGTTCATCGGGCAGGGCACCGAGATCGCCTACGTCAACTTCGGCCAGCTGAACGGCAAGGCGATCCGGGTGTCGCCGGACCGCACCGCGGTGACGGTCGACCTGCCCGGCGCGCAACTCGAGCCTGCCGTTCTCAACGTCAACCAGTCCTACGTGTACGCCGAGCAGCAGGGCCTGCTGAACCGGATCGGGAACTTCTTCTCCGGCAACCCGAACAGCCAGCAGCAGGTCTACATCCTGGCCCAGCACAAGATCGAGACCGCCGCCCGGCAGAGCCCGCTGCTGGCCGAGGCGCAGAAGAACACCACGGGAATGCTCGAGGGCATGCTGCACTCGCTGGGCTTCCAGCAGGTCACGGTGAACTTCGCCTGACCAGGCCGGTGGGCGGGCACCGCTCTCGGCCTCGCGGAGCCCGTGAAGTCATGGCTCTGCCGCGGTCACCGCCGCACGGTCCGGCCTGGTCACGGCCGGGCCGCGGGAACGGGTCTCGGGGGCGAAGAACCCCAGGATCGCGGCCAGCCCGAGCACCGCGCTGGCCAGCCAGAATGCGGCGGCGTAGGAGGCCGTGTCGACCAGGAAGCCGGCGGCCAGCGGGCCGGTGACGGTTCCCACGTCACCGGCCATCTGGTACGACGCGACCAGCGTGCCGTCCCGCCCGGTGAGGATGTCGCCGATCATTGCGGCCGGCGCGACATCGAGCTGTCCCGACCCGAGGCCGCACACGGCCATCGCGGCCAGGTATCCCCAGAGGTCGGGCAGCAACGCGAGCATCACCATGCCGCCAGCGAACGTCGCGCAGCCGGCGATGATGACCGGCCGCCGGCCCAGTGTGTCGGCCGCCTTGCCGCCAGGCAGCAGGGCCACCGCGTTCAGCGCGGCGAACGCGAGAAAGCCGATGCCGGTCCAGAAGACCGACCGATGCAGGACGTAGTGGACATACAACGGCACGATGGCGCTACGCACCCCCATGGCGGCGAAGCCGTACGCCAGGCTGGCCGACGCAGCGGCACGATAGGCACGGCTGCGCAGCGCGCGGGCGAGAACAGCGAGCGGCCGGTCCGGCCGCGAGCCCGCCGCCGGCCGGTGCGCCGCGCGCGGCAAGGCGACCGCCGCGATGACCGCGGGAACGATCAGCAGGCCGCCGTAGATCAGGAACGGCGCGCGCAGCGACCACGCCGCGACCAGCCCGCCCACCGCCGGGCCGCTGATGCCGCCCACCAGGAACCCGGCGCTGTACAGGCCGCTGGCCCGTCCCCGCTGTCGCCCGGGCACGCTGGCCAGCAACAGGGCCTGGGCGCTGATCGTGTACATGGCCGAGCCGATCCCGCCCGCGCCGCGCAGGGCGATCAGCTCCAGGAACGTGCGGGAAAATCCCGCCAGCACGCTGCTCACCGCGACGATCGCCAAACCCGCCACCATGATGTTGTGCTCGCCGAACCGGTCCACGACCCGGCCAGCGGGCAAGGCCGCTGCCACGCGCATCAGCGCGAAGGCGCTGACCACGCTGGCCGCCGCGGCGTCGCTGACCCCGAACTGCCGCGCGAACTCGGGGATGGCCGGGGCGACGATCCCGTACCCGAGGGCAACGGTGAACGAGACGGCGGCGAGGATCGGCACCTCACGCGGGAGATCGCGGAACGGACCGCGCCGGGCGCCAGGCACGAAGGGCATTGTGCCAGCAGTGGCGGTTAGTCCGCTGCGCACTAATCGGCCGCCCGGGCCCGCCGGTGGCCGGGCTCAGTTCGCTGGCTCGAACCGTGCGGTGAAGTGGCGCAGGCGCCGGGGCTGGGAGGTGATCCGCATGCCGGGAAGGTCGCTGGCCCGGTAGGCGACCCGTTCGACGACCTCGATCACGTAGTCCAGGTGGCTTTGGGTGTAGGTGCGGCGTGGGATGGCCAGGCGGACCAGGTCCATCGCGGCCGGGGTCTCGGTGCCGTCAGGGTGCAGGCCGAACATCACCGTGCCGATCTCGCAGCTGCGGACCCCGCCCTCGAGGTAGAGGGCGCAGGCGAGCGCCTGGCCGGGGTAGGCCAGCGGGTCGATGTGCGGCAGCATCGCCCGGGCGTCGATGAAGACGGCGTGGCCGCCGAACGGCACGACAACCGGGACGCCGATTTTTTCCAGTGCCTCTCCCAGGTACTCGACCGACCGGACCCGGTAGCGCAGGTAGTCATGGTCGACGGCCTCACGCAGTCCCTCGGCGATCGCCTCCAGGTCACGCCCGGCCAGCCCGCCGTAGGTGGGGAAGCCCTCGGTGAGGATCTGGAGGTTGCGGCAGCGCTCGGCGAGCGCGTCGTCGTTGAGCGCGAGCCAGCCGCCGATGTTGGCCAGCGGGTCCTTCTTGGCCGACAT
>Ga0335074_10006499_pt1 | contig 16221 bp, 22 predicted proteins | sample Lox_Sample_23_FD_206715 | JGI IMG/M metagenome (GOLD analysis project Ga0335074, IMG submission 206715) | Soil microbial communities from Loxahatchee National Wildlife Refuge, Florida, United States - Lox_Sample_2.3 | ecosystem: Environmental > Terrestrial > Soil > Wetlands | place: USA...
AAAAGCTCGAATCTCACGCCGGTTCAACAGCATTAGAGCCTTGTGCAACGCCTGGCTTCTTGATCCTTTCATATTTTTTTATTTAATTTGACATATATTTCCAAAGTGTGTAAAAGTAATCGTAAGGTCTGTCAACTAACCTTCGGTCTTTACAATAGCACTTTAAAATAGCTAAATTACTTTCTTTGCTTAGGAAAATGGGATGCTTTTATCGTAGGCTCTCCAGAAAATTCATTCACTAAACATTTATGAGTTGCTGCCATTCAAATAAACGCACGAAGTAGATAATCTATGAAGACGCGGACGAGTCGTGCCGGGCTGCCGAGTCACCGCGGAAAGTAGCAAGTCCAAGCGAGTAGCCCCTTTATGGCTTTTACGAAGTACTCTCTACTATCTGCGGATAAAGTCGACACTGGCGAGGCACATCCGCGAGGCGAACTGAGTTTAGGCGGTGATGCCTCCTGATGACTTGACGCCTTTCGCACATAGCGTGTCTTGTCAGGCCTCTGGAATTATTGGTAGCGTTGAAATAATCTGCAAAATACTGCCTTCGGCCAAACTTCGCGTTCTACGATGTACCGATCTGCGTTAACGTGGGCCACAATAAGGCTCTGCTCCAGAAAGGAGGCTCAGCTGTTCCTATACATGATAAATGCCATCTCGGAGCTTAGCAGCAGCTTTCGGCCTTCAATCAGTACTATAATCCTTTAACATAGTTTGAACTGCTTTTAACATTATCTAAATTTGATAGGAACTTATGTTGACTTGTGCAGTATTTCAACCCTACCAACGGCACTGAGCTGATCTCTGCCAATGCTGTAGCCCAGCAGCAGGTCCTTCCATAGTGGACTAAACTACCGAGTTCCGGGCTCGATGCCCCCCTTGCTCTCTGGATTATAACGCTTGGATGTCGCTTTGGTCAGCAACTAAATGTTTTACACGAAATGTCCCTCGATACCGTCCTGATGAGGAAGAACTGTCGACCTTTCCAACAACCACTTCCAAGGAGCCATCAGTGAATGTTAATCCCCTGCAATCGAGCCGAAGAAGTTACGTGTTCGGGCGGTTCAAGCAGTGGCACAACTGGTACTGAGGCCGTCCGAACGAGTGGGACTTGAGCTTTGGCTCCTTCTGGGAGCTCGTAATAGGGCTCATGTCGACCTTCAGCCAAGTCATCTCGGGGCTCGTCTAACTCTACAAGCTCCGCAACACTCCCACCTTTATCCAGCCCATGACCGGAAACTCGCACCTAGAGCTCTTCGCAGTAGTCACGATGATGCACAGCCTACGTCTCAAGTCCAACATGTTCTCCTTCATCTGGACTTGGCTTATCATCATCCTCATCTTCCTCTTCCAAGTCCTCCTCAATATCCTCCCCATCGTCCACGACGGCTACGCCCCGCTCTTCCAGTTTGTCTCCCCTCACAGCGTCTCTTCATCCGCTACCTGCTCCACTGCCATCGGCGACACCATCACCTGCGCCACAGAAGCCCTACTCGGCTAGTTCGTCCAGAACGCCACTATTCCCTGGCAGTTCAACTGCACATACCAAGTCCTCCTCTTTGGCGCCCTAGTCTTCGGCCTTATGTCGTACTGGGCCCCCGAGCAACACACCTTGCCAGGAGACATCTTCCGGCTCTCGATCATCGCGTGCTTGGGAATCACGGGCGTCTCATTCTGGCTGCAGGCGCACCAACAGCTAGCTGGGATTCAGGTTGACTTGCTTGTCTGTCCCAATGTCTCGAACGTCACTGCGACTAGTGTGGTGGTGGACGCATCTTGCGTTTGCAGCCAGTTTGTGAACGACTTTACTCCGGCTCTGGCAGATTTGATTGCGCTCGATGCGGTGTTTAGTCGATTTCTATAACATTATCTGAATGATGAGCAAGAGGAAAATGGAGAGGAAATATTATACCTTGTTGTATTCAAATGTTAAATGAGCACTGTTCATATTAGCATCAAATTGCTATCTGTTAGTGCCAGTATTTTACGGATAAACTATTAGCTCAATGTGAATCTATAGTGCTGAACTACCTATGACCGAACTCTCCTAGCACACAGGTACCTTCTTGGACCTGGGAAAGCGCTCTTTTTCGTCGAGTTCCAGACCCTTAGTTAGATGGCCAATGCAACGCTGCGTTCTGACGGAGTTTCATCGTGTGACTTCTTTCTTCCAAGTGTTATGCATCTTTGAAAATCAATACATCTTCGAGCCTCAATGATAATCACACAGACTTGAAGTCGATCCATCCTGAACAAACCTTCGAGAATGCTGAACTCAACGACTTTTGATCCTCCTGCCCTAAGGTGATGTTCCAAATAATTATGATCACGTGTATAGATGTTCATCTATTTCATATCCCTCGATCCATCGTGCCCTTTCCCTTTCCGGTGCGTGAGCTTGTATCAGCACAAGATAATATGATTAGAAAGGAGAAGGATAAGTATTTCGTTCCACTCTTAGCAAACGCTGGATCGCCCTCAAAATTCGAGAAACGCTCTCAATAATTTGCAATCACCATGCCTTTGACTACATCTCCCAACCAAATTCCAGACTTGCACTGCCAGCCAACCCTTGCTGATCTCCAAAACTTGGCCCACGCAGGCCTCCACAGTAATAGCGGAATATCCTCGATGATCTATTAAAGTGGTCGGCTCGGTGCGATCCTGGCCGGATGCCATAGGAGCGTTCTAGTTATCGGCCATTGCCAACGACTCTTGGGGGGCTGGCAAGGGCTGCGCAAAGTTGTTCATCTCATCTTCAGTCATCTTAGGTACACCTTCCTCAAAATAAGCTTGGCTGCTTGCTGGGTTAGATTTTGTGATCCACTTAGCAAGTGTTCCCCCCTGCCAATTCTTGAAGAGCTTTGAGAGAGTCGCATGGATAATATCTTTGACACTCAACCCACTCCTGAGTTCCGCTTCAAGCGGCTGGAATCTCTGTTGGATAATGGTTTCCAACGCACGTTTGACCATTAAAGGTAGATATTGTTGCGAGTACTCTTGGAATGTCCCAAGCTCAAAGGATGCCGAAGACTGCGAAAACTCTGGACCCCTCAGAGGTGGCTCGTAGCCTATCGAGAGGGCTAGTCTCGGCGCCTATAGTTGCGTTTACAATAGTCTGACTTACATGGGCACGGAATCTCCCTTCCAGGAAAGAGGATTCGGTAGATGTCTTGCCACTTTCCCTCCTCCCCCGGATCTGAAGTGAATCGCCGTTTGTTTCTGATAAGATCTAGCTTCTTTATAAACATAAAGACTGTGAGAGGTCCCGCTTGCAAATTGCATTGGCCCTCGGCTCGAGAATACGTTTCCAGCTCAACATCAGTGTCAAATTCATTCCAATATCTGAGATATTGCAATGGAGGCTTATGCCGTCTATATAAATTTTCCCTAAATGAGTTAGCTACAGAATTCTCTTGTACGATAGAGATTTATAAGGACAAACTTGACACGAGACACTGATATAAACCCAGGTCCTGTACAAGACCCAAACCTGGAATATATGTTCAGGTCATATTTAAAGAAAGGACAGGCAAATTTTCGAGCATTGTCGTAATTTTGAGGCTCAAGAGACGACTTCAGCCTCTTTTTTCTCCTCCCATCTTCATCTCCCCCATCTCCAGGTGGCATACCATCATCATCTGCGCGTTGCTTCAGTATTAGCCTATCTGTTCTGCCCTGACTCAGATTCGTCACCTCCTGTCTAGCGCTACTGCTTGTTAATGGAGTCGAACTTGCAGCACCTATACTGGTTAGAAAGTCCTTCGCAGTATACCTCTAAGATGGAGATAATTGGATGTAGATTTTTTCATCAAACTCTAGAGCAGCTCTTGTCTCTTAAAGGACAAAATAACGTATCTCCCATGTCAGAGTCCTCGTTTCCTGATGCGTTCGACTCAGATGAAAACGATCTGGCGGTTAGAGAATCGCCTACACTGTTTGTTTGAGCAGATGGCGTGCAGTTGGCTCTTAGAGGAAGATTAACTGCCAAAGTTGGTTCACTTGTATCTTTGGTGGCAATGAATGCTGTTTCCGTGCTTTGGGGTCTATTAGAAACCTCATTCGTTAGATCGGAACGTATTCATCAGTTCACAGGGCAAAGTTCCAGTTGATATTACTCACTGGCACTCGGGGATGTAGGCTCTATGGCTTCCATGATCTTCCTTTTCGTAACTTCTCAATCCCTTTGAACGTAATTTCCGACTACCAGGAAAAAAGCCGGTCTCTTTTCCCTTCTTCTCTTGTTCTCTTCATGGCATTGGCGATAAAATTCCTTATATTGTTCGAATTGAGGTACTTAATAAAATTCTACCCTTTAAGCTTTCTTTTCCATTTTTGTGTACTATAAGTAAGGGGGGTAGGTATAAAAAAACGTATAAAAAAGCTAACCTGGCCTTGAATCCGTACTTTTGTTCTATCAACTGTATTGCTGCATGGGGAGTATTATTCTCTTTAACGTAGATACGATAGATTTCATCTTTGTTGGGCTCCCAATCATTTTGGGGCAGGCGAGAAGGTTTCAAAGGAGGCGGAAATGATATTATTTGGAACGGTACATGATTTTGCTCTTCGTTGACTAGTTGAGCAATTGAGATAGTCCTCCTACGCTCATCATCTTCATCCGGTGATCGTGGGGAGTACCAAGGAGACTGCGAAGATTGTTTCGTCTTCAACGTCAGGTGGCGATCGGCTTGACCGTTTGAGCATCTCTTTCGTGACTTGCTGAGATTCGTCCACGGATTCTGCCAACTCTAGAGACTGTCCTGCGAATTTTTGGTTGTCTACAGATATCCTAGATTCCCCACTAGGAGGACTAGCGACAGTAACATCCATACAGACTTGTAGAAATGCGCGGTGTACCAAGGTCAGTTTAAAATCGGAGCGATAGCGTAAAAAAAACTAAAAGTAGTAGTCTAGAAAGATATTACCACATCAGATTAAAAGGAGAAGAAAACTAATTCCTTGTGACTAAGTCCACAGCCTTACCCAGAATCACGCAACTGCGCAGTCCTGCTGCTGCGACCAAATTTTACCTGCTATTATTAAACTGAGTCAACCCTAAGTCTAGTTTTTTGCATGCTGATTTGTTTATTTCCTCATTTACCATTTTGCCACCGCCTTACCGGCCGAAGTCTTTGCACAACTTATTTGCGAACAACATGCTTATCAGACATACCAACTCTTTATGTTCATTATTAGAATACACGTTAAGCAGTAGTGCTATTAAGGGTTTGTGTAGCAGTCCTATTTGTAATATAGACAATTACTGAAGAAAACATCGATTCTGGGCGAGATTCGGCCAGATCTTATTTGAAAGGCTTCTGATCTTCCGGAAGCCTTGCCCTGTCCATTGATACATACCTGTAGAAGGAATTCAAAGCATATTATTGTATCGATATGGATATTTCCCCCCATTTCGAACTCATTAAACGCTGTGAGGACTAGAATCGCATTATATGCATCAGGTATGACTAGAAAAGGCTAAAGATGCAAGTAGTTAGCACAATCGCATTGAATGCCCGCCTGCGACCTATTAATGGGTTAGGTGAGCTTTCCTTTTATGAGCAGGAGAGGTGAAAAGCTTGCCGGTGATATCAACGAGCACACCCGAGACGAAAGCTCCTGCACACAATTCAGCATGGAACGCCGTGAAAATATTTCTTAGCTGGCTACCTACAACCAAAAATTCATCAATAATCCAATTTGCCAGTGTTGCAATCAATATCCAGAGGAACCAGGAGTTTGTATTGGACAAGCTTAGCAAGTACTACTGAAACCTAGCTCCTGCATCAACGGCGTAGCAATCAGTCCGAAGGTTTGGGCCCACGATAGGTCGAGAAAGTATCCTAGTCCAGACATTGACCAGATGTACCACTGGTATCTCCCATACCCATGCCGTCAAGCTTGCGGTTCGTGAGCAATGACTTCTTCTCATATAGCGTAAGGCTTTGGAAGGCAGGATCAAGGGGATCGATATCGCCATTTGGCCCAAAGATTTGAGCCTCGCCAATTTCTGTGGAGTGCTATTAAGTCGCAAGATTGTTAACATAATGATTGAAACTCCATACCTAGGGCTCCTCGGTAGGATATGTGAAGTTTTCGTCTTGTGGAATCACATGGTACATAGTTCGGGCTATTCAACGATGAATCTGCGCCCGAGATTTATGAGAGTAAAAATGGAGGATGAAGGGAAAAAGCGAAGGAGGAAGCGGAGAATATGGTGCGGTACGGACCAGTACAAGGGGTCCTTGTAGCAGAGCAGTACTTACTTCGGCCTACGAAAAAGAAACGAGGCGGACAGATGTTGACGAGGTCATGACGGGCCTGGCTGGAGGTTTTGAGGCCACGAAAGACAAGCGATTGACTTCTTAAGACAAGACTATAGAGAGGATAAGGAGGAATCGCACCCTGAGATTGAGCAGAAAGTAGAAAGAATGGATGGGATGTACTAAGTAGAGGGTGTTACACAGCATATTAGATTTAAAAGGAGGCTCCCGACTCTCGCAGAGACGTAGCTAAGACATTGGATGACCACGCAGTGAATAGGTCTTTGAGGAGATCCCTCCCTCCATCTTGCTTAATCTAGTCGGCACCTCTATCATCTTGATGTTAGGGCTGTCTTTCGCGTTTGATCGGCGACAAACATTAAAGAAAAACAGCAAGTCGTGGTGTTTCGGCCTCCCGATCCGTGGGATCCAGCGCTGTTTTACGCGGCTGCAACACTGAGGCGAGAGCACGTGCAAGCTCGCTTAAGCGGATGGAGATTGCCTTGCTGCGACTTTTTCAGGTGTAACCGACTTGTCTTTCCCCGGCGGGGACCTGCCTACAACTATAGCTATTCTTCAGATTCACATTGCAGAGCAGGCAAGTCACGTGGGTCGCCGGCGTCAGACTGGGTCTTAGGAAATAGCGCCGTACAGCTCTTGGCATGATCCTCCATTCCGAGGGCCAGAGAGTAGTTCTTAGACACTACCTAGCTAAGCACCACCGAACCTTTAGCCTGCTACTTGCCTCTCTTAGTGATCGTGATTCTATTGGTCTACGCCGGCGTAGCCCACTCAATCCACCTGGTATAAAGTCTAATAAGAATTTGTCATTTAAACTTAAAGGACGATTGCTGATTGGTAGCAGTCGAGAAAAAGAAAGGTAAGTTAAGCTAACAGTTTCAAAAAAATTCTTTACGTGATAAATTCGGCCATTAGCTGATAATACGACTTTTTCTGATTAGCAGATGGTAATTCTCTGCATGATAAGAAACGTGGCCTGATATTTATAAATATCGTTATCCGACGAAAGCAGTTCATAGAACATAAAGTGCTCTTTTTTACCCTTTGACCCAGACAAATTAGACGTGATCCCCATCCCAAAAAAAATTACCTATTCTATTGCTTATACGCGTACGAATAAGTTAATCAATCAGTCAACCTCGGCATGCTGTTGAATTTTGAAGCGTAATAGTTCTGCGCAGCAGATTTTATTGCCGAATAACTTGACTTCCTTGTTATTGTGTTCTAAAAGTGGTCACTTGCTCGGCCTGTGTCCGCATCACGGTTCCTACTATATATCCTAGTGCATTAGCATCACATAGTGGGGGAGGGAGGCGGCTGTGCAGGCGCCTTCCTTAATTAGGCGGCCGCTAAAACTCGGGGTCAAATACCAGGGACAGAGATTACACATATGAGCACTACCATCATGTGACTAGATCTCGCTTATCACCGTTTTTTGGCTTAGAACAATAAGAATCCTTGGAGGACAGTGAATGATAGCCATATATTTACTAGAACTGTTAGGATAGAAAATAGATTAAATGCTAAAATCGGTGGTAACTGGAATCTTTACCTAGAAATTTTATTACCTTTTATGCCGAACTTTCGATGAGTTCCCAGCCTTGACACTAGAGAGACTAAGAACATACCACTTAACGCGTGAAGTCGCTGCGAACATTTACGCGACTTCCCGAATGTTCAGATCGAAGTTCTTACCAAACTGGAATTTATTGCAACAGCCCTTTGCAATCGATAACATACGCGAGGCGGTGTAGCAGTCTGCATTACCTTAGCTTTTATAATGTGAGTGCAAACTAATACATCCTTCCTTCACCTCCATGATCCAGAACGTCAATCTCAAGATGGAGAGGAAACGACAGCAGGACAAGCTGAAAGCGAAACAGCAACTGACTGAAGCTGATAGGGAGAGCTTCGACAATATCTATCTTGATCTGTCAAAGGAATCGGGCAAATGTCGCTTTGCTGAGACTGGCTTTGGCTGGAAGCCTTCAGGTGGCGGAGATACTTTCACACTGGACGCGAGTAATATTGGCGGTGCACAATGGAGCAGAGCAGCAAAGGGCTATGAGGTCAAGATACTGCAGCGGAATTCAGGCATTGTACAGCTTGATGGATTCCAGCAAGAAGTGAGAACACGTCTTCACTGCTACTGGCATCTGCTAATATGAGCGTAGGACTTCGAGCGCATCAGCAAAGTCTTCAAAAACTGGTACAGCACGATTCTTGAGGCCAAGGAACACGCTCTCAGAGGGTGGAACTGGGGTAAGGGAGAGTTTGGCAAAGCCGAATTGACATTCAATGTCCAAAACCGACCTGCTTTCGAAATACCATACTCCGAAATCTTGAACACCAATCTTGCCGGTAAGAATGAGGTTGCGGTTGAATTCTCATTACCCGCCAACAGCGACGATACTGGCACTAATGGGCATCTTGGCGGTGCACGTGGAAGAGGCAAGAAGGCTGGGGCAGGGAAAGACCAGCTAGTTGAGATGCGATTCTACATCCCTGGTACAACCACAAAGAAGGAGGCGCTAGAAGATGGAGAGGCCAACAGCGATGAAGAGAATGACGAAGAGCAAAATGCTGCAACTCTTTTCTACGACACCCTCATGGAGAAAGCTGAGATCGGAGAAGTAGCTGGTGACACATTCGCAACCTTTTTGGATGTTCTTCACCTCACGCCGAGGTATGGCTTTTTGATTGTAAATTATGTCGCATTGCTAATCTGTCAGCAGAGGACGCTTCGATATTGATATGTATGAGAATTCGTTCCGTCTCCGAGGCAAGACGTACGACTACAAGATCCAATACGATGCCATCAAAAAGTTCATGATCCTTCCAAAGCCCGACGAAACACATTTCATGATCTGTATTGGCTTAGATCCACCGCTTCGACAAGGTCAAACAAGATACCCTTTCTTGGTAATGCAGTTCAAGAAAGATGAGGAGGTCACAATTGATCTCAATATGACCGAGGAGCTGTTGAAGGAGAAATATGAAGGCAAGCTGTTACCACATTACGAGCAGCCTCTTCATCAAGTCGTCACGCAAGTTTTCCGAGGTCTGGCAGGGAAGAAGGTGAACCAGCCTGCGAAGGATTTTATAAGGTACGGCACTCTTATCCTCCTTTGATTTACTTTGCTAACCTCGGCAGTCACCATCAACAATACGGTATCAAGTGCTCAATCAAAGCTGCAGAGGGCTTCCTTTACTGCCTCGAAAAGGCATTTATGTTCGTGCCTAAGCCAGCCACTTACATCTCCTACGAGCAGACAGCCAGCATCACCTTCTCCCGCGTTGGTGGCGCCGTTTCCGCAAGTCGCACGTTTGACATAACCATCCACATGAAGGGCGGCGCAGGCGAATCTCAGTTCAGCAACATCAACCGCGAAGAACAGAAACCCCTTGAGGATTTCTTCAAAGTCAAAGGCCTGCGCGTAAAGAATGAAATGGACGAAGACACGTCTCTTTTGGCGGCTGCACTTGGCGATCCCGACATGGCGAGCTCAGACGAGGAAGTCGTAGCTGCAAGAGCAGACCGCGGCAGTGCGGACGAGGACGAGGAAAGCGTTGATGAGGACTTCCAGGCTGACAGCGAAAGTGATGTTGCCGAGGAGTATGACTCTGCCCATGAGAGTTCGGGCGGCAGTGAGGACGAGGAGGCAAGTGATCAGGAAGAGGAGCGGCCTAAGAAGAAATCCAAAACTGGATAGTATGGATGGTAAGGTCTTTCCCTCTTGCATCCAAAACGGCGTTGTACGATATCGGGCTTCATGATCACGTAGCTGGGCTGAGATAGCAACATCTGCTTGACACTGGCCCCATTAAGGATCAGTCAGAAGAATAGAACCTGTAATGAAACATTAAAACCTCCCTTGCACCGACCCATGTGTAGCTGTTTTCTATCGTCCCCCTCTTGCGCCACACAAATAGTTACATCCTCTCATCAATTTAGGCTATTTCTATGCCATTGCCTTTTCTGAACATAGGAGATACGAAGACGGCGTTCAGAAGCAGGTATTCGCATTTACCCGAAATGACCCTGCAAAGGCAACTTAAGGACGAGAAATGCGGCGTCAGAGCTGAGGGGTTTGGGAATGGTCTCCAGCCAGATGGCAAGAAAATTACAATGGAGCCGAGGTAGCTGGAGCATACAGTGAAAAAAAAGGGTGGCTTGGTCTAATGCAGGAGAGTGGATAAGCAAAGCACTAGGTTGGGTTGCTTTGTGATCTTTGCTTGGGAACTTGGATATGTCGAGATTGGTTCAATGATTGGATAGATTTTGCTATTGAGGTGAGATGAATTATCGATATACTATGCCCTGCGCTGCTATCCTTGTCATACCATACCATGCGAGATTCAACGCCTCGTCTCACCTAAGGTGGATCATCTACGTAACTCATGTAGGTTACTCCCTTTCTTTTCATCAATAACCTTACCAACTGATTCTCTCATCCCATTACGATATCGGTAGGTAGGCAAATACCATGTAATGTGGGTCTTATGAGGAAAGTGAAGGAAAGTCAAGACGATGCTGAAGAGAAGTATTTGATAAGGGTACCTGCTTGGAGGACTGCAGGCGGAGAATATGGGAGAGCCGGCATGCCTGGAAACTTTAATGCCGATGATAGGTTCGCGTATCTCGTCCTGAACACATTACGTCCGTGCAGAGACGACACTTGTTGGGTTGATGATATTGCGCAGTTGATGCCTGCTGTCAGACAACGATACCCTGCCGTATCAATCAATCCAAGTGTCTGTGCCGCGCTGAGGAGTAAGAAGACCAGGTAGGCCTGTTCGAGGAGGTTGGATTGGAAAAGAGCTAGAGTCTGCGACCCTGAGTCTGAAAGGCTTTCCAAGGATTCATAAAATCTTATGTCAATTACGGGCTATGATGTGCCAGAAGAAGCGCATGGTTGCGCGGGTAGTAGGGATGGCACGAGCATGGTAGTACGAGCTTTCATGTTTTGTGCAGCGGGTAGTCCTGCATGGACCCACTCCAAAAGCACTAAATGCCCCTGAAATGAATGCTTGGGGTGCAGAGTTGGACATGCCGAGTGTACTCTGTATGGAAATTGTTTGCGCATCCTGATATGGTACTGCTGTGATTCAAGTGGTATAGGTGGTCTACTCTCATTGTAGAACAGGTTCAGGAAGCCTCCCGATTTGAGAATGTCTGAAACAGTGGCTGTATGTTACATTCGGCCCAAGAAGATACGGGAACAAGACATCTTCGCCGCTGATCTAGTTTGAGAATACATATTCGGATTTGCTTAGCCGTGGGGCTGTTAGATATGACATCCTAATAGCTTCATCACCAGGAATGACGTGAGATGGTTAAGGGGATACTGTTAAAGGTAAAATTTCCGAAACCAAGTCTGTCAGCCCCATTCTCGATGTCACAGAGAGAGTTGATGTGCCTGGTCAGCATCTGCGAGAGTGATGTGGTTGATTCCACATCCAAATCTGCGTGAATGAGCAAGCGCTACGACGAGAGGTTAGGGTCAAAGCACAGAAAAGGATCTCGATTTGGACGCGAAAGTATCGTAGCACCTCGCTTGCGAACCGATCCCTGTGTGATAAGAGACGGTGTGATATCGTTGACGGCTCTTCCCGTCCTGATGACCTCTGTGGCGGGACAGAGAAGCTTTGTGGCTGGCTTACAAGCCGCTCTTTTTGAAGCTTTGCAACTTCGAGGGAAATGTTGATGGGATCGAAGACATTCTCCCACAGAGAGCGGTGTATAACTTTGAACACTGCTTTGGCTGGAGGTTGGCTTGTCAACTTCGATCAGCTCTTCAACCTCGATTAATGCTTGTGTACGCGGTGAGATTGGTACTGGCTGAACGAAGTGGACGGCAGCTCGAAAGTGACCCTATCCTCATGCGGCGCCATTACCTAAGTGTACCTGACGACTTGGACATCTTCGACTGAGGCAGGGCTCATTGAGGGCATAATGAGAACAAACTTTGACATGGGGGCGAGATATTCCACGTTGTGTATTTTGAAGGCTTGGTCTGTGCACAAGGGTCGCTACATCGTAGCCATCACATGTATCAGTTACACGACAGACAAACGCGTAAGAGAAGTTCTGGAAGAGCAGGCATTCAAAGTCCGGGACTTGGGGAGTTATGGGGCGTCGATATGTCCTGGGATTGCTAGTCAGGGGAAAATCTGAAGATTCGATGCAAGGATAATCCAATGGGAAGCCTTTTGAATGGATGGTTGTCTCCGGATAAAATACCCCTCTAATTCCGCATACGGAGTAATTGAGAGAATAGGACTACTTTGCGCTTGCTGGTATCTGTCGTGTGAGACAAAATCAATGCATGTCAGCCTGTATTCGGTACTCTCAGCTGGCTGTGCGTGGATGTTTGCACACTACAGTACGGAGTACTTCGTATGTATTCCTGCAAGGTTGGCTAATGGTGCGTCGCCCCAAACAGCAGAATATCCTATTGCAGGATTGCAGGTACTCTTATTCAGTGTGAGCGGCGTCTCGAGTGCTGAACGTCCACATCCCTTAAGTGAAGGCGACATTGCTGCCTGTCTAGAAATCATTAACCCTAGGGTTTCTGGGGTATTGTAATTCTCCATTATGCGCTCTTTCACTTCCATTTTGGAAATTCACGATATGGAGCAACCTCGTATAGTCAGAATAGATTCTGTAGACCCTGGTCGAGGCTAGATTATGCACAGTCCTCCATCAGCTCCCAGCTTCCTGCGCTACTGATGATTAAAGATTATTTGTTTGTCGCATGAATGTACTCTAGATCATTGCGAATGGGTCAAATCTATAGAGCCCGAAATTTACTTTGCAGGTTGGCATTCTGTCCCACCACAGGAGAAATTCTCAGGGGAACCTCAATGTCTTCCAAGGTCAGATCTCATCTATTCGCGAGTTGCGACGAACCTTGTGGCCGGCGTCCGGATCGTGGTTCCGGGCAAGTAATTTTCCACAGCAATGTAGGGCGCCAGACATCCTATACGTTGATTCGTGAGTAATCCCTCCAAGGGTGGTACAGTACTGTATTTCGCTTTCCTCGATTTCGCATATGTGTCCAAACTTTTGTGGTCTTACTTCGTACCAGGTTCTCTCACTGCGCCGCTTTCTTTTGCTCGACTAGACGCTGCGGTGTGTACGTACTGGACGTGTGCAACAGCTTAGTGCTGCGACTTTCGAGTGTGACCTTTGGAAGGGACGTCGCAGGGATACCATTGTTTGCGTCCGGAAACTCCAAGTAAAAGGGTGGTGCGCAAATCGATTCCGGCGATCTTTGTTACATTGTTCACATGGCTTTCCCGCTATTGCGTACAGAAAGCGACATCAAAAGGCAAGGAGAAACACGGAAAGTGCGTGGGTGTGACAAGCCACAAAAAGAAAATTTCCCCGACCCCGCAACAAGCCCCCAATACAACGGCGCCAACATGCTCTGAAATAGAAACCCTCATGCCCTCCAACCGCGGATTGCGTCGTGCTTGGGCTGCATCCTCCAGCAAATGTTGCGCAGCGGCACAGAAAATGGCCAATGTAAAAGGTAGATACTTGCAGTAGGTCGCTGCATTGCGCTCCACTCAGGAGCTCTGTACTGCCTCGCTTAAGCACGCATTCTCGGGGAAGTAGCAGGGGTCACCCGACAACCCTTAGATACCAACGGAACTTCCTTCTCCATACTATCAATAGAAACATGGATTCTTGGCTCTCTCCGTCATCCTTTCCCGTTCTTAATAACCGTCCCCCAGATCTCGGCGCCTTATAAATGTTTGAAACCTCATAAATGCTTGAAATATGCGAGCTCCCAGTAGCTAGATACAAAGGGTTGTTTACCCGTAACTACTTTTTACAAAGTACTTCTCCATATTACTACTCTGATCATCCTCCTGGTCTCTTCAGCAGAGTACTATCATTGTCAGCTGGCAAAGTCCGGGATAAACACCTTTCGGAAGGCTCGACCAGGGCACCTCGGGGATCTTCCAAATATCTGCTCATCCCGAGTATTCGGCCAACCTTGTCTGAAGTTCAATATTTAGAGTACATGAGAGAGGCGGCCCGCTCCTATTTTGCCTGAATCCTTAGACCACGGTCATACGGCTGTGGCTTGGTCCTGTGGATTCGATATTTTTCATCTAAGGCCAACGACTTTCCTCTGTAAACATCGATTCTTTCCTGTCCTTTACTCGTACTTGCCAAACGTCCAGGAACAACACACAGCGAGCAACAAGCTATTCATGCGGCCTTTATGAGTTCGGTATCCTCTTATTCTTCCCAGACTTGGCAATTATCAGATTGCAGAACTACACGACAATTCTGAACTCCCTCTCATATATCGGACAAGCGCGCTAGATTGTGACGATGAGTGTCACAGAACTTACTGACGATCAGCTCAATGCTATCGTCATCATTGAGCGGGTCACCTCTAGTCTTTCTGTGGTCGGATGCCTGTTTATTGTGGTTACATTTATATCCTCAAGTGCATTTCACAAACCGATCAACAGACTCGTCTTCTTTGCATCCGTTGGAAATATCATGACCAACATTGCGACTCTCATCAGCAGATCAGCGCTTGGAAATGTCAATGGCGCTTTGTGCCAATTTCAAGGCTTCCTGATTCAGATGTATAGCAATTTCTCTCCTCGCTACACCTATTTAGGGATCTAACATATGATTTAGGTTCATGTGTGCTGATGGTTTTTGGACATTTGCCATGGCATGTAATGTCTACCTGACCTTCTTCTTTAAGTATGACGCCGACAGGCTTCGAACTATGGAGAAATGGTACTTTCTGGGTTGTTATGGTATACCCTTTATACCAGCCATCGTTTATATTTTCATCACGGCGCCAGATGGCACTCGTCTTTATGGCAATGCGACGCTATGGTGCTGGGTCACCGAGGAGTATGATGTCATACGCCTTGCAACTTTCTATGCTCCTGTTTGGTAAGCAGTTAGACCGTGGAATATCCGATTCAATTACTGATGGACTCAGGGTTGCGATTCTCTTGACATTCGGCATATATTTTCGGGCTGGAAAACAAATATACAAGAAGCGCAAACAGCTCATGAGTTTCAGCAATCAACAAATCAGCACTCCTATGGTACCTTTCGAAGACCCGTTTAAATCCACGAAGACAACTGAGGTTCACGTGACCAGCGAAGCTATCATGGACACAGAACAGCCCATCGATCTCAGTCGCCTAGGTCATCGGCAAACAGCTTCGGAACAGCCACTCTACTCCGTTAAGATCTCGTCACATCAAGTCGGGGGTGAGCTTACTCCCGTTTCCTCCCAAAGCCCTGAAAGAAAATCAAAGCCCAACTTACCACAATCCGAGCACGTCCAACTGAGTCGCCCATACGTCGCCATGGAAGCCAACAATGCAGCATGGTCGTATGCAAAGGTAGCTCTTCTCTTTTTCACAGCTATGTTAGTAACTTGGATTCCATCATCTGCAAACCGCTTCTACTCAGTCGTTCATCCCGGCTACATTTCACCCTCCCTTCAATTCGCATCCGCATTCGTGCTACCTCTGCAAGGATTCTGGAACGCCGCTATCTACATCACTACCTCCTGGAAGGCCTGCCGGAAGTTCTTCTCAGGCTCGCTACGGCCCGCTAAGGTTCCGGCCAGTGTACGGCCGATTGGGTTTGGCATGCATGGGCGACCGGATCGCCTTGGAAGTCGAGACAAGAGCAGTGAAACGGAGAGCACGACGGAGCTAGCGAATCGGCCGGGCACGAGAGGAAGCCAGCGATGAAATCGCTTTGGGCTATGCTACGCTGGGCCGAGCCGGCGAGCCTGGCCACGCCTCGGTTATCTACAAATATTGTACAGATATGTCTCGAGATTTTGAAAAATGGAAATGGAAAAGTGGAGTAAAGAATGATGGCAAAAAAGTGCATATAAATACCAATGCCGACGGCGTTTGGGAT
>Ga0335074_10006501_pt1 | contig 16219 bp, 14 predicted proteins | sample Lox_Sample_23_FD_206715 | JGI IMG/M metagenome (GOLD analysis project Ga0335074, IMG submission 206715) | Soil microbial communities from Loxahatchee National Wildlife Refuge, Florida, United States - Lox_Sample_2.3 | ecosystem: Environmental > Terrestrial > Soil > Wetlands | place: USA...
GACGGCCCACGACGGACTCCAGATCGTCGAGGCAGAGGCATTGGAGCTGCGGCAGTCCCTCGAGCACGCCGACACCGAGTCTCGCGAGCTCCGCCAGGGGGAAATAGCCCGCGCGGCGCGACTCGGCGGCCTGCGAGCACGTGGCCTGCAGCAGGTGCGTCTTGCCCGCGCTCGCCGGTCCACAGATCCAGGTTGCGCCGGCGACCTCGCCGCCGGCGACTCGCCTGAGGTGCTCGAGCGCTTCGCGGTTGCGGGCCGCGAGGAAACTGGCGAAGACCGCTCGGTCCGGCAGACGCACTCCGAGGGGAATCTGACGCACGCGTGCTCCTCAGGCCGCCGCCGTCGTCCAGGCCCGCCGAGTGAAGGCCTGAACATAGTGGAGGCCGGAGAGGACGGTCGTGGCGAACACGGTGAGCGCGAGCGCCCGCAGCACGTCGCGGGGCGGAAAGGCAACTGCGGCTGCCAACATGACGGCCATCAGGTAGAGCAGCTGCGCGGCCGTGTTGATCTTGCTGATGATCGTCGGCCGCCCGCGCAGCGGGCCGAACCAGAGCCGGTAGACGAGCGCGCCCAGCGCGATCATGACATCGCGCGCAACCGCCGCCGCGGTCACCCACCAGGGCACCAGGCCGAGCCACGTCGACTCGATGAACACCGTCACGAGCAGCAGCTTGTCGGCCGCCGGATCGAGGAGCTTGCCGAGATCGGAAATCCAGTTGAACCGCTTGGCGAGGTAGCCATCGAGTCCGTCGGAGATCGCGGCCAGCACGAAGAGGGCGAGCGCCAGTCCGTAGCGGCTGCCATAGAGAGCCGTCGCGACCGGCCAGATGAGGGCCAGGCGCACCAGACAGATGAGGTTGGGCAGGTGACGCACGATATGAGAGGAGCGGCCTCGGCGTGCGATCGAGCGCACCTAGCCCGGCCGGTAGCGATAGACGAGCGTCCCGCCCGCCTGCGTGGCCGGCGCCACGCGAGCGAAGCTCGGCGAGCTCGCGAGCGCCCGATCGATGGTGGCGGCGCCGCCGCGCACTGTCAGGTCGAACAGGACGGAGTCGCCGCTGACTTGTCTGACGTTCGCCGCGCGCACTCCGGGAACGGCGCCGAGCATCAGCTCGATGTTGGCGTAGTCGGCCAGGCTCGATACGCCCTCGATCTCGACCTCCGTCTGCCCGGGCGCGTTGGCCGCGGCGGCTCCCACCGGCGGCGCGAGAGAGTCGACGGTGTCGTCGATCCCCGCCGTCAGCGGACCACTCCAGCTATCAGTCGTGAAATCAGTATAGAGCTTCCACTGCCAGGCAGTCGGCAGGCCGGGCGGCGCGGGATTGGCTGTGGGCGCCGACGGCGCCGCCCCCGGCTGTGCTACCGCGGGCGGCGCGGTCGCGGGAACGGCGGAACTCCCAGCCGGCGCGCCGCTGCCGGGCGGAGATGCTGCGGCCGGCGCAGGGGCGGCCGCGGGCGGCGAGCCGACGAGAAGCTGTTCCGCGCCGTAGCGGTGGGCCATCTCGAGCAGGGCTTCGCGCGGCAGCAGATTGCCGCTTTCATCGGCCACCGGCAGGGGCACGATGCTGATGGGAAGCCCGCGCTCCTCCGCGGCTTGCTCGAGTCCCGCCTCGTCCGCGGCCTGGTCGTCCTGGTCAGGCGGCGGATAGAGGACTACCAGGGTGAACGGGCGGTTCGGATCCCAGACGCTGCGGTCGACCGCGGCGATGGCTTTGTCGACCGCCACCCCATCGAAGAGAACCTGCAGCTCGCCTTGCGGGCCGCGATCGTAGCTCTGGACATATTTCGGCGCATCCGTGATCAGCCCGGCGAAGACCGGATCGGTCGCCGACTCGCGCCGTCCCGTCGCGCGGACCAGCGCCGCGCGCATGGCCTGCTGCAGGGCCGGCACGGACTGTCCCGCCACATCGACCTGGAACACCGGCACGGGGCGTGCGGCCCACGCTGCCGCCGGCAGCACGGCGCACGCGGCAAGCAGCAGCGCTTCGCGGACGAGGGTCTTCGCGGTTGTGTGGCGGCGGGGCATCGGAAGTGTTTGGATCGCGCCGTGCATCGCGCAAAATGTACAATACCACACGCAAAGGCTCCGGCCTGTACACGAGGGCATTTTGGTGAGTGAAGGCCGCGGCATGACCTATCGCGATGCCGGTGTCGACATCGACGCCGGCGACGAGCTCGTCGAGCGCATCAAACCTCTCGTCGCGCGCGTGCGACGGCCGGAGGTGATGGCCGGCATCGGCGGCTTCGGCGCTCTGGTGGAGCTGCCCCCGGGTTACCGGCGTCCCGTTCTCGTGTCCGGTACCGACGGCGTGGGTACTAAGCTGCGCCTCGCGATCGATGCCGGACGCCACGACACGATCGGCATCGATCTAGTCGCCATGTGCGCCAATGACATCGCGGTACAGGGCGCCGAGCCGCTCTTCTTCCTCGATTACTACGCCACGGGCAAGCTTCAGGTCGACGTGGCCGAAGCTGTGATTCGCGGCATCGTGGAAGGCTGCGCGCAGGCCGGTGCCGCTCTCGTCGGCGGTGAGACCGCGGAGATGCCCGGCATCTACCATGGCGAGGACTACGATCTTGCCGGCTTCTGTGTCGGCGTGGTGGAGAAGGATGAGATCATCGACGGCAGTGCGGTGCGCGCCGGCGACAGCGTGATCGGTCTCGCTTCCTCCGGACCCCATTCCAACGGTTACTCGCTCATCCGCAAGCTCGTCGCGCTCAGCGGCGCGGCCAGTGACACCCCGCTCGACGGCAAGCCGCTCCTCGAGCGGCTGCTCGCGCCCACCCGCATTTACGTCAAGCCGCTGCTGGCGCTCGCGCGCCAGCTCGAAGTGCATGCGTTGGCCCACATCACGGGCGGGGGCCTGACGGACAACATCCCGCGCGTGCTGCCGGAGGGCTTGGAAGCCGTGCTCGAGCGGCGACGCTGGCAGCGCGACCCGGTCTTCGACTGGCTGCAGCAGATCGGACACATCGAGCCGGCTGAGATGTACCGCACCTTCAACTGCGGCATCGGCATGGTCGTCATCCTGCCGAAGGAGCATGCGTCGCAGGCGCTCGCACTCCTGCAGGCGCATGGTGAATCCGCGCAGGTCATTGGCGAGATCCGCCGGGGATCGCGCGGCGTGGTCATAGAGTGAGCGGCAGGGACCCGCTGCAGCTCGCGATCCTCATTTCCGGCCGCGGCTCCAACATGGTGGCGATTGCGCACGCGTGCGCCGAAGGCCGGATCAACGCCCGCGTCGCTCTCGTGCTTTCCGAGCGCCCCGGTGTTGCCGGTCTCGAGGCTGCCCGCGCTCTGGGAATCGAGGCTCGCGTCGCGGCGTGGCCCGGCGCCGCAGAGCGCCTGCGGTTCGAGCGCGACCTCGAGGCGACCCTCCGAGCCGCGCAGCCGGAGCTCATCGTCCTCGCCGGGTTCATGCGCATCCTGTCACCACAGTTCGTGGAGGCTCGCGCCGGCCGGATCCTCAACATCCATCCGTCGCTGCTGCCGAAATACCGCGGCCTGCACACTCATCGGCGCGTGCTCGAGGCAGGCGATCGGGTGCACGGCGCCAGCGTGCACTTCGTCACGGCGGAGCTCGACGGCGGACCGCTCATTCTCCAGTCGAGAGTCGCCGTGCAGGCGGGGGACACCGAGGACACGCTGTCAGCGCGTGTTCAGGCGACGGAGCACATCATCTATCCTCGCGTGATCGGCTGGCTGGCTGACGGCAGGCTCGCATGGCGCGATGACCAACCCTGGCTCGATGGCAAACCGCTCGCCGCGCCCGTGGTGGAGGATTTCCCCTGATGGCGACGCCCGAGCGGGTACGGAGAGCTGAGCGCGCGGTCATGGCCACCGCGGTACTGACGCTGGTCGCAACGGCAAGCGCGGCACCGGCCGGCGGCACGCTCGCGCAATCGACTCCGTCCGCCTCCGATCCTGCCCCCTTCGTCGCTACCTACACGATCGCGTGGCATGGCGTCGCCGCCGGCAGCTCGACTCTCGAGCTGCGCGAAACCGCGCCCCGGTTGTATCTCTACACCTCGACTGACAACGCGTTCGGCCTCTTCCGGCTCGCGTTTCCGCACGCACTGCGGCAGTCCAGCCGCTTCAGAATCGCCGCCGGCGAGGTCGAGCCGCTCGCCTTCCAGACGGGCGGCGCCGGCAATGATGTGATTGCGCAGTTTGACTGGAACATCGGCCAAGTGACCGGCTTGGCCAAGGGGAAGCTGCTCGACCTGAAGCTGCAACCGGGAACCCAGGATCCCCTGTCGGTGCAGATCGCGATCATGCTGAAGCTGGAGGCGCGGGACGCACCCGACGCTTTCTGGATGCTCAACACGGACGAGATCGACCGCTTTCAGTACGTCCGTCACGAGGCGACGACGCTCGACACGCCGCTGGGGAAGCTGCACACCATCCTCTACACCAGCCACGAGGCCGGCTCGTCCAAGACGACCTATCTCTGGCTGGCCCCTGCGCTCGACTACATGCCGGCGCGTGCCGAGCAGCGCGTGAAGGGCGAGACGCAGGTGTCGCTCGAGATCCAGGCGTTCAAGCGCCGGTGACGGCGCTCGCGCTCGCGTCACAGGCGAGGTCCTGATCGAAGCGCAGCAGACGCATCGTCAAGCGCGTCGCCGTGGCCACCGGCTCATCGCGCGGGATCCTCGAGCCTCAGGCCGTCTGCAGCGGCCTGAACTGCTTGGCCAGCTTGAGCTGCTGTCCCTGATAGTTCGAGGCGGCCTCGTTTCCGTAGAGCACGTCGGGCCGCTCCGCCATGCGCTCGTAGCGCAGCCAGCCCACCGTCTGTCCGTGCTCCAACAGGAACGGCACCTCGTGGGAGCGCACTTCCAACACGCCGCGACTGCTGCCGGCCCGCCTCGTCTGCAGGTCCCAGCCGAATCCGGGATCGAAGAAACCGGCATAGTGAACCCGGAATTCACCGGCGCGCGTGTCATACGGCAGCATTTCCGCGGCAAACTCGGGAGGCACCGCAATCGCCTCCTTGGTGACCAGGATGTAGAACTCATCCGGGTCGAGGATCAGGGATGATTCCTTGTGAAAACGAATGGGCTCCCAGAAGTCGAGCGGATCGTAGTCGCGGCGGTCCAGGTCGATGCGCCTGGCATGCTTCTTCGCGCGCCAGCCGATGAGCGCGTCATCGGCCCCCGCCCCCCTGAGATCGATGGTGAATGGCAACATCCCGGTTCTCTCGCTCAGGGCGCTCGAATCGGCGATGCGCCCCTCGGTGAGCAGCGACCTCCAGTCGGCGACCGTGACCGGCTTCGGGTTTTCCCCTCGCGTGCGGCGGAATCGGAGCTGATTGAGCCGCGTGCCCGTTCTCACCACCACACTGAAGCTGCGCGGGGCAACTTCGATGTAAAGCTGTCCCTCATAGCCCTCTTCGACCTGGTCGAACAGCGTCGCCTGATCGGCAATGAGCCGCGTCAGGATGTCCAGACGCCCGGTCGAGCTCTTGGGGTTCGCGAACGCGGCGACATCGCTTCTGAGATTGATGCTCTCCAGGAGCGGAATGACGTATACCCGTCCCTTTTCCAGGACGGCACCGCCATCGAGGCTGATCTTGAAGCGCTCGAAGCTCGAGTCCAACTCCCGCATCTTCTCGAGCACCTTCATGCCCTTTCCCGGCAGGAAGCTGGCGTCGACCGGATAGGCGTAGTTGCCGAGACGCAGGTCTATGCTTGCCGGCTGAATCTGGTCGGCTACGATCTCGCCGTCCTTGAGGATGCCGACCGGGAGAATTTCCCGGGCAGTCAGCATTTCCCTGATCTTCTGGCACGGCAGGATTCCCGTGTAGACGGGGGCGCGGGCAGGCGACTCGATTGAAGAGCTCGGCTGCACCGAGCCCTCAACTCTCTTCTATGACGATCTTCGGGAATACGCTGCTGCGGTCGCGCGCGCGCAGTGCAAGCGCGGCAGCGGTGCGGCGGGCCATCTCGAAATACGCGCGCGCCCGCGGAGAATCCGGTGCGGCGACCACCGTCGGCCTGCCTCCGTCGGCCTCCTCCCTGATGTGGGCGTCGAGGGGCAGCTCGCCGAGGAGCCGCACGCCGTACTGCTCGGCCATCCGCGCACCGCCACCCGCGCCGAAGATGTGCTCGGTATGCCCGCAGTTGGAGCAGATGTGCACGCTCATGTTCTCCACGATGCCGAGGACCGGCACCGACACCTTCTCAAACATCTTGAGGCCCTTGCGGGCGTCCGCAAGCGCTATGTCCTGCGGCGTCGTGACGATCACGACTCCGGCCACAGGCACCCGCTGAGCGAGAGTGAGCTGGATGTCACCCGTGCCCGGAGGCATGTCGACCACGAGGTAATCGAGCGCGCCCCAATGCGTGTCCGAGAGCAGCTGCGTCAGCGCCTGCGTGACCATGGGGCCGCGCCAGACCATCGGCTGCTCCGCGTCCACCAGGAAGCCGATGGACATCGCCGCCACGCCGTGCCTCTCGAGGGGCTGCAGATGCTTGCCGTCCGGCGCGGTCGGCCGCTGCCCCTCGAGGCCCAGCATGAGCGGCTGGCTGGGTCCGTATATATCCGCATCGAGCATCCCGACGCGCGCCCCCTGAGCCGCCCAGGCGAGCGCCAGATTCACGGCAACGGTGGACTTGCCGACGCCGCCCTTGCCGGAAGCGACGGCGACGATGTTCTTGATCTCCCCGAGCGGCTTGAGATTGCGCTGCACCGTATGCGAGCGGATGTCCGCCTCGAGCGCGATCCTGAGCGGCACATCGAGCCCCGAGGCCGCGAGGTGCGCCTCGAGAGCGGCGGCGAGCTCCCGCTGGTAGCCGCCCACCGGATAGCCGAGCGCGATGTGCGCCTGATAGCCGCCACCCTGCGCCGAAAGGTCCCGCAGGGCGCCCGCCTTCCCCAAAGTCTCCTCGAGGTAGGGGTCAACGTACGCCTCGAGGGCTGCCCTGACGGCGTTGAGCGAGGATTCATCGGACATGTGGAGTGGGCCGTTGCGGAGGTCGTTACGATTCGGTGGGTCGAAACGAGGATTGTAGAGCCTTTTCAGGACTGATCGGTGCTGCGTCGTGCCGCGTCCGAGGCTATGGCATAATTTCATGGAGTTCCCGACCGGGCGCCTGAGGCGCAGCCCGGCGGACGGGGTGTGTCTGCGCCTGGGCACCAATGTCACGATATATCAGCGTTGAGGAAAACTGGCGCGAGGGAGACGCGCGGGAGTGCCTTTTCGGAAAGGCTGAATGAGCTTCTTCACCAATTTGCGCGCCGACCGGCTGATCACCGAGATCAGGTCCTGTACCGATCCGGCGAGCCCCGCCACCCAGAAGGCCGTCGAGCGTCTGAAGGACCTAGGGCCGGCCGCGATCGAATCCGTATTCGCGGCATTACCGGATGCCGACAAGAACGCGACCCTGGCCTTCGTCGAAGTGCTCGCCGGGCTCGTGAGCCCGAAGTCTTTTCCCGTGTTCGTGCGCGGCCTGGTGGAAGGCAGCCCGCGGGTCGTTGCGGGCATCGCCTGGGCACTCACCAGCAGCCGCAATTATCCGGCCAACCTGCTCATCGAAGCGCTCGCGACACCGGGAGTGTCCAAGTCCGCGCTGCTCGAGGTGATGGCCGCCCAGAAATCCCGCTACGGCGTGCGCGAGCTGCTCAATGCCGCCTACACCCAGGAACCGAACGAGAAGGCGGCGCTCTTCCGGATCATCGGCGAGATCGCCGATGCCAACGCCCTGCCGGAGCTCATCGGCCGCGTGCAGGGCAAGGATCCGATAGCGCGCGTCCACATCATCAACATTCTGGCCCGCTTCAACACACCGGAGGTGCAGACGGCGCTCCAGAGTCTGCTCAAAGATCCCAACAAGCTGATCCGCGGAGCGACGCTCTCGGCGCTGCAGCGGACGGAGGGCAAGATCGACATCGAGCGCGTCTGCGCGCTGCTCCGGGATCCGGAGATCGACGTGCAGAACAAGGCGATCGACGTCGTCATCAAGGCGAACGATCCCGACACCATCCGCTACCTGATAGAGATCCTGAAGGATGAGAACGAGAACGCGCGCCGCGCCGCGGTCGAAGTGCTGAACGAGGTCGGTAACGCGAAGTCGGTGAAGCACCTGCTCGAGTCGCTGAAGGACAGCGACTGGTGGGTGCGCAGCCGCGCGGCCGATGCCCTCGGCAAGATCGGCGGCCCGCGGGTGATCGATGCGGTGCTCGAGCTGATCCGCGAGAAGGACGAGGATATACGGCGCGCCGCCATCGAGATCCTCAACCAGACGAAGGACGAGCGCGCCGTCGACTCACTCATCCAGGCAACGCGTGATCCGGACTGGTGGGTGAGCGAGCGGGCGGTCGACGCCCTGGCGGAGATCGGCAGCCGGCGCGCCGTGCCGCGCCTCACCGAGATGCTGAAGTCCGGCCCGGCCAAGGCGACCCCGATCGTCGTTCGCGCCCTGGGGAAGCTCGGTGATGCGCGGCTGGTCGACACCCTCCTGCCCTTCATGGCCAGACCGGAGCGGGAGCTCCGGATCGAAGCGATGCAGGCCCTGTCGAAGATCGTCGACGATCGGCGCGCCGAGCAGCTGCGCACGGAGCTGCAGTCGCAGGCGGTCTCCCCGGATCAGACCATCGCCCGCGTGGCGAATGCGGCACTTGCCGAGCTCGACCACCGCTTGGCGGCCGGCCCGGCCGGCACCGGTGGCACGCCGCTTCCGGCGCCGCCGGCCGTGGCTCGCCCGCCCCAGCCCGCACCGCCGATCGAGGCGACGCGCGCCACCGCCATCGACGCGGCTGCGCAGTCGCGGATCGCCGAGGGGCCGCCGCGGCTCGACATCCAGACACTCAAGCCCGGCGACATCATCGAGGGCCGCTACAAGTACATCGACCGCATCGGCCGCGGCGCCTTCGGCACCGTGCTGCTGATGGAGGATACGGTCGTCGACGAGCGGCTGATCCTGAAGTTCCTGAACCCCAACGTCTCGACGGACGAAGAAGTCATGAAGCGCTTCGTCCATGAGCTGCGCTACTCGCGCAAGATCACGCACAAGAACGTCATCCGTATCTACGACTTTCTCTTCATCCAGGGGAATTACGCCATCTCCATGGAGTACTTCCCGTCGCACACGCTGGGAAGCGAGATCGTCGGCGACAAGCCGATCGAGCTGAAGCGGGCGGTGCAGTTCGGCTGCGACATGTGCACCGGCATGACGGTGGCGCACCAGGTCGGCATCGTGCACCGCGACCTGAAGCCCGCCAACGTGCTCATCAACCAGGAGGGACTGCTCAAGATCGTGGACTTCGGCGTCGCCGCCGCGCAGCGCGAGGGCGACACCCAGCTCACCAAGACGGGGTACGTCATCGGCTCGCCGAAGTACATGGCGCCCGAACAGATCCTCGGCAAGAAGGTCGACGAGCGTGCCGACATCTACGCCCTCGGGGTAATGCTCTATGAAATGGTCACGGGCGTACCGCCCTATTCCCGCGGCGATCACATGTCGGTCATGTACCAACACGTGCAGGGCAAGGCGCGCCCGCCGCAGGAACTCAACCCCGCCCTGCCCCCCGGGCTCTCGGAGCTCGTCATGAAAGCCATGTCGGTCGACAAGACCAAGCGCTTCCAGAGCATGGAAGAGTTGCGCGTCGCGCTGACCAAGTATCAATGACGCTGGATCCGGGCATCCTGCCCGGCCCAGCGCTGCTTTGGGCAAAAAGCGTGGTTTTTGCCCAAAGCTCCGCCACCTGCGGCGGCGGGGCACGTCCTTGTGCCTCGGAAGGCGTGCGTTACGTCAAATTTTTGGGGACAAGCCATTGATTTTGGCGACATAAGCGGGCAAAAGAGGCGGGCTCGACTTATCGCGGAGACCGTACTTGGCGCGCATAGACGCGTTTCTCAAGCTAGGAGCACAGCAGGGGTGCTCGGACGTGCATCTGGCCGTCGGGGTACCACCGATGCTGCGCATGCAGGGAGACCTCCTGCCGATCAAATTCCGTGACCTGCGCGCCGGGGAGCTCGAGGGCTATATCACGGAGATCCTGACCCGTGCCCAGAGCGAGCACTTTGCCGGCGGGCATGACCTCGACTTCTCCTATGTCTCGAGCGACGGTGGCCGCTTCCGCGTCAATGTCTACCGCAAGGACACCGGCATCGGCGCTACCTTCCGCGCCATTCCTTCGCAGGTGCCCTCGCTGGACAAGATGGGATTGCCGGCGGTCATCACCAAGCTCTGCGACTACCATCAGGGGATGATCCTGGTCACCGGCTCGACCGGCACCGGCAAGTCGACCACCCTGGCGGCGATGATCAATCACCTGAACGAGACCCGTAAGCTCAACATCATCAGCCTCGAGGATCCGATCGAGTTCGTGCACCCCAGCAAGCACAGTCAGGTGATCCAGCGGGAGCTCGGGACGCATATCCCGAGCTTTGCGGAGGGCGTACGCGCCGCCATGCGCGAGGATCCGGACGTCATCCTGGTAGGCGAGCTGCGCGATGCCGAGACCATCTCGATGGCCATGACGGCGGCGGAAACCGGCCACCTGGTTCTCGGGACGCTGCATACCACCAGCGCCGTCAAAACCATCGATCGCATCATCGATGCCCTGCCCATCGAGGAGCGCGAGCAGACGAAGAGCTTCCTCGCGCAGAGTCTGCTGGCGGTCGTCACCCAGGTACTGGTGAAGACACCGGATGCGCGGGGCCGCAGGGCCGTCTGCGAGATCCTGATGATGACCAAGGCCATCGCCAAGCTCGTGCAGACCGAGCAGACGCACCAGATCCCGAGCCAGCTGCAGATGGGACGGGATCTCGGCATGCAGCTGCTCGACCAGGCGCTGCTTGCGGCGATCGGCGCCCGTGAGATCGACCCGGACGACGCCTACGCATACGCGACTGACAAGCGTCCGTTCCAGAAGTACGTCACTGACACCTCCATGCTGCCTAAGGTTGACATGGTCGCGACGTCACCGGCGGCCTGAGGCGCGAGGCGGCGGCCATGGCCACGATCGACAGTTTCCTGCTCGAAGTGCTGGAGAAGCGCGGCTCGGACCTGCACTTCATCGCGGGCGACCCGCCGCGGATCCGGCAGTACGGCGATCTCATGGCGCTCAGGCCGGAGAAGCTTGCACAGGACTTCGTCAAGGACGCCCTCTACGAGGTCATGCCGAAGACCGCGCTCGATCGGTTCGAGTCGAAGGACGGTGCCGACTTTGCGTATACCATCCCGGAGCGTGGGCGCTTCCGCGTCAACATCATGCGTCAGTTGAACGGCATGGGCGCCGTGTTCCGCGCCATACCGTCGAAGGCTCTCACGCTGGATGACCTGAAGCTCCCGGAGGCGGTGCGCGCGCTCTGCCGCACCAACAACGGGCTGATCCTCGTCACGGGCAAGACGGGATCCGGCAAGTCGACGACTCTCGCCGCGATGATCGACGACATCAACTCGCGCGTGAAGGGGCATATCCTCACCATCGAAGACCCGATCGAGTTCGTGCACCAGAGGAAGAGCTGTCTCATCAGCCAGCGCGAGATCGGCGTCCACAGCCAGAGTTTCGCCGGAGCGTTGCACTCGGCCCTGCGTGAGGACCCGGACGTCATCCTCGTGGGCGAGCTGCGCGATCTGGAGACCATGAGCATTGCGGTCACCGCCGCGGAGATGGGCATCCTGGTCATGGGGACGCTGCATACCAACGGCGCCGCTCAGACGGTGGATCGCATGGTCAACGTCTTCCCGTCCGACAAGCAATCGCACGTTCGGACGATGCTTTCGACCTCCCTGCGCGGCGTCGTCTCCCAGCAGCTGCTGCAACGGGCCGACAAGCAGGGACGCGTGGCGGCGCTGGAGATCCTGGTCAACACGCCCGCCGCCGCGAACCTGATCCGCCAGGGCAAGCTCGACCAGCTCGAGAACACGATGCAGTCCGGCGGCCAGTTCGGCATGCGCACCATGGACACGGCCATCCAACAGCTCCTCGACCAGCGGATGATCACCGGCAAGGAAGCCTTCAAGAAAGCCATCAACAAGGCGAAGTTCGAGCTGGTCAAAGACGCCGGTTGAGGCCATACCGCGCGCGGCAGATGTGAACTGGCGGTGACGCTCTAGTACACTGCCGGTATATGGCTGAGAAATTCTTCGTCACGACGGCGCTACCCTACGCAAACGGCCCGTTTCACATCGGGCACATCATGGAGTACATCCAGGCGGACATCTGGGTGCGGTTCCAGCGCATGCAGGGCCATCAGGTGCATTTCGTGGGCGCGGACGATGCGCACGGCGCGCCCATCATGCTCAAGGCGGAAGCCGAGGGGGTCAGCCCGCAGGAGCTCGTGGCGCGGATTGCGGCGGGGCGACCCCGGTACCTGCACGGATTCCACATCAGCTTCGATCATTGGTACTCGACCGATTCACCGGAGAACGTGGCGCTGTCGCAGGATATCTATCGGCGCCTGAAGGCCGCCGGTCTCATCTACTCGAAGCCCGTCGAGCAGTTCTACGATCCCGTGAAGGGTATGTTCCTCGCCGATCGGTACATCAAAGGCGAGTGCCCCAACTGCCACTCCAAGGACCAGTACGGGGATGCGTGCGAGGTCTGCAGCACGGTATATGCGCCCACGGACCTGATCGAGCCTTATTCGGTGCTCACGGGGGCGAGGCCCGTACTCAAGTCCTCGGAGCATCTTTTCTTCAGGCTCTCCGACCCCCGCTGTGTCGATTTCCTCGATGGCTGGACCACCACGCCGAACCGGCTGCAGCCCCAGGTCGTCAACAAAGCGCGCGAATGGCTCTCGGGCAAGGGCGATCAGGCCCTCGGCGACTGGGACATCTCGCGCGATGCGCCGTATTTCGGGATTCCGATTCCCGATGTCCCCGGCAAGTATTTCTACGTTTGGCTCGATGCGCCGATCGGCTATCTCGCATCGCTCCAGAGCTACTTCGACACCGGCAAGGCGAAGGCCAACGGCGAGCCCCGCAGTTTCCAGGAGTTTCTAGCCGCGCCGGATACCAGGCAGATCCACTTCATCGGCAAGGACATCATCTACTTTCACACGCTCTTCTGGCCGGCCATGCTGCAGTTCGCGGGACCGCCCTACAAGGTTCCCGACAACGTGTACGTGCACGGCTTCATCACCGTTTCCGGCGAGAAGATGTCCAAGTCGCGCGGCACCGGAATCAGCCCGCTGCGCTATCTCGACATCGGAATGAATCCCGAATGGCTGCGCTACTACATAGCCGCCAAGCTCAACGCCAACGTCGAGGACATCGACTTCAATCCGGACGATTTCGTCGCCCGGGTCAACAGTGACCTCATCGGCAAGTACGTCAACATCGCCAGCCGCGCCGCCAATTTCATCACCAGGCACTTCGACGGCGCGCTGGCGTACGCAAACGGGACGGAAGCGCTGCGCGAGCAGGCCGCGCAGATCGCCGGGCAGGTGCGCAGCAGCTACGAGGCGCGCGAATTCGGCAGGGCGATGCGGGAAATCATGGCACTGGCCGACCGCATCAACCAGGACTTCGATGGCCACCAGCCCTGGGTCCTCGCCAAGGACCCCGCGAAGCGCGGCGAGCTGCAGGATATCTGCTCGCGCACGCTGCATGGTTTCAAGCTCCTGAGCGTCCTGCTCGCGCCGGTGCTGCCCGCCGTGAGCGAACGAGTGGCCCGCGATCTCTTCGGCCTCGACCGGCCCCTGCGCTGGTCGGATGCGGCGCAGCCGCCGACGCGCGTCAGCCCCTATCGACATCTCATGGCCCGCGTCGACCCGAAGCAGCTCGATGCGCTCTTCGAAGCCGAAGCTCCCGCCGCGGCCCCGGCACCGGCGGCAACACCGGCGACTGCTGACGCGACGATCTCCATCGACGAGTTCAAGCGACTCGACCTGCGCGTGGCGCGCATCGTCTCCGCCGAGCACGTCACTGGCTCCGACAAGCTCCTGAAGCTCACTCTCGATATCGGCACCGGGACGCGCACCGTGTTCGCGGGGATCAAGTCCGCCTACGATCCGGCGACACTCGCGGGTCGTCTCACCATCATGGTGGCGAACCTCGCGCCGCGAAAGATGAAGTTCGGCGTCTCCGAGGGCATGGTGCTCGCCGCGAGCAGCGAGTCCGGCGGCCCCTATCTGCTCTCGCCCGACAGCGGCGCCACCCCCGGCATGCGAGTGAGTTGAGCCGCCAATGGCAAGCGCCGACGACATCGACGCGCTGCTGCCGCAAACCCAGTGCACGCGCTGCGGCTATCAGGGCTGTCGCCCCTACGCCGAAGCGATCGCCGACGGCGGGGCGCAGATCAATCAGTGCCCGCCCGGCGGCGCCGCAACGATCGCCGCGCTCGCCGCGCTGCTGCACCGCGAGGCATTGCCGCTCAACCCGGCCAACGGCGTCGCAGGACCGCCCCTCGTGGCGCTGATCGACGAGGCGGCATGCATCGGCTGCGCCAAATGCCTGCCGCCCTGCCCCGTCGATGCGATCATCGGTGCGCGCAAGCAAATGCATACCATCCTCACGGCGCTCTGTACCGGCTGCGAGCTCTGCATCGCCCCGTGCCCGGTGGATTGCATCGCGATGGTTCCGCGATCCGTACTGGCCGGTGCACCCGCGGCTCCCGATGCTCCGACGAATCGCCAACGCTTCCTCGCTCACAACGAGCGCATCCGCCGCCGCGATCGTGAGCGCGACGCCCTGCTCGCCTCGCGCAAGCAGATGGCCGGCCCGAGCTCGCTCCCACGATAGATCCGAGGTCACGCCCTTGCATTCCGCCACCCGCCGCGCGATCTTCCGCCGCCTGGCGGCCGCCAACCCCGAGCCGAAAACCGAGCTCGAGCACTCGAGCCCCTTCGAGCTGCTGGTCGCCGTCATGCTCTCCGCGCACACCACCGACAAGAGCGTCAACGCCGCGACCCGCAAGCTCTTCCCCGTCGCCAACACTCCCGCGGCCATCCTGGCTCTGGGCGAGGAGGGCGTGAAGCCCTACCTCAAGACCGTAGGCCTCTACAACTCCAAATCCAAAAACCTGATCGGCCTCTGCCGCATGCTGGTCGAGCAACACGCCGGTCAGGTCCCCGCCAATCGCGAGGCCCTCGAGGCCCTCCCCGGCGTGGGCCGCAAAACCGCCAACGTAGTTCTCAACATCATCTTCGGCAAGTTCGAAATCGCCGTCGACACCCACATCTTCCGCGTGGCCAACCGCACCGGCCTGGCCCCCGGCAAAACCCCTCGCGCCGTCGAGGATGCGCTCAACGAAACCACCCCCGACGAATTCAAGCGCAACGCCCACCACTGGCTGATCCTTCACGGCCGCTACGTCTGCACCGCCCGCAGCCCCGCCTGCCCCAAGTGCATCATCAACGACCTCTGCGAATACCAGGAAAAGACGAAGCCGAAACCCGCGACAGAGGAGCGCCGGTCGCAAAGTGCGACAAGCCGGCCACGGCGGCCCCGGAAAGGCCCTGTGCGATCGACGCTCCGGACGCGAAAATCTCCCAAGGCCGCGATCGAGTAACGATGCCGTGCCCGTATTTGCCGACCAGAACCGCGAACAACTACGCCAGATGTATCTCGACGCCTGGCGCAAATACACCGCAAACCAACCTCTGGAGCCCCTGCAAGCCCAGCTGGCCGCGGTCATAGCCGAGCACCCCGAATACATCCCCCTGCTCGAATCCGGCCCGCAAGCCCTGGCCGCGGACTTCACCCCCGAGGCCGGCCGCGAGAACCCCTTCCTGCACATGGGCCTGCACCTGGCCATCCGCGAGCAGGTCGCCACCAATCGGCCGCCCGGAATCGCGCAAATCCACCAATCGCTCGCCCGGCGCCTGGGCGACTCCCACGCCGCCGAGCACACCATGCTGGAAGCGCTGGCCGAAACTCTGTGGGAATCCCAGCGCTCCGGCCAGGGTCCCGACGAGCAACGCTATCTCGAGCGCCTGCAGATGTTATGAGCCCGCGCAAGCGGCCGCCAGCGCCACCTCGAGGCCTTCGCCCGGCACCGCCCTGAGCGCCGCCAACTCCTCACTGCTCCACTCGCGCGCAATCCGACCGTTGAGAAGCAGCGCCGCGCGGTCGGAGTACCGTTCCACGACATCCAACGCGTGCGTTGCAAGCAGCACGCCGCAGCGCTGCGCCGAGACACGTGACCGCAAGTGCCGCTTCAGCACCAGAGCGCTGGCGGGATCCAGCCCATTGAACGCCTCGTCCAACACGACCAGCACCGGCTCGCCGAGCAAGGCCAGCAGAACGGCGAGCTTCTGCTTCGTCCCGA
>Ga0335074_10006502_pt1 | contig 16219 bp, 18 predicted proteins | sample Lox_Sample_23_FD_206715 | JGI IMG/M metagenome (GOLD analysis project Ga0335074, IMG submission 206715) | Soil microbial communities from Loxahatchee National Wildlife Refuge, Florida, United States - Lox_Sample_2.3 | ecosystem: Environmental > Terrestrial > Soil > Wetlands | place: USA...
TGAAAGCAGGCCGCGGTAGCTCCGGTCTTAAAGCCCAGCCTGGTTGGTGGCTTCGCGGTTCCCGAGAATCTTCGCTATCATCCCGGCCACACCTGGGCGCTGAGCGAGAGTCCGAATCTTGTCCGCATTGGCATCGACGACTTCGCTTCAAAACTGGTCGGCAGAGTCGAGCATGTAACACTCCCGCAACGCGGCCAATGGATTCGCCAAGGGCAGAAGGTATGGAGCATCGTTCGCAATGGCGTGAAGGTCGACATGGTCTCGCCGATCGAGGGCAGCGTATCGGACATTAACGAAGCAGTAGTTACCGACCCGTCGCTGGCAAGCAAAGATCCCTACGGCGAAGGCTGGATGGTGACGGTGCAGTCGCCCGATGCCAAGACCAACTTCCGCAATCTGCTGGGCGGCGCGCTGGCGCGGTGGTGGACCGAGGAGTCCTCGATGAGGCTGCAGCGGGTTGTGCCGAGCGCGCTGGGTGCGCTGGCGCAGGACGGCGGCGTGGCGATTGACGATCTGGCCAGCACCATGCCCGACGAGCAGTGGACCAAGATCACTCGCGAGTTCTTCCTCACGTAAGCCATTCCGTCAAGGGCAACCAGCGCGTGGCAGGATTCCTAAAAGCCCCGGAGGCGCCTCCTGCTCCGGGGCATTTCTTCTGAATTCAGACTTTCACGGCCGCGTAGCTTCGAGAAGAACAGAGAGCGCGGCCGAAGTTGTTTTGTCGGAGCCAGCAGGCTCAGAAGATTCTAGCGATAGTGCTTTCGACTGGCCCTCATCGCGAACGGAACAAATCACAACATTCCTGCGTACGATCCGCCAGCGAGAGAGTCTGCTTTGAGGGGGGACATGGCCATGATTACCAACTGGCGAAGCATGACGGTGGCAGTTGTCGTCGGCATTCTTATGACTGTGGGGGTTGTTCTGTGGGCCCATCCGGCAACGCAGGAGAACCACGGCAATCAGCAATTCGATACCGTGTCAGCGCATACACTGCGCGTCGTCGACGAGCAGGGTCGTCCGCGCTTTGTGATCGGTGCGCCGCTGCCCAATCCCATGGTCCAAGGCAAGGAGTTGCCGCGCTCGTCGCCGGTTGTCGGGATTCAGTTCCTTGATAAGGAGGGCAATGAAACGGGTGGCCTGGCCATTATCGACCGTGTACAAGGCGCCGCGCTCTGCTTTGACTACAACGGCGGGGAGGCCATGTGTTTCACAAAGGCTCGCGACTGGAAAGGCATCACGCTGCTTGATCCGCCCGCGCCGGGCGGCCAGCTGGGCGTAGCGGGCAATTCGCGCGTGGAGCTGAGCCTCGACAAGGGAACGCCACGCCTTGCTTTGTCGGACAAGCATGGCAGAGACCGCCTGGTGCTGACTATCGACAACAAAGGCAATGCAGTGATTCAGACTCTTGACGCTAATGGCAAGCCGATGGTCACGATGACTAAGTAACGAGATCCGTTTCGTCGAAAGAGTCGTCCGCCGCGTGCAATGAATTTTCCAATCGGGCGGATTGACGACCCAATGACTCAGCTGGAAAATCTGACATCCGACCCGCGCGTAACCGTACGCCGCGCGGCCCACAGTACAGAAGAAGCCTAAGACGCGGATTCGTCGCGGGCGAGGAAGTCGATAAGCTCGGTCAACGGCGCGCGCAGATCCGTAATCGCATCCTGCATGGCATCAAGATGGTTCTTGAGTGCGACGGTCAACTCGGCCAGCGACCGGCGGCGGCTTGCGTCGAGAGAGAGAAACAGCGGAAGCGCCTGCTGATCCAGCGTTCGGCTGCGCGAGGCGATTTCGGCCAGGCTGTGCGCCAGCACGCTGGCCTGCCGTGAGTCCGTGAATCGCAGTTCATTCAGCCGATGGACAATTCTGGGCTGGAGTTCGACGATGTATTCGGTCTCGGAATCGAACATGGTTCTCCTCAGCAACTAGATTCCAGTTTTGCGACCCGCGATGCGCGCAGGCTCATTGAATTCTGTTGTGCGATTGCGTAGCCTGTCCAGTGAAGCGGATCGATGTGTCGTTCCGCTCTGGTGCGCGAGCCATTGTTCGGACGGTGCCTTGCCGGCATCCAACTGAATAAAGGCAATTCTCTGGTTGTTCTACCCAGTCCTAAATCCGCTTTAGCGGCAATGAGAGAAATTTATGAGCCAGACAACTTCTACCATCCGCAGCTTTGGCTTTTTCCTGAATGGCAATTGGAGCACGCATGGGCGCGAGGCAGTAATCAATTCGCCCTACGATCACAGCGTGCTGGGAGTGATCAACGAAGCGGGCCGCGACGATGTCGAGACCGCGATTGAATCGGCGGTGCAGGCTTTTGCGGTCACGCGCAGGATGTCGTCGTACCAGCGCGCCAACGTGCTGCACAAGATTGTCGATGGCATGACGACGCGCAAAGAAGAGTTCGCCAGGATGATCTGCCAGGAAGCAGCCAAGCCAATCAAGACCGCGCGAGTCGAAGTCGAGCGCGCGATCAGCACATTTCAGGTCGCTGCGGAAGAAGCCACGCGCATTTATGGCGAGTACATTCCTTTGGACACGCTGGAAACCACGGCACGGCGCTGGGGATTGGTGAAGCGCATTCCGTTAGGACCGGTCTTCGGTATTACGCCTTTCAACTTTCCCCTGAATCTGGTGGCGCACAAGGTGGCTCCGGCAATTGCCGCTGGATGTCCGATCATCCTGAAGCCAGCTCCGCAAACGCCCTTGTCAGCATTTCTGCTGGCGGAGGTTGTGCAGGAAGCAGAATGGCCCGAGGGCGGCCTTGCCGTTTTGCCGCTATCGAACGACGATGCCGCCTTGCTGGTGGCCGATGATCGCATCAAGCTGCTGACCTTCACCGGTAGCGCAGCTGTTGGCTGGCAGCTGAAGAATCATGCTGGCAAGAAGCGCGTCACGCTGGAGCTGGGGGGAAATGCTGGCGTGATTGTGCACAGTGATGCCGACCTGGCCTACGCGGTTCACCGCTGTATTGCCGGCGGATTTTCCTATGGCGGGCAGACATGCATCTCCGTTCAGCGCATTCTTGTGCATCATCCGATCTTCGAGAAATTTACGCGCATGCTGGTCGACGGTGTTCGTAAGTTAAAGAGCGGTGATCCGATGCAGGACACGACCGATGTTCCGCCGCTGATCCGCGAGCAGGATGCGGTGCGCGTAGCCGAGTGGATCCATGAAGCGGTGGAAGCTGGAGCCAAGCTACTGTGTGGCGGCACGCGCAGAGGATCGTTCGTGGAACCGGCGGTGCTAACCGGAACGGATCCGAACATGCGAGTCAATTGCGCCGAGATTTTCGGTCCCGTGGTTACAGTCGAGGAGTACGAGACCTTTGAGCAAGCGCTGACCACAGTCAACAACTCGATCTACGGTCTGCAAGCTGGACTGATGACCCGCGATGCGGTGCTGATTCAGACTGCATTCGAGGAACTGGAAGTAGGAAGCCTCATCGTGGGCGACGTTCCCACCTTCCGCGTGGATCAGATGCCGTATGGCGGGGTGAAGGATTCAGGCCTCGGCCGCGAAGGATTGCGGTACGCGATTGAAGATATGACGGAACGGAAGTTGATGGTGATGGCGCTAGGATGAAGGAAACGCTTGGTAGAGCTGGCCTTCAGAGACTGTGTCGCGACTGAAGAGCAAGTTTTTTTGAGTGGGATGAGCATCTCGAATTGCGACGTAACTGGCCGCGCAGCGGCAGGATGGGGTTAGCCCGGGGCGTAAGCCCCGGGTAGCAGTGGGAAAGAATTGGAGCCGCGTCAGCGGCGGCATCACTCGCGACACAGTCTCTCAGGCCAGCGTCAATGCAACAGACTATGAACAGCGCCGTGGTGGTCACTCCTGACCACCACGGCGCTCAAGTCCAACCGGCCTGGACGCGGCGCTGAAGCGCCACTCTACCTGTCTAGTTCACACTCTGGACCGTCGACTTCAAGTACTCGTCGATCGACTTTGCGGCTTTGCGGCCGGCGCCCATGGCCAAGATCACGGTCGCGCCTCCGGTGACGATGTCGCCGCCGGCGAAGACGCCGGGCTTCGACGTCGCCAGCGAATCGTCAGCCTGGATGTAGCCACGCTTCGTGATTGCTAATCCCGGCGTCGTCATCCGGATCAGCGGATTCGCCGAAGTTCCTGCCGCGATAATTGCGACCGAGCAGGGTGTCACGAATTCAGAGCCTTTGATCGGGACCGGGCTGCGGCGTCCGGAATCATCCGGCTCGCCCAACTCCTGGCGAATGCACTTCACCGCGATCAAATTACCCTTCTCGTCGCCGATAAACTCAACCGGGTTCACTAGCATCTCGAAGTGCACGCCTTCGTCTTTGGCGTGGTGGACTTCTTCGACACGGGCAGGCATCTCCTTCTCGGTGCGGCGATAGTAAATGCTCGCGCTCTTCGCGCCCAAACGTAACGAGCTGCGTACCGCATCCATAGCGGTGTTGCCGCCGCCGACCACGATGACATCGCGATCTTTGCAGGGATAGATCGGCTCGTCGTATTCGGGGAAGCGATAGGCACGCATCAGGTTCACGCGCGTGAGAAACTCATTGGCGGAATAGATCCCATTGAAGTGCTCGCCCGGAACGTTGAGGAATCGCGGCAGGCCCGCGCCGGTGGCGATAAACACAGCATCGTAGCCTTCGCCATTCATCAGCTCGTCGATGGTGACGGTCTTGCCGACGACGACGTTGGTCTCGAACTCCACGCCGCGGCGGTGCAGCACATCGATCTCGTGGCGAACAATTTCTTTTGGGAGGCGAAATTCCGGAATGCCGTACACCAGCACGCCCCCGAGCTCGTGCAGCGCCTCGAAGACGTGCACCTGATGTCCCATCTGAATGAGATCGCCCGCGCAAGCTAATGCTGCGGGACCGCTGCCGATGATTCCCACTTTCTTGCCGGTGGGCGGCGCGCTGCGGGGAATACCGCAACGACCGGTTTCGCGCTCCCAGTCGGCGACGAAGCGCTCCAGATACGCGATGCCGACGGGCTCGCCCTTCTTGCCGAGAACGCATCCGGACTCGCATTGATCCTCGACCGGACAAACACGGCCGGTGATCGCCGGCAGCGCATTGTCTTCGCGCACCTTGGCCGCCGCGGCCATGTAATCTTCGGCGAGGATCAGGTCAATGACAGCCTTCACATCCACCGACACCGGGCATTTCTCGATGCAGCCCGGCTTGGGGCATTCGATACAGCGCAGCGATTCCTGGCGCGCCTGCTCCGCCGGAAAGCCGAGATTGACTTCCAAAAAGTTGTGAGCGCGAACTTGCGCGTCCTGCTCGGGCACGCGCTGACGCGGCAGCTTGGAGCGCTCTTTGTTAGGCAGCGGATTGTGGCTGGTTTTGGTCTGTGTCGTATTACTCATTGGTCACCCCCACCACCTCTGCAGCACATTCAATCTTGTGATTCCTTCGGCGAAGCCTATCCAGCTCCGCTTGCGGATCGGCCTGCAGGCGCTCGATGCTCTCGCGCTCCTGCTCGCGATACATGTTGTTACGTTGCGTGAGCACGTCGAAGTTGACTTGGGACGCATCGAACTCGGGGCCGTCGACGCAGGCGAATTGGCTGCTGCCGTTGACCAGCACGCGGCAGCCGCCGCACATGCCGGTGCCATCCACCATGATGGAGTTGAGGCTGACGATGGTCTTGATCTGCTGGGGAGCGGTCATGTTGGCGACCGCGCGCATCATCGGCACCGGGCCGCAAGCGAGGACGTAATCCAGCTTCTGGCCGGCCATGACCTCTTTCAGTTTGTCGGTGACCAGGCCTTTGTCGCCATAGCTGCCGTCGTCGGTGCAGATGTAGGTTTCGTCACTGACCGCGCGAACTTCATCCTCCAAAACCATCAGATCCTTGCTGCGCGCGCCCACGATGGAGATGACTTTGTTGCCGGCTCGTTTCAGTTCGCGAGCAGTGGGATAGGCCATGGCCGTCCCGACGCTCCCACTGACGACCGCGATAGTGCCGAAGTTTTCGATCTCGGAGGCTTTGCCGAGCGGGCCGACCAGGTCGAGGATCGAATCTCCCGCCTCCAGCATGTTGAACAACATGGTGGTTTTGCCGATGGCCTGCACGACCAGGGTTACGGTGCCGGCCTCGGGGTCGGCGTCGGCGAGGGTCAGCGGGATGCGCTCACCGCAGTCGTCCAGGCGCACGATGACGAACTGCCCCGGCCTCTGCTTGCGGGCGATGCGCGGAGCTTTAATGACAAACAGTTTGATCCCTCGCGCCAGGGGGCGCGCTTCCAGAATCTCGTACACGGGTGTCCTCCACCCATCGATTCTGCGAAGGGTATGTACATGGAGTCTGTGGCATACGTCACAGGGCAGGCGGACATGGCGCACAGAGGCGCCAAGCCCGCTGCAGGACACGCGCCGGACGGGACGGCTACTGAGCCGTCTTGTCTTCTACCTTTTTCACGCCTTCGTCGGTCTTCTCGGCGCCGCCATGAATGATCTTCTTGGTGGTACTTGCGGTTGTGTCGCCGACCTTCTTACTGGTGTCGACGGTGGCATCGGCGGCTTTCTTGGTGGCGTCTGCCGTAGAGTTCCCAACTTTCTTGCTGGTATCGACGGTCTTATTGCCAACTTTCTTGCTGGTATCGACCGTGGCGCTGCCCACCTTCTTGCCCGTGTTGACCGTGGCGTTCCCGGCATCTTTGGCACCTGTCGTGGTGGCATGGCCGACGCTCTTGGCCGCGCTCTTGGTGGCGTTTCCGGCATCTTTCATGTCTTGGCCGGCCGACTTCTGTGAGGATGAGCCGGAATTATCTTGCGCCGCAGCCATGCCTACGCAAAGAGTAGCGGCGACAATAAGGATCCAGGTGAGTTTCATTACCGTCCTCCGGTTTCTGCGATTGGAGGCCCATTGTAACCTGTGCGGTGGAAGACCGGAAGCTGTGCGCGGTACTTTGCAGGATGAAGCGCCCACCCTGGCACTAGCGGCGAGGGCTGACCTCAATTCACGAGAGCGGCACGCGCGATTGCTATACTGCGATCTGGATGCTCAAAGACACTTTGGAAGAAGGCAGAATCGTTACCGACGAGGCGCTGGAAGGGCTGCTTCCGGCCGCGGATCAGTATCCCTCGTCGATCCATCGGGCCATGCGGCACAGCGTATTTGCCGGTGGCAAGCGCTTGCGGCCGATTCTGTGCATGGAAGCCGCCCAGATGATTGAGGGATGTATACCGGACGGAATTGAAGAGCTGGGTGCGGCGCTGGAGATGCTGCACACCTACTCACTCATCCATGACGACCTGCCGGCGCTCGACAATGATGATCTGCGCCGCGGACTTCCTACCTGCCACAAGGCATTCGGCGAGGCGACGGCGATTCTGGCTGGTGATGCTCTACAAACCTACGCGTACGAAGTACTGTCGAAGCTGCGATGCACCGCAGAAGCGCGGGTCGCGATCATCGGCGAAGTTGCGCATGCAACCGGAACTATCGGCGGCATGATTGGCGGCCAAGTGATGGATCTGGAGGCCGAGCATACTAAGCCCGACGCACAGACGCTGGAGTACATTCATCGCTCCAAGACTGGCGCACTGCTGACCGCCAGCGTAGTCACCGGCGGCATATACGCCGAGGCCAGCGAGTCGCAGATCGTCAGTTTGCGCGAATTCGGCCAGAACATCGGGCTGGCGTTTCAGATCGTGGATGACGTGCTCGATGTGACGCAGACTTCCGAGCAGCTAGGCAAAACCGCCGGCAAAGACAGCGCGACCGAAAAGGCGACTTATCCTGCACTGTTCGGCATCGAGGCGTCGCTCAACAAGGCGGATGAGTTGGTGGCGAAGGCGGATGCGGCACTGGCCTCATTCGGCAATGCGGCCGCCACTCTGCGCCAGCTGGCGCAATTCCTGGTCGAACGCAAGAAATGAACGCGGCCTTTCCTGACTTCTTCACACCTATTTGCTGGCTAGGTGTATTGCTGGGCCTGGTCTCGTGTCTTGTTGTCGCCGTTGATCTTCGTCTCCGCCGCCCGCAGCCGATGGCAGTGATGAATCTGGTTTGGCCGATCAATGCGCTTTGGGGTGGTCCCGTTGTGGTTTGGGCATATTGGGCGATTGGCCGCACCGGCTCACGCAGGCCAAGTACGTCATCACTGCAACCAGAGATGGATATGCCGGAGCGGGCCTTCTGGCAGAAAGTCCTTGCCGGAACCATGCACTGCGGCGCCGGCTGCTCGCTGGCCGATCTGATTGGTCCATTTCTGTTTCGGCTGATCGCGTTTGAGATTCTGGGCAGCCTGGTCTTCGGCGAGTGGACGCTCGACTACGTGCTGGCGCTCATCATCGGCGTCAGCTTTCAGTACATGGCTCTCTCACCTATGCTCCAACAGAAAGGGGCAGCGATCTGGTGGCGCGCTCTCAAAGTTGACTTTCTCTCCCTGACGGCATGGCAAGTCGGCATGTACGGTTGGATGGCGCTGGTGATCTTTGTCTGGATTGGCCGCATCCCGCCCAATCGAATGGAATTCTGGTTCATGATGCAGCTGGCCATGGCCTGCGGATTTCTGACCTCGTATCCGATGAACTGGTGGCTGGTACGAGTGGGAATCAAGACGGCGATGTAACCGCGGTGTCAAATTGACTGCACGGGTATCGTCAGCAGATCCTCGATTAACCCCACTTCCTTCTGCACGAACGGCTCGGCGTATTGCACGCCGGCGAGCAGGCCGTAGTAGCCGGCCATGACGGCGATGCGTTCGCGAATCTCCGCCTGCCTGGGAAATAGTTCACTGCCGGCGGTCTGATCTTCGTATTGCGAACGATACGCCATCAGCGCGGAGAAGCGGGTTTCGAATTGCGCGGAGATGTCGACGACAAACGTGGGGCGCACGTCGGCATAAAGACTGGCGTAGATGATCTTGAAGGGCCGATGCGGCGGCACGCCGAGATCGAGTTTGGCCAATCCCGCCAGGAAGGCGGCTTCGTAGCCGAGTGGCGAGGCGGTGGCGTGGTCGGGATGGCGAGCCTGCCAGTAAGGCAGAATGAGCACGCGCGGGCGAAGCTGGCGGATGACTCGCGCGATCTTCAGACGATTTTCGTATGTGTTCTCGACGCGACCGTCAGGAATGCCGAGCGCCTGCCGCCAGCCGATCTTTAGAATGCGAGCGGCGTCGTTGGCTTCGCGCGCGCGATCGTCAACTGTCCCGCGAGTCCCCATCTCGCCCTGCGTGAGATCGAGAACGGCAGTGCGGTAGCCGCGCTCGGCCATCTTTAGCAGTGTGCCGCCGCAGGTCTGCTCGATGTCGTCGCGATGGGCGGCGATGGCAAGGATGTCGGTGTGGAAGGTGTCAGCCATACCATCCAAGTTATACAGAACTGCCCCGCCCTAGCCAAAAGACGGCTAGAACGGGGCACCCAGGCGCTTGTCGCTCGGGATGACAGAACGGGGACACAAGTGATCTGTTGCGCTCTCGATCAGTCCCCAGCTACAGCCTCATCGCTACTGTGACGCCATCGCGTAGGGGAATGATTGTCGTGTACCAATCCGGCGAGGAATAGAGCAGCCGGTTGAATTCGATGACGGCTTCGGTGTTGCGGTCGGGCGCAGGTGTGGGCAAGTCGGAATTGCCCGCGGCATAGGCCACGCGTCCACTCCACAATGTGTTGTCGGTGATGAAGAGTCCGCCCTTGCGCACACGCGCGGCCGCCATGTTGAAGGCCCGCGGATAGTCGTGCTTGTCGACATCGCAGAAGAGGACGTCGAACTGTTCTTTGCGCTCGGAGAGTAACTCGAGCGCGTCGCCGACGTGCACCTCGACACGATCGGCGACCCCGGCCTGCTGAAAGTATCGTCGCGCTTCGTCGGCATTCTTGCGGCTGCCGTCGGTGTAATGCACCTTGCCGCCCTCGCCGACGGCCTTTGCCCACCAGATGGTGGAGTAGCCGATCGCCGAGCCCATCTCGAAGACGGTTTTCGCGTTGATGAGCTTCGCGTATTGATAGAAGAGCCGCGCAACTGCCGGCCCGACGATGGGAATAGCGCGCACTTTCGCCTGGAGCTCCATCTCCTGGAGCACCGGCTCGCGCAGCGGCAGCATGGCGTAGAGATAGTTTTCGACGCGTTGGTCAGTAAAGCTGATCATAGGAAGCAATTAGCAATTAGCAATTAGCAACCAGCGAAAATCGAACACCAGCGTCGCAAATTTGTCCAGTTTTAGGCAAGAGCTAATTGCTAATCGCTAGCTGCTAATGGCTGCTTTTACAACGTCTGTCCCGGTTTCATCTCCAATACTTCGGGACCGCCGGGACCGAGCAGCTTCTTCAATTCTCCAGGTTTCCCGGTCAGCATGGGGAACGTGCCGAAGTGCATCGGGACAACCGTCTTGGGTTGAAGCAGCATGCAGGCGTGGGCGGCCTCGCGCGGGCCCATGGTGAAGTGATCGCCGATGGGCAACAGCGCAATCTCAGGCAAATAGAGCTCGTGAATGATCTGCATGTCGCCGAAGACGGCCGTGTCGCCGGCATGGTAAAGCTTGACACCGCCGGGCAGCTCCACGACATAGCCGCACGCCTCGCCGCCATAGACGATGCTGCCATCATCGTCCTGAATGCCGCAGGAGTGCACCGCGTGCACCATGGTGACCTTCACTCCGCCGACCGTCTGCGTCCCACCTTTGTTCATGGGCGAGGTCTGTTTGGCGCCCTTCTTTTCCATCCAGAGACACATCTCAAAAATACCGACGACAACCGGGTTGTGCTTCCTGGCAACGCGCACGGCATCGCCGACATGGTCGCCGTGACCGTGCGTGATGAGCATCACATCGCACTTCTTCGGCTCCTTCTCGTCTTCAGGGCAAAGCGGATTGCTGAGCCACGGATCGACGTAGATTGTGGTGCCGTCTTTAGTTTCGATGCGGAAGGTGGCGTGGCCAAGCCAAGTCAGGCGGTTTCCCTGCAGATTCATCGTCAGCCTCGTACGAATTGGAATGTACGGAGTTAGAGTGTTGGACAGGCTACTGGGTTTCCGAATCGCGCCAACCGCGATAGCCGCCGGCCAGTGATATCACATTCTTGAAACCCATTTTCTTAAGATTCACTGCAGCCAGTGCGGAACGGCTGCCTCCGCCACAGTACAGCACCAGCTTGCGATCTTTATCCGTGGTGATCTGGTCGATATTGACTTCTAGAATGCCCCGCGGCAGATGGACCGCGCCGGGGATCGTGCCCTTTGCCTGCTCCTCGCGCTCACGAACGTCGATAAGGAGGAAGTCGTCACCCCTTTTGCTGCATGTGGCGCAGATCGTCGGCATTGATCTCGGCGATCTGCGACTTGGCTTCATCGACCAGTTGTTTGAACTCCGGTAAAGGCATACGTACACCTCCACGGGCAGGCAAGAATTTTAGTGCGAGCGTGCGCAGGCCGCAAGCGGCGGCGGGTTACGCCACGGCTTGACTGCGGCGTACTCTGACCCTGACCTCAATCCGCGAACCAAGGCGGTTCACCACGGACATTAGACGATCGATGGTAAATCGTCCGAGGTCAGCATTGCGGATTCTGGAGAAGTCGGCGGCCGCCACTCCGGTGCGGCGATGGGCTTCCCGGACGCTCAAGCTGTCGCGATCGAGGAGCTTGATGATTTCTGCCGCGAGCAACGCCTTGAACTGCTCGGCATCCGCGTTTTCACGCTTGAGATCGCGAAATACGTTGCCGCTTCCGTGCACTACTTGCAGCTTGTCGCGTTTCATCACAACGTCTCCTTCAGACTCTTTAATCGGTCTCGGATCAATTCCAAATCTCGTTGTGCGGTCTTGATGCCCTGTGTGGACTTCTTCTGGAAGGCGTGCACCACCCAGACGGCATCTGAAAGTTGGACCGCATAGACGACGCGAAACGCATTGCCTCTAAACGGCAGGGCGATTTCGAACACTCCCGAACCCAGGCCACGCATCGGCTTTGCAATGTCCGCCTTGCTGCCCTCGGCAGCAATCGTGAGGGCGGCTAAGCACACAGACTTTGCGTCTTCAGGAAACCTCTGGAAATCTCTCAGAGCTGCTGTGATCCAGGAGATCGGCTTGGTCTTCGGAATCAATGGCGTGCCCGCATTTAACTAGATGTTGTCATATTTGACAACACATTGTCAATAATACAAGGACGGCTGTCTGAAGATGCGCTTCGTCAGTTCCGGGCCAGCCGTTAAATCCGGCTGCTATCATGAAGGGCAAGAGTTTCCAGCGTAAATGTCATCCACGACGCAACAGCCTGCGGTTCCCGGCACGCTCGACGCCTACCTGCTTGAGGTGGCGGACGCGGTCAACACCACGCTGGATCTGAACACCCTGCTGCAGCGCGTAGCAGAGATGTTGAAGCGCTTCATCGACTACGAGATTTTTGCGATTCTGCTGCTGAACGAGAAAACGCAAGAGCTTCGTATCCGGTTTCAGGTCGGCCATCCGCCGGAGGTCGCCGAGCGGATTCGCATCAAGGTTGGACAGGGCGTGACCGGACAGGCCGTCCAGCGCAGGGAAGCCGTCTTGGTGAACGATGTCGCGGCAGAAGAGAACTTCATCAATTCTGCTCCGGGTGTGCGTTCGGAGCTGGCAGCTCCGCTGATCGCGAAGAACAAAGTCATCGGCGTGATCGATGTTGAGGCCGCCCAGCCGGGAGCGTTCAGCGAAGAGCACAAGCGACTGCTGACGCTGTTCGCCTCGCGTATTGCGATCGGAATCGAGAATGCGCGCCTGTACACCCGGGTCTCGCGGCAGGCACGGCAACTGGCTTTGCTGACCGAGATCAGCCGCGAGCTGACCTCGATCCTCAACGTCGATCAGCTGCTGAAGCGGATCGCCGACCTGCTCACACGCCTCATCGACTACCAGATGTTTTCGATTCTCCTCCTCGACCCGACGGGAACGGTGTTGCAGCATCGCTTCTCGCTGCGCTTCAAGGAGAACGTGCAGCTGAAGCACGAGATCCCGCTGGGACGAGGCTTGGTGGGTTATGCAGCGCAGCACGGCGAGCCGGTTTTGGCGCCCGACGTGAGCAAGGATGCGCGTTATATTCCGGCGAATCCGGAGACACGCTCGGAGCTTGTGATTCCGCTCGTCTACAAAGACAAGGTCATCGGCGTGCTCGACATCGAGCACACCCGGCGCAACTACTTCAACGAAGATCATGTGCGCATCATCACGACGATGGCGGCGCAGGTGGCAATTGCGATTGAGAACGCGACCCTGTATGAGCGCATTGCGCGCCAGGAGAAGCGGCTGGAGCAGGATCTGGCGCTGGCGCGCGAGCTGCAGTTCCGTCTGCTGCCGCAGAAGATGCCGGTGTTCAAGAACGCCGAGGTCGCATCGCGCTTTGCACCGGCGCGCCAGATCGGCGGCGACCTGTACGACTTTCTGAAGTACAGTGGCCACGGCGTGAGCGGAATCGCGGTGGGCGATGTCAGCGGCAAGGGCACGCCGGCGGCGATCTACGCGGCGCTGGTCAGTGGCATTGCGCGGTCGCACGCGATGGAAGAGCCAAGCGCGGCCCACATGCTGGAGGCGATCAATCTGTCGCTGTCGGAGCGGCCGATCGATGGCCAATACGTCTCAATGATCTATGCCATCTGGGACGACAACCAGCAGCAGCTACAGTTGGCGAACTCGGGTTTACCGCGCCCGATTCACTGCCACGACGGCAAGGTCGAGGAGATTCAGGCTACGGGCTTGCCGATTGGGCTGTTTAGCCATGCCACCTATGACCAGCTGAATCTGCGCGGGCGCAGAGGCGATGTCTTTCTGTTCTTCAGCGACGGCATCCTGGACGCAACGAGTTCCAGGGGCGAGATGTTTGGACGGCATCGGCTGGAAAAGATTGCGCAGGCGAATGCCCACCTCAGCGCCGAAGAGTTTGTGGATGCGATTTTCACCGCAGTGTCGAGTCATGCCGAGGGAGTGGAAGCGTTCGACGATCAGACGCTCGTGGCCATCAAGGTGAAAGGAACCCCCAGCAAGAAGTGAGCGCCCATCAGCCGCAGCAACGCCCGCCAGGGTTCACCTATCGCGACAAGGAAGCACGCAAGCAGGGCTCGCAGCGCCAGCTGCACGCTGATGCCGTTCCGCTGGCGCGTCTGGCGGAGCGGTTCGGCACGCCGCTGTACGTGTACTCGGAGACAACGATCAAGGAGCGATATCGGCAATTCGATCGGGCGTTCGAAAGCTGCGAGCACACGGTTTGTTATTCGGTAAAAGCGAACTCGAATCTCTCCGTTTTGCGAGTGTTGGCGCGACTGGGAGCGGGATTCGATATTGTGTCCGGCGGGGAGTTACAGAGAGTAATCGAAGCGGGTCAGAAAACGCCGACCCTCCGCACTGTGGAAGGACGGGGCGCCCGAGATCGAACGATCGTTTTCTCCGGGGTCGGCAAACTGGCGCAAGAGATCGATCAGGCGCTGAGCGCTGGGATCCTGCTGTTCAATGTGGAGAGTGCGAACGAGTTGAAGCTCCTCGCGGCAAGGGTGGCACATCATCGCAGGAAGGCGCGATTCGCAATCCGCGTAAACCCGCATGTCGTGGCCGAGACCCATCCCTACATCTCAACTGGCCTGCACGAACACAAGTTCGGCGTTCCTTGGCGCGATGCACCCGAGCTTTACCGCCGCGGAGCCAGGGAAAGCTTTCTGGAGCCAGCTGGTGTCAGCGTGCACATCGGCTCGCAGATTACCGAGGCCGGCCCCTTTCGCGAGACGATGGAGCGCATCGCTTCGCTGGTGGAATCGCTACGCGGCATCGGCCTTAACATTCGCTATGTCGACGCTGGAGGCGGACTGGGAATCTTCTACGATCGCCGGTCTACAGCCGACTTCTCCAGCCATGTGCAGCGTTATGCCAAGGCGGTGATGCAGCCGTTGCAGGCACTGGGTGTGCATCTGCTGTTGGAGCCGGGCCGCGCGATCATCGCACCTGCGGGAGTACTGATCACGCGCGTGGTTTACCGCAAACGAAATGATGGCAAGCGGTTTCTCGTGGTGGATGCGGCGATGAATGACCTGATCCGACCGGCACTGTACAGCGCGTATCACGAAATTGTACCGTTAATTGCTAAGGCGGGAAACGCAGCACGGGAAACGACCGATATCGTTGGGCCAGTCTGCGAGAGCGGAGATTTCTTCGCTCGCGATCGTGAGATGACGCATGTAGAAGAGGGCGATCTGCTGGCGATTCTCGATGCCGGAGCTTATGGCATGTCGCTGGCGTCGAATTACAACACGCGGCCGCGAGCGGCCGAGGTGCTGGTCAGCAGCACTGGCGTCCGGCTCATTCGCCGGCGGGAGTCCGTAGAAGATCTACTGACGCCGGAGCGGATGTAGCTCCACAATTCGGCTGCTGCGGGCCGTCACTTCTGTCCCGGAACATTGACTCTCTTGGGTATCTGCAATTTTGCTGATTGCGTTTGGCGGCAACTTGTCCTATGCTCGCATTCCACTGGGAGAGCCCATGCAACCAAACCAAAATGATGCAGCCACTTCCACGGCAGTCTGCCTCTGGTGTTATTCCCAATATCTAACAAGCACAAGTCGGGCTCGTGACGGACACAGCTTCTGCTCCAAGAAGTGCGAATACGAAGCGCGCTACTGGTTGCACGAGAGCATCGAGTCCGAGAGCGAATAACCGGGCGCGGCATCGGCCGCGCCTCATCTTCTGCAGTATTCATCGCAAGGATCAGTCGAACCCTCGAACCTACCTCGCGCATTGTTCCAAACAATTGCGAGGCGATCGCCTGTTCACAGCTGTTCTCTGCCGTAACGCGGCCCTATCGCCGGGGGGATTAGACTCACTTCAGCCGTCACCTTGGGCTGCGGCCAGCGTCACCGACAATCGTCGAGTTTAGCCGTGAGAATTTCCTGCGTCTCCCAATTCCATACAATTGTCGACAGCAATGGATATCATCGCGATTTTCGTCATCGTCCTTCTGGTGTACGCGCTTCTCTCAGAGCGAATCGCGAAGACACCTTTGACTGCGCCGATCGTGTTCACCGCGCTGGGGATGCTGATGCATCCGCACTGGTCGCGCATTGCCGCCGCGGGAGTAACCGGCGGCGTTTTCCTCAGCGTCGCTGAAGTTGGATTGGTGCTGTTGCTGTTTACCGACGCTAGCCGAACCGATCTGCGAGTGCTGCGCAGCATCGGAACTTTGCCTGCACGGTTGCTGAGCGCCGGGATGCTGCTGACGATTCTTCTCGGCGCGGTCGTTGCACGGCTGGTCTTCCCAAGCCTGT
>Ga0335074_10006503_pt1 | contig 16216 bp, 12 predicted proteins | sample Lox_Sample_23_FD_206715 | JGI IMG/M metagenome (GOLD analysis project Ga0335074, IMG submission 206715) | Soil microbial communities from Loxahatchee National Wildlife Refuge, Florida, United States - Lox_Sample_2.3 | ecosystem: Environmental > Terrestrial > Soil > Wetlands | place: USA...
GCAGCGTGCTCGGTGCCGTCCGGATCTACCACGGCCACCCAGGCCGGATCTTCTGCCGCCCGGCCCCAGAACCCCTTCGAGCCCACTGCCACCTCCGCGCTATCTGCCAACCGGCTGCCTCTGCCCCTAGACTAGAACGGGTTCTAGTCCAGACTGCGTAGGAATAGGACACCACAAGGACCGGCCAGCGGGCTAGGCAGTGTCTCCGACAGGCATCGCCATGAAGGAGCCTCAGTGACAAGTCGATCTATACTGTGACAGAACGGGTACTCTGTGCCAGTGCTGACCCGGCTGACCCGCCTCGCAGCCAGCCCGTGGCTGCGGCTGGCCCTGCTCGCCGTCGTCCTCGCGTTCTGCGCCTACGCCCTGTATGCCGAGTGGCCGCAGGTCACTACGGCTCTCCAGCGTCTGCACTGGTACTCGCTGGCCGCCTCTCTCCTCGCCGCCATGGCGGGGGCGTTTTGCCTGATGCTGGCCTGGCGGACGATCCTTTCCGATCTCGGCTCGCCGCTCCCGGTCCGGTCCGCCGCACGGGTTAACTTCATCGCCCAGCTAGCCAAGTACGTTCCCGGCGCGGTCTGGGCATTCGCCGCACAGGTCGAGCTCGGCCACGACTACCAGGTGCCGCGCCGCCGCAGCCTGGCGTCCGTGGTCGCGTCCCTAGCCGTCGTGGCCGGCAGCGGAGTTGTCGTCGCACTCGTGACGCTGCCGTTCACCTCGCCGCACGTACTGCGGCAGTACTGGTGGGTGCTCTGCACCGTGCCGGTGCTGGTCGCCGCGCTGTGCCCGCCGCTACTCGGCCGCATCCTGGACCGTCTGCTGATGCTCATCCGGTCGCAGCCGCTCGAGCGCAGGCCCAGCTGGCGGGGGATCGGGCGCGCGGTGGCCTGGAACCTCGCCGGGTGGCTGGTGCTCGGCGTCGCGATCTGGCTCCTCGTCGGCGACGTGGCCGGACTGCGGCCCAGCTCGCTCGTGCTGTCCATCGGCGGCTACGCACTGGCCTACTCGGCTGGCCTCCTCCTGGTGATCCTTCCCAGCGGACTCGGTGCGCGTGACCTCATCCTGGTCGCCGCACTGGCGCAGGCCCTGCCGCACGGCACCGCGGTCGCCATCGCCTTGGCTGCCCGCGTGGTCACGACTGTGTCCGACCTCAGCCTCGGCGGCCTCGGCATCGCACTACGCCGCAAGCCCGCTCGCCTGGCAGACGCACGCGAGGCCGCGCCAGCCGGGCCGGCCCTGGTCGAGCCCGACCTAGTCGAGCCGGCGCAGGCCGGACTTGCCGGGCCGAGTCGGAGCACGCCAGGCGAGCACCGGGCGCCCGGGAGCAACGCGGGCTAGTGGCGCAGCCACGCACCGGCCAGGCCGGCGAGATCAGGCTGGCTGTACCGTATCGCCCTCGTAGTCCTGCGCCGTCTCGTCGTCGTAGGCGCCATAGGTGTCCGTGCGCCGCCCCAGGATAATGCCGATGACAAGCAGGATGATGCCGAGCAGCCCGAGCGACACCGGCAGGATGATCTCCACCAGGGAGACCTCGGTGTCGTACTTCTGGGCAGTGTGCACCGCCGAGGCTATCGATGACGGCGAGTCGACGAAGTCAGCGTCAAGCAGGTTGAGCAGCGGAGTGCCCGGGTTGCTGGCCAGGAACACGTGCTCGTCGACGGTCGCCTTGACCGGCGCACCGGTGACAGGGTCGACGTACTCGGTCGTAACGCCCTGGCTGTACTCACCGAGAGTGACCGAGGGCTGGCTCTTGAGGCCGACCAGCGAACCCGGCACGCTCTGCGTGGCCGTCTCGGTCGGCGGCACTGTCTCCACGTACTTGTAGGTGGACTCACCGTCGACGGTGGCAGTACTCGAGTAGACCGCCGGCACATCCTTGAGCAGCGAGGTGGAGTAGACCTCGTAGGTCTTCTTCTGCGCATTGAACGGCCACACGTAGGCGAGCCCGGATGCGCCCTTCAGGTCGGTATCCGTGCCGGCGTACGAGCCGCAGCAGTTGACCAGCTCGCCAGTCCGGCGGTTGAACGCCAGGCGCTGAAGGGAGTACTCAAACTGCTGGTTGTTCGTCGCGTCGTAGAGATAAGTGAACTGGCTCCAGACCGCGTGGCTGGAGTTGCCGGATGCCACATCGCCCTGCACGGTGTTCGTCAGCCGCATGGTGACACCGGTCAGTTCCTTGAGCAGCGACGTGCTGAAATAAGAGGTGTTAGCGGCCGTCATGCTGGTGGTCTCGTTCTCGTTCAGCGGGAACTTGACCGCCTGGTCAGCCACGTAGAAGCGCAGGAACAAGGCGAGCACGATCAGGAAAGTTCCGAGGGCGCTTGCGACGAGCCCAAGAACCCTGCGCATCGGTCCTCCACAAGGGATTTAGAAACATATGTCCGCTAAGTACGGCAAGGTGTAGCGCGAGCATAGCCTGACCTCACGGCATGTTAGCGGCAATCAGGACACATAGCTATAACGTGACGGCCCTCTCACCTCCCTCTTGGCCCTGCATGTCTGCCTGCAGTAACCCCGTCCTCGCGGCGCCTCACCCGGTCAGAGCCGGCCAGCAGCAGTGCGGCGATCAGCCGGCCCACGAGAGTGACGCACAGCAGCTGCGGCACCGCGTTCGACAATGCCGACGCCAGGCTGCTGCTGCTCCCGTCGGCGGTCAGGTGCTGCCCGACGGAGCCCGATACGGCTGCCGCTAGCATCAAGAGGCCAACCAGCCATGCACTGGCCAGCACCCGGCAGATCCAGGACTCCTCCCGCAGCGCCACGGCGACCATGAACGCGGCGGTGGCGATCGGCAGTAGCCCGGCGCCTGGTTCACCGCCGATCCACAGGCCGAACAGGCAGCTTGCCGCCAGCCCCGCCAGCAGCGCGAGCCCGGTCCGCCGGTGCGACCGTACGCGCGTCGCCGTCCGCTGACCCGCTACGGGCGGCACCGGGGCGGCGGGTGCCGGGATGCCGGCAGCACGAGCTGCCGGGACGGCCGCGGTCAGCTCGGGCACCGGGCGGCGACGGCGCAGCGGCGCGAAGGCGATGGCGATGACCGCCAGCAGCGCGACCAGCCCGCCGGCGAGCGCACCGCGGTAGGAGGCGTCCGGCAGGTAGGTGAGCGTTACCAGGCCGCGGGTCCCGGCGGGCAGCAGCCAGCCCTGCTTCCACCCGTCGAGCTGAACCGGCTTCAGGGCACGGCCGTCGATGGTGGCCTGCCAGCCTGCATTGAAGTTCTCGTTGACGATCAGATAGGACTGCTGTGCTGCAGAGACCTGCAGGACGCGGCTGGCGTCCGTCCACCGCAGCACGCTGGCTGGCGCAGCGGGTGCGGGTGCAGCCGCCGTCAGCAACTGAGGCGCGTGACGGTCCAGCACCACCGACTGGACGCTGAAGGCATCGGAGTCCGGCTCGACGATCCGGTTGTGGCCGGCCGCCATGACGACTGCCCTGCACGCTGAGAACGAGAGCGGCTCACCGTCGAGAATCTCCCCCACGGTCCCTGACGCGGTGGTCGGGATTGCCTTCCCGTTGACCTCCAGCTCCGGTCCGAGCCCGCAGGGCAGGGTTATCCGGGCTGCGGCGTCGGAACTGAGCGAGGGCACGCCAGGGATCCTGATCTCGCTGATCTGGACCGGTCCGCCTGGCGCGGTGAAGCTGAGCGTCAGGCTGCTGGTCGTCATCGGCGCGAACGTGAGCATGTCCGAGCCGACCGGCCCTGGCCCGCCGATTACCCCGGAGCGGACCTGCCCGCCGGAGCCGGTGACCTGGACCGGAAGCGCGCCAGCAACACCCGGCGGGCGCACGACCGTGACCATGTCCACCTGCTTGGTTCCGCGCCACCGGATAGTCAGGGTGGGATGCGCTTGCAGCCCGCCGGAGATCCAGGTCGTCGTCAGGCTGCCGTCGAAGGCCGACCACGCCTGATCTTCGGGGTCGCCAGTGTAAGCCGACGACGCGGTGACCTGCGGCTCGCTGGCGCCGGTGAATGCATAGCGCTGGATCAGCGCCGGAGTTGTCAGCACCGCCGAGCCGGACAGGTCAGCTGTGGCGGCGACCGGAACGGTGAACCCTTCGGAGAACCCGTACTGCTCCTCGGTCGACTTCTCCAGCTCCGGTGAGCACACCCATAGCTGCGACGTCGGCATGCAGCCGGAGGGCTGCGGCTCGGCCTTGGCCAGAACGACAGCGCTGGGGTCCCCGCCGCCGGGCACGGTCACGTCAGGAGCCTCGATCGTGCGGGTCGGGGACACACCGGGAATGGCGATCTCGGCGATGCCGACCTGCCTGCCGAGCTCGTCGCTCGGCGGCTGATAGACGCTGCGGATGGTGATCTGCAGCCACGTCGTCGGTCCTGCCGGCACGCTCAGCCTCTGGTACCGGCCGGTTTTCGCAACGTGGTCGACGACCTGGCCGCTCGCGGTGGTGACCCGGACGCTCTCGACCATGGGACCGATCGCAAGGTTGTCGGCAAAGGCGACGCTGATGGTGCCAGGGTTGACGGCATGGAGCAGGTTGACCCTGATCCACTGGCCCACCGGGCCGCCCAGGCTGCCGGACTCCCACATGGTCGACAGGTTGCCGTCGACCGCCGCGAACGGGAGCAGGCCAGTGCCGCTCTGACTCGGGATCGCGTCGATATCGGAGGCTGAGGAGGACGCGGTGACGTTGGCGATGCCGCCGTACTGCGCGACCGCCTCGTACCGATCCCAGGATGGCTCGGTGTAGTCCGCGGCAGCCTCGAACGTCGTCAGCGACTGCGAGGCAGTCAGCGTCGGCGAGTAATCGTCCCTGATCTCGCCGAAGTTACGGACCCGGCGCCGCAGCGAGTCCGTGACCACGGTACTGCTCGCGCGGATGCCGCTGTCCTCATCGTTAAGCAGCACGGGGCGGTTCTGCAGCAGATGCTCGCTCGCCAGCGTGAGCAGCGCTTCCGGCGCGCCATAGACGCGCATCGTGTCCGCAGTCGGCTGGACAAGCGCGACCGATTCCGCCCCGCCGACCCGGTAGATCTGCACCGGTGGATACGGCGCATCGAAGCTGCTCACCGCGTTGGCCGGAGCCGGATCCCCGGCCGGAGTCGAGCCGAACTGCGCCACTTCGGCGAGCCCCGGCGACTCCGCGATGGCCTCGTGGATCCGGGCAGGCCAGGCGTCCCGCAAGTCCGAGCGGTCCAGGTCGTTGCGCACCACCAGGTACTTGACACCCATCCGGGCCATCAGCTCGGTCAGTCCGGCCGAGCCCGTGCCAGCGGCCATCTCCTGGTCGATCGCCTCAAGTAGCCGGGTGTTACCGGCCGAGCCGATGTCCGATAGCTGGCTGCTGGCAAAGTCGCCGTCGAACAGCGGCTCGAGGATGTCGTCCATCGGCGAGCCCCAGGTGTACTGGCCAAACCGGGCACCAGGCTCCTCCAGGACGCCCTCGTTGGCCGCGTGCCGGCTGAGCCAGTTCGCGGCGCTGACCCAGTAGGCCGGGATACTGCCGAACGAGCCGGGCGTCGACAGCCCGCCGATGTAGACGGGCACGGCTAGCAGTGCGATGGCGGCCGCCGCCAGGACGATGACGACTACCCGCGGTGACACTTTCCGGTGCCAGCCACGCGGCTGCAGCCACGCAGGCCGTCGTAGCCGGGCGGGCAGCCGCAGCCGGGACGGACGGGCCTGCGCAAGCAGCGCGGCCAGTCCCATCGCAACCGGGAGCCGGATCAGCGGGTCGAACTTCCGCAGGTTGCGCAGCGGCGCGAGCGGTCCGTTGATCAGCTGATCGAGATGGCCGGCCAGCGGATTGCCAAGTGCGCTGACGTAGCCGGTAAGTATCAGGAAGACGCCGGCCAGCAGGACACACAGCAGGAACCGCCGGTGCGGCCATACCTGCTCGTCCTGGCGCCAGCTCACCAGCCCGGTGAGCCCGAGGCCGGCGATAAGGCCGGTCACGATCGTTGCCAGCGTGCTGGTCGAGATGCGGAAGCCAGCCGGCCACCAGGGCTGCCCGTCCACGACTAGGTAGGTGATCCAGTTCTCGGTCCCGCGCAGGGCGTTAGAAAGGCTGGTTACCGCAGTCGTGGTGGCGGCGCTCTCGGTGTACGGCAGGATCGATACGCCGTACCTGTTTTCCAGCAGCAGCGGATACAGCCACCAGAAAGTTGCCAGCAGGACAGCCGCCGCCCACCAGGCGATGAGCCGCCAGCGGGGTGCCGGGCGCGGGGCCGTGAGGAGGAAGATGACCGGCGGGATGAGGACAGCAGCGGTCGCCGCCGCGTTGATCCCGCTGCACATGGCCACCGCAACGGCCGACTGGGCGGCGGCCCGGATCACCGCGGCCGTGCTGGTACCGGCCCCCGACCGCTGGGTTTTGACGACTCTGACCAGCGGGATCAGGATCCACGGTAGCATCGCGATCGGCAGGAACTCGCTCGACAGCGAGCCCAGCAGACTCAGCCCTTCCGGCGCGAGCGCGTAGCTGAAGCCCGCCACGATCTGCGAGGCCGGCGACCCAATCCCGAGCAGCCGCGCTAGCCGCACGATGCCGAGGAATCCGGCCAGCAGAATAAAGGTGATCCAGAGCCGCTGGATGACCCAGGCAGGTATGCCGGCCAGCTTGAGCACCAGGAAGAACGGCCCGATCGGGAAGAAGTAACCGACAGCCTGGTCCTGCAGCATGCCGAACTGGGCTGGGTCCCACAGGTGCAGCGCACGCCGGAGGAACGCACCGGGATTGATCGCCAGGTCGATCTTGGTGTCGGCGATGATCTGGCCGGGATGCGAGCCGAACGGCAGCGCGGCCAGCACGAGGCAGCACAGCAGCAGCCAGAGCAGCCACCGGCGCCGCTCCTCGCCAAGCTGGGAGCGCCAGCCCGCGGCCAGCGGGCCCAGCCTGAACAGCGACCCGCGCAGCGCTGACATCCCCCGTTGTGGCGCCTCGATCATGACAGCGCTAGCTCCGGCTTGCTCGGCCGCGGCGGAGCGCCGCTTCGATCAGCTCGGTCATCAGCGCCACGCTGTGATCCCAGTCGAACTGGCCGGCCCAGGCCCGGCAGGCGGCGGCGACCTCGGTACGGCGGGCAGGATCGGCGAGTTCCTTGAGCGCCCGCTCAGTAACGTCCTCGATCCGCTCGCCTGCCCGGACGAGCCAGCCGGTCTCGCCGTGCCGCACGGCGTCGCGGAGGCCGTCGACGTCGTAGGCGACGGTCGGCACCCCCAGTGCCGCAGCCTCGAGGACGCACAGGCCCCAGCCCTCGCCCTGCGATGTGTTCAGATGCAAAACTGACGCGGCAACCGCAGCCCTCTTGTCCTCCTCGCTCAGGTAGCCGAGCAACCGGACCTGGCTGCCCAGCCCGCCAGCCGCCACCGCTGCGGCCAGCGAGTCCCCGGCCGGCCCGCGACCGATTACCTCGATAGTGACGCCCAGCCGGGCCGCGACGTCGATGACACGCTCGGCGCGCTTGTGAGCGACCAGCCGGCCCACCCAGCTCAGCACTGGCGCCGGCAACCTGCCGGAGTCCGGACGCTCGATCGGCGCCGGATCGGCCGACTCTCCCGCCAGGCCATTCGGCACGATGTGGACCGGCCCGGTCCAGCGCAGCCGCTCCCGCATCGCGCAGACCGTGGACTGCGACACGGCGACGCATTCCTTGCGGCGGTAGCTCAGCCTCGCCACCGGGCCTTCGAGCAGGCGCCCGAGGGCCGCAACGAGCGGCGAGAAGTGCACGCCGAACTGAGAGTCGTGCACGTGGTGCATGACGCACAGCACCGGGACGCGCCGCGGCAGCACCCAGGGTGTGAAAAACGGGATGCCGTTCTGGCAGTCCAGGACCACGTCGAAGGACCGGCGCCGCAGCAGCAGCCAGCCCAGAACCGCCGGATAGACGGTGAGCCGCCCGCCGCGCCTGACGATGTCCACGCCGTCGCGCCGCTCGCGGCTCGCCTGACCCGGAGCGCGGGCCGTCAGGTAGCAAACCCGCGCGCCGCGGCCAGTCATGCCCGCTGCCATCGCCCAGGCGTACACCTCGGCGCCGCCTGCCTCCGGGTGCCAGGGATCACGCCAGTTGACGATCGCGATTCGGCTGCCAGCCACCGATTGCGCGCTCTGACGCGTGGAGAGCGCACGACCCGCAGCCGTGGCCGAGGCACGTCGTGCCTCGCCGCTGCCGCTCCCGCCACTCATCAGCTGACCGGATAGAAGGGCAGTGGGTAGGCGTCCTTCTTCGCGTAGATGATCCCGGCGGTGACCTTGGAGATGCACGCGCCCGGCCCCGAGCTGAGCCGGCGGATGAGCAGATCACGCCCAGCACCGGTAACCGGAATGTACACGGTGTGGCTGCCCGCAGGCAGCACGGCATCGCGGTGGCCTGACCCGAACTGGACCGCCACGGTCGTGGCGGGACCGGAGTAGGAGACCTGCATGATCCAGCCGTAGTCAAACATGCTGCCGCGCAGCGGGATCGTTGTCGCGCCGGGCTGCAGGCTCCAGCAGCCGCCGTGAGCCGGCGGATGCACGGAAACTTCCCCGATGTCAACGGCCGGCATCAGCTGGCCCGCGCTGTTGAAGATCATCAGGTTGCTGATCACCCCGGCCGGCTTCGAGGTGAAGCTGATGTGGGACGACGCCGGGGCGAGCGGGCCGAGCACCAGCGAGGTTTGCGCCGCAGCACCGAGATAGCCCGTGTACATGACGTCCTGCGGCGTGGTGCTGGACAGTATGACCGTGCCAGGCTCCGCCTTCGCGAGGGCCACTCTCGCGGTGGCGAGATACGACCGCGTTATTGCGCTTGACGTGTCCCGCAGATAGCTGATGCCGGACCAGAGCGAGCTGGCCAGGAAGCACCCGACGAGGATGCAGACGGCCGGCGTCAGTAGCCGGGGCGACGGCCGGCGGGCGCGATACGGCTGCTCCTCGCCGATCACCGGCCAGAACGCCAGGCCCAGGCACAGGGCCAGGACCGGGGCGGCGTCGGCAACGTAGTGCAGGTCCAGACCGAGAATGGTAGCCGAGATCGCGCTGACTCTGGAGATGATGACCGGCCCCAGGTCGGCAAGCAGGAGCCAGCCAGCAAGCATGACCCAGGCGCGGATAGCGTGCCGCCGGTACCACAGGCTTGCCACGATGAGCACGACAGCGAGGGCCCAGGCGAGCTCGATGAGGGGAGCGGCCTCCACCACGTATCCGTAGTCCCCGCCGGGCGCGTACCAGCGCCATGGACCGCCAACGGCCGCCAGGACGAAACTGACCCGGAGCATCGTGGACGCGAGCGTCAGCACGCCTGAGAAGAGGCCGGGCTTGCCCGGCTGCTGAGCGGACGTCTCCAGCTTGACCAGGAACAGCACCAGATATCCGAAGGTCAGGACACCGTAGAGCACCCATGCGCGCCAGTACGATCGCAGCGCCGTCCTGGCGGCCGACAGCCATCCGCCGGGTATGAAGTAGGCAGACGTCACGGCGAAGATGAGGACCGGCACCAGCACGCCTTGCTCGTCGAAGAGCATCCCGGCCGCCAGCCAGCCGAGCGCTCCTATGGCGTGGCGCAGCCGACCCGAGCGCAGGTACTTAACGTGCGAGCCAAGTGCCATCAGCAACGTCAGCTGCAACGGCAGCCAGAGCAGTGTCGTAGTCCAGAACGAAAGCCCGGGCAGCTCAAGCGGCGAGAAGAGGAAGACGGCAAGCGGAACCAGGATCAGCGGTCGCTTGCCGAACAAGAGAAGCAGCAGCCGCAGCATGGCGAACCCGGCCGCAGCCAGCAGCACGACCGTGACGATCGATGTCAGCGTCCAGTCATAAAGCGAGAGCCTGACCAGAATCCAGACAATGGCAAGGCCGCCTGGCCTTAGGTGGCCGCCCTGGATGGTGAAGAGGTACTTCAGGCTGAACCGGCTCGCGAGAGCCTGGTCCATGAACTGAAAGTCGTCCTGACGGAAATAGAAATGGCCAAGCAGATGGGCTTTCCACCACAGCTGAACTGCTATCAGCGCAACCGCTGTCAGCACGACGAGATTGTTGCGCAGCCACTCGGCGGCCTCGCTCGGCTCACGCGGCACCGCGTGGGCAGGCATACTGTCGAGCTGTGCCACCGGCCGGGTCCTTCCATCCTCTACGCACCGGGAAGTGTAGCTTCCCGCCCGAACCGTACGTACGGCCCGGACCAGGACAGGTTCTGGGAGCCCGATGACCGCGAAGCAGCGCTCCCGGACCCGAGGTAGGCAGCTCAGCTACGGTGTCAGGCCGTCTCGGGCCAGACGCGCGCTGGCCCGTCCAGCTCGGCTGTGTCAGGCGCCGGGTCGGCGGTCCCGCCCGCCGAGAACTGGGCGCGTCTGGTGATGCCGGGGGCCACCGAAGCACTCCGGCGAACGGGCTCGGGACCGGGCCAGACCGATGGCTTGCGTAGCGCGAGCCATATTGATGCCACCTCGGTAAAGGCCGTGAGCGAGTGTCGCCAGACTGAGAACCGTGAACCGGCAACGTCGCGCCAGCTGACCGGGATCTCGGTCGGCCGAGCGCCTAGCTGCCGGCACCTCGAGATCAGCTCGATGTCGAAGGCAAATCCGGTCGCGCGCATATCCACCGCGGCCGCCCGCGCAAGAGGCCCGTGGAAGAATTTGAAACCGCACTGGCTGTCACTCACGCCCGGAAGCACCAGCCGGGCGGCGGCACGGAAAACGGCAGCCCCTGCCCGTCGCACCGGGCTGTGCCTGTCCTGGACCGTGGAATCGGGGTGCGAGCGCGAGCCCAGGACAGCCGCGGAACCGCGCACCAGCAACTCGACGGCCATGTCAAGCGCGGACAGGTCGGTCGCCATATCGGCGTCGCAGAACCCGACAAACGGCGCCGTCGTTGCCAGCAAGCCGGCCCGCACGGCCGCCCCTTTGCCAGGCCGGGCACAGCTCACCAGGCGGACCGGGACATCGGCGCTGCGCGACCAGTGCCGGGCGATGCGGCCGGTGTCGTCGGTACTGGCGCTGTCGACGACGATAATGGCGACTCCGGCCGGCAGTGTCGCCGCTTTCGCGCAGAGGTCTGCCAGGCCCGCCGGAAGCCTTGCAGCCTCGTTGCGGGCCGGAACGATGATCTCGAGCCATGGCTGAGCGAGCCACATGGTCGGGGTCACCGCAGCCGCGGCCTCGCGCATCGTCGTCCTCAGGGCCGGCCAGCAGCCGGCTTAGCGCTGACCGTAGTTGAAGAGCTGGGCGTTGACCGGCTTCCCGTTGGACACGCCAGACAGGATGGCGCCCGAGCCGAGGCCGGCGCCAACTGCCAGGACCAAGCCGATTGCGACTGCTATGAGCAACGCTCGCATGAACCCTTCCTTTCGCCGGCTCGCGCGACAGCCTAACAGGCAAACGGGGCTAATAGGGCGCCTCTACATCACGTTTCCGACGCGCTCGCGGCCTGCCGTCAGGCCCGTGTTTCGCACTGTCATGGCACCCGGTACACCACGAGACCCGGCCCGGTGAAGACAACAGTGCAGCCTGCGAGCCGCCCGGCTGACACGTGCTGTCCCGCGGCCGGAGCGGCACCGCCCGCGCTGTCATCCAGGCCAGCGCCGCTGCCCCCGGCCAGCCCCGCCGCTGCGGCGCCGGTGCCTCCGCCGCCCGCGCCAGGGCCGGCGTCGACGACGACGAACCTCACACCCGCCTGCTCCAGCCTCGCCGTCAGCGGCCGGCCGGAGCGGATCATGCCGTTCAGCGCCAGCGCCGCGGGGTCCTCGGGCGGCAGCTGCACGGAGCCAACCTGAACACCGTCATTCCAGATGACGGTCCGGTTCAGCAGCCGCGGCCACGGATCGAGCATCGCCGCACCGTTGTTCCAGCCGAATCGCCGGTAGGAGGCCCACGGCAGCAGCAGGGCGCTGCCTGATTGCGGAGCTGAGTTGATCACCCGCCGGGCTGCCAGCCAGCTAGCTGGATACTCCACCGGCCGAAGCCGGTCGGCCGCGCCCCAGGCAAGGCCGGGAAGAAACAGCACCGGTGCAACTACCAGCGCCGCGGCCAGGATCGGAGCGGCCTCCCGCAGCAGGGGCGTCTTCCCCGATTTCGCGTCCTCGCCCCGACCGGCGGATTCTGGCTGAGTCGGAGCCCGGAACCGGAGCAGCCAGCCCGCAGCCAGCCCGAACCCGGCCGCCTCCGCCAGCGCCAGCGGCGCTGCGAACTGCTGGCCGTCGCGTAGCACAGCGAAGCCGCCCCAGAGCCCGATCATCGATCGCAGCAGGTGCTGCCCAGGACCGAAGGCGCCGAGCAAGGCAAGCGCGAGGCCAGCCACAGCCGCCGGGCCGAGTCCGGGCCAGCGGCGGCGGCCGAGTAGCACGAACCCGGCGAGCGCCACCAGCGCCAGGCAGAGCCACAGCACGGACAGCGCGCCGCCGTAGCCGGACGGGACAGTCTGCGCGTTCCACTCGCCGCCGAGCATGAGCACGCTGCCGACCGTCCCGAACGGCGTATCCGCCCGAGCCGCGAACGCCGCAACTCCAGCCGTGCTGCTGTGGATCTGCCGGCTCAGTCCGGGAACCAGCCACGGCAGGCTCAGCAGGCCGAGGACCGCGAGCGCGGCCGCGACTGTCGCCAGCCGCTTCGGGAGCCGGCTGTCCCGCTGGCACGCCGCGGCCGGGAGCGCGACCAGCGCGGAGACCGACATGGCGGCGAACCCGCCGACGGCGGCAGGCAGCAGCGCTATCAGCAGCCGGCCCGACGTGCGGACAAGGCCGCCGGGCGAGCCCGTTCCAGCTGACGCCGGGCCGGGCTGGCGGGCGGCTGTCTCCCAGCGTCTGGCCGTCATCCGGGGTTCGGGCGGGCCGGCCCTGGTGGCCGCTGGCCGGACCAGCACTGCCAGAACCCAGGGCAGCCCGGCGTATCCGAGCAGCAGCGCCCACTGCCCGATGAGCAGCCGCTCAGCCACGAACGGATTCCACGCGTAGATCACTCCCGCGGCGAGCCGGGCCAGCCAGGGCTCCCCCGCTAGCAGCCTGGCTGCTCCGGCGCAGGCCAGCACGAAGATCGCGAGCAGGATGCATTTCTGCACCAGGTCGGCCGGCAGCAGCTGCGCGAGAGTGGTGACTGCGGCGTCGCTGGGCACAGCCCTGGGCAGCGTCCCGGTCAGGCCGAACATCGTCGCGTTGTACCGCGGCGACGGCACGAACACCATGTCATAGGCGAGCACGTAGCCAGGACCAAGCGCCGGGCCCAGGGCCAGCAGACCGAGAGCCAGGCCGGTCAGCGCGGCACCGCCGGTTGCGGTCAGCCGCAGCCTCCGCGCCTGGGCGTAGCTCCGCCCCGGCTTCCGCGCCTGGCGGTCTCTGCTCGCCCTGGCGGGCGCAGCGGCCATCTGCGCTCGCTCCTATCCGCCATTCACTGCGATCGGCCAGCCCGTCTGCGCACCGGCGACTCCTGACCGGCATGAGTGTAGCTTCGCGGCAGACCTCGTAAGCTTCGCTGCGACACTGCTCGCGAGGACGACCGAGCCCGGCCAGAGAGGACAGCGGGACAGCCAGTGCACCGTTCCATCCGCCTGCTCCGGCTGTTCCTGCGCGAGCAGTCTGAGCCCGGCGTCTTCTACACCGAACTCGCCGAGGATTCAATCGGTCAGGTCGCCGGATTCGCCCCGCTGGCCGGCCAGACGGTGCTCGACCTCGGCGGCGGGCCCGGCTACTTCACGGCGGCCTTCCTGGCGCGCGGAGCCCGCTGCCTGCTGGTCGAGCCTGACGTCACCGCGCTGCAGTCCGGGCGCACGCCACCGGACGGGCCGCTAGCTGGCCTCACCCAGCCGAGCTCGCCAGCCAGCCCGGCAGCAGGCACCGTCCGCGGCGACGGCATGGCACTGCCGGTCGCCGATGGCTCCGTCGACGTCTGCTTTTCCTCGAACGTGCTCGAGCACGTCCGGGACCCGATCGCCATGCTGGCCGAGATGGCCAGGGTGACCCGCCCGGGCGGGGTCATCTACCTGGCCTTCACGAACTGGTTCTCGCCGTGGGGCGGGCACGAGATGGCTCCGTGGCACTACCTTGGCGCCAGCTACGCCGAGCGCCGGTATCTGCGCGTCCACGGCAAGATTCCGAAGAACAGGCCGGGAACGGGGTTGTTCCCTGTCCATGTCGGTCAGATGCTGCGAGCCACCCGCGCGCGGCGGGACATCAGTGTGCTGGCGGCCGTGCCCCGGTACTACCCGCGCTGGGCTCGGGCCGTGCTGGCGGTCCCCGGCCTTCGCGAGATCGTCACCTGGAACCTCCTGCTCGTGCTGCGCCGCGAGCCGGATCAGGCCGTCGGCACCGGGCCGGTGACCGCCACCGTCGGCAGCAGCGCCTCGTAGTCGGCCAGGTCAGCCTCGCCGGACGGCGACACAGAGGCCGCCAGCGCGACCGCGTTCCTGAGCATGTCAGGCCAGGACCAGCCCAGTTCGATACCGGGCACGAGCCCGGCCACCAGTGCCTCACGGACGGCTTCTCCGGCCGCGTACTCGGCTGCGGGCTCCGGACCGGGCGCGGACCCGGCAGCCGGCGGCAGCTTTGCCTGCCACTCCCCCGCACCGGTCAGTACCCGCACGCCGCGCGGCACCGGCAGCACGACAGCGCCCGCTCCGGCCAGATCGAGCTCGCCCATGCCGCCGAACCCCGCGACGCCGAACCCCGTGCCGCCGCAGGCCAGCTCCCCCGCCGCCAGCTCCGGGATGGCCAGCGCCGGCCCGCGAGCCGCGCCGTGCCGGAACGGGCTGCCGCCCGCATCCAGGATTACCGGGACCCCTGCTCCATTGGCGTAGCTGGTCAGCGAGGCGTAGATCTCGCCCGGCAGCCCCGCCGGGAGACCGCCGCACAGCACCACCGCGGTTGCGCCGTCGAGCAGCGCCCGGTAGTCGGCGGCCAGCCGGCCAAGCTCTTCCGTCGTGATGTACGGCGCTGGCTCATCCAGGCTGGTGAGCTGCCCGGTCACGGCGTCGGCGACCCGGACGACCCGCCGCGACTCCGCGCCGATCCTGGTGAACTGGGCTGGCACCCCGGCCCTGACCAGATAGGCACGAATCAGCTCGCCTGCTGAGCCGCCCGCAAGCCCGGCCGCGACAACCTCGTGCCCGAAGGTATGCACCAGCCGGGCGACACCAAGCCCGCGGCCGCCGGCCCGGTACCGGACCCGGCTGACCCGGTTCGGAGCGCCCAGCTCAAGCCGGTCGGCCGTGTAGTCCACCAGCAGCGACGGGTCGAGCGTGACGGTAACGATCACCCTGGTACCTCACCCGCGATCTCGGCAGCCAGCAGCGCGCCGAGCTCCCAGCACTCCTCGAGGTCGGCCTTGCCCGGCGGCCCGATGACGGTGACCGGGGGCCTGACCTGCCGCCACTGCAAGCCGGCCGTGATGGATTCCACGGCGCGGACGGCGCCGCCGGTGTCGCTCGCGCCGTGCACGTACAGCCCGTACGGCCGCTTGGTGGTGGCCTCGAGGCACGGGTAGTAGACAGAGTCGAAGAAGTACTTCAGCGCTCCGGACATGTAGCCGATGTTGGCCGGTGTGCCGAGCAGGTAGCCGTCCGCGGCCAGCACCTCGGGCACGGCGGCGGTAAGAGCGGGCCGCACCAGCACCTCGACGCCCTCGATCTCGTCGGTCCGCGCGCCGCTCGCGACGGCCTCGAACATGGCCTGCAGGGCGGGCGAGGGCGTGTGATGAACGATGAGCAGCGTCGGCATCACGCTGAGCTTAGATGACAGGTCTCATCCGGCCGCTGACCGCGTGCTGGCGGACGCCCGTGTCGCCGGGCCACTCGTTTCCACCAGGCCGGTCATGGTCGGCTAACGTGTGCGGATGCGCTCGCCTGCCACCCGCACCCTGGCCGTCGGCCTGGACGTGTGCTGCGTGCTGGCGTTCGTGACGATCGGCCGGCACACCCATGGCTACGGGGACAGCCTGGGCGGCATCTGGCACACTGCCTGGCCATTCCTGTCCGGGCTGGCGATCGGGCTGCTCGCCGGATGGCGGCGGCCTGCCATGGGCTGGGTCGCCGGCCTGCTCGCCTGGGTCGGTGCCGCCGGAGCCGGCATGCTGATCAGGGTTCTGGCCGGGCAGGGCACCGCCGTCGACTTCATCGCGGTCACGTCCGCGTTTCTCGGGCTGTTCATACTTGGCTGGCGTTTGGCTGGGGTGGCCGTTCGCCACTTGCGCCACAGCATTCTCACTAGTCCCCAGCGGGGTTGACGCTGCCACCGGGCATGCCGGCATACTCCTAGCAGGGCAGGCGGCTGGCCGGGGGCTGGCGCGTGGCTTCGACG
>Ga0335074_10006504_pt1 | contig 16215 bp, 14 predicted proteins | sample Lox_Sample_23_FD_206715 | JGI IMG/M metagenome (GOLD analysis project Ga0335074, IMG submission 206715) | Soil microbial communities from Loxahatchee National Wildlife Refuge, Florida, United States - Lox_Sample_2.3 | ecosystem: Environmental > Terrestrial > Soil > Wetlands | place: USA...
TGCCATCTCGTATCATGCCACACCCATAACACGATCGATTGTCGAGTACAATCCCCGTGTCGGACATCGCAGTTATTTGTAGCCTAAATTACTGACTGATTAGTAAGGGGCAGCCGGTGACATTTCCTGCGAGTTCAGAGCATGTGCTTGCGGTTGGCGCTGTCGACTGGAATGGCAAACGCGCAGACTTCTCCTCTATGAATGCTGACGGTAAGAAGCCTGACATTTACGGCTATGGCGTTGAGGTTCTTTCATCCTATGAACGAGACAAATCCAACCGGCCGCTCTATCGCGCTTTGGATGGGACCAGCATGGCCGCTCCCTATGTCGCCGGCATTGCGTGCCTGGTGCGTTGCTGGAATCCGCGCCTGAGAGCGGCAGAAGTGCGCGATCACCTTTTGCAAACAGCAGTTCGCGGGGAGGACGGATTACCCGTCGCCGTGTTCGCCCGTTGAGGGGGAGCGCCGGCAACCGATATACTTTACCCATGCCAGCTCATGGACATGCCGAGCGATCAGGCCCGACGGGCAACGAAGCAGCGGTGCCTCCGGGCATGCAACCCTATCTCGTCCTGTTTCGCGATTGGGATCCCACGTTGGGACAAGGCGATCGTGCCGAATGGGTCGATCAACAGAGTGCCGCGACCGAGGCACAGGTGCGGGGCTTGCGCGCCTGGGTCAGTCAAAAGGGCCTCGATGCGGAGCTGGCCCGGGTCAGCCCCGCTACGATCTTCGGGTCAGTCGGCATTATAGAGACGAAGGCACTGGCGGCGCGTCTGCGCCGGTGGAATCGCGTGAAGGCGGTAGTTCCCGGCCATCTATGATGGCCGCCTCTTGGTCAAGCCGCGGCGCACAACACCCGATTAAACCACAATCGCCGCACGCTCTCCCGCCATGCGCGCCCAGGCTGCCGCGGCATCCTCATCGAACAACTCGGTCAGCTTCTGCATCATCGTGCCGCCGAGTTCTTCTGCGTCCACGATGGTTACCGCGCGGCGGTAATAGCGGGTCACGTCGTGGCCGATGCCGATCGCGATCAACTCGACCTGCTCGCGATTTTCGATGTCGCGGATCACTTCGCGCAGGTGCTTTTCCAGGTAGTTGCCGGGGTTCACCGACAGCGTCGAATCATCCACCGGGGCGCCGTCGCTGATCACCATCAGGATGCGGCGATGCTCCGGGCGCACCAGCAGGCGGCGATAGGCCCAAAGCAACGCCTCGCCGTCGATGTTTTCCTTCAGCAGGCCCTCACGCAGCATGAGGCCCAGGTTCTTGCGGGCGCGGCGCCAGGGGGCATCGGCGGCTTTGTAAATGATGTGGCGCAGGTCATTCAGCCGGCCGGGGTTGCGCGGCTTGCCATCCTGCACCCATTTCTCACGGCTCTGGCCGCCCTTCCAGGCGCGCGTGGTGAAGCCCAGCACCTCCACCTTCACGGCGCAGCGTTCCAGCGTGCGGGCCAGGATGTCGCCGCACATTGCCGCCACGGTGATGGGGCGACCGCGCATCGAGCCGGAGTTGTCGATCAGCAGCGTCACCACGGTGTCGCGGAACTCCATGTCGAGCTCGCGCTTGTAGGACAGCGCCTGCAACGGGTTTACCACGACGCGCGACAGGCGCCCGGCGTCGAGCAAGCCTTCGTCGAGATCGAATTCCCAGGCGCGGGTCTGCTGCGCCAGCAGACGGCGCTGCAGCCGGTTGGCGAGTTTTGAAATCACGCCCTGCAGGTGCTGCAACTGCTGATCGAGCTGCTGGCGCAGCCGCGACAGTTCATCGGGATCGCACAGTTCTTCGGCTTCCACCTCTTCGTCGAACTGCCTGACATAGGCGCGATACACCGCCGAATCGTCCACGTTCGGGCGTTCGCGGCGAGGCTGGGGGCCGCCGGGACGGTCGTCGCCCTCGGCGATGGCGGCTTCCTCGTCGGATTCGGTGCCTTCGTCGTCGGCCGCGTCGCCTTCCATTTCCTCGGGATTGGCGCCGAGCATGGATTCGGATTCGGACTCGCTCTGGCCCTCGCCTTCTTGGCTGTCGTCCTGCTGGCCGGATTGTTCGCCGCCGTCTTCGCCTTCCTCGGTCTGGTCTTCGGGTTCGGCGTCGGCTTCCGCTTCGGCGAGGTCCAGCGCCGCCAGCAGTTTCCGCGCGGCGCGCGCGTAGGCGCGCTGGTCAGCCTGGTTGTCCTTCATTTCGGTCAGCGCCAGGTCCGCCTGCGGGCCCAGCGTGTCACGCCAGAGGTTGAGAATCCGCTGCGCCGCGGCGGGCGATTCCTCGCCCGACATTTGCTCGCGCGCGAGCAAGGATAAAGCGGCCGAGATCGGCAACTGGTCCTTGCGGGTCATGCGGTCGTAGCCTTCGGCCTCGCATTCCTCGCAGAGCTTGGCGCGCAGGTTGGCGGCGACGCCGGACATGTGCTGCGCGCCGATCACCTCCACGCGGGCTTGCTCCAGCGCGTCGAACACGTCCTTCGCCTCGCGGCGGGCGGGCATGCGGGCGGCGTGCAGCGCGTCGTCGTGGTGGCGCAGGCGCAGGCCCAGTGAATCGGAGGCGCCACGCAGGCGGGCCATTTCCGCGGCCGGCAGGGCGCGGGTGGGCAGCGGCAGGCGGGCGCGCTTGCCCGACAGCCCCGACGGGCCGGGCTGGAATGCCACCTGCACGTCAGGCTGTTCCGCAATCGCGCGCAACACGCCGGCGGTGGCGCGCTTGAATTCTTCGGTCCTGGCGTTGTCCTGCTTGCTGCCGCTCATTCCGTGCCCATCCTACCGCGCGGGCGCCGCCCGCCATCCAGAACCCCCTTCATGCCACGAAGACGGGGGCGATTGAAGTCGGGGGCCGGAACGATGCGGCAGCGGACGCAGACATGGACGGCGCATTGGAGCGCCACTGACCGCGCGGCACAGGCCGCGGGCCGAGTTGACCATGTGGTGCGGCGCAGGCGAGGCGCGCACTACAGGCGGCTCGGGATGTTCGCGGTTTCGAAAAATACGCCCACAATCACGGGGGTCGGCTCGGCGAGGTAGGCGATCCAGTATCGGCCCGATTTGATCCAGGTGCGGCCCGCCTGCGCAAGCTGCGGGTAGGGCCGGGGCGCTCGCAAGCCTGCGCCCGGCTGCTCATCTATCCGTCGTTCCGCCGCTTCCAGCGCGGATAATAGGGCGCGGGCTGCGCCATCGCGCTGGCGGTCCTCATAATACTGCAAAAGGTCGTCGACCTGCCGGATCGCCTTTGGCGCGTATTCAACCAAGGTCCGCCGTCTGCCGTGCGTGCTTCCGGGCCTCTATGCGCGCGATCGCGGCGCGAATGCGTTGGTGCACGGTCTCGGCAGGGACGGTGAGCCCTGCTTTTGCCTCGGCCTCGGCCTCGGCCAACGCGGCCAACAGTTCGGCCTCGGTCGGCACGGGCGGTTCCAAAGCCGCAGGCGGCTTGTGGTGCGGTGTGTCGTCCATACGCCAGAGAATAGGCTGCGGAAGGGTCACATTCCAGTACCACCGATTACGTGGCCGGACACGACCTATGCTGTGGATAGATCCGCAGAGCTTTCACAACATAGAGGTATAGCAGTTCGCGACGTGCCGAACTCATCGGTCTCATGGCCGGCGAAGCCTGGCCATTGATGTCTTTGTGGGGGGCGGATAGCAAAATCGAGTAGGGAGACGCCTCACGGCGCCCCCCTCTCACACCACCTGGCATACGGATCGCGTACCAAGGCGGTTTCCGACAACGTCGAGCGCCGATTGGCGCCAAGACTCGCTTCAGTCCCCATGTCGCACGCACTCACGGCTCCTCGCACGCCTCGGGTCCAGTTCCGCCTTCCCCTCTGGCGCCGTGGCGCGGCGTGTCCCTCCGGTATAATCGCCTTCGGTCCAACACCGCCTTGCTGCCTCATCGTACCTGTCGATTGGTTCCAGGCTGCTCCTTGATTGTCGAATTCGGTCCTTCGCCGGGTTCCCCCAGACTACTACGACCTCTGCTGACTTCTCCCGTTCTGTCGGGAACCGTCGCCGGCCCCCTACTCCGGTTGCCCAGAGAAATCGGGAGATCTCCCAGGGTAAGACACTGCTCCTTCCCTCGATCGCTGCCGGATTTACCTGCGTGGTGTCCGCTGGCCATCGGGCTTCCCCATCCGTCGCCGGGTCACCCCACCACACCGGCCTGGTATCCGGTTTCTGTTCGCCAGCGCCGAGTTTTGCCGCCGGCTTCCTCCCCACCCCACCTCACGATGACGCAGTTGCCCTTGGCTAACGGTTCCGGCCATCGGCCCGTAGAGGACTTACACCTCCTGGATCAGTGCCATGCCTGGGCGCTGACAAGCGCGGGTCATGACACATGGGCGCAGGCGGGACGTCTTGGCGCGAGGCTGCTATTTCCTCGTCGTGAATCCGCCGGTCGGAATCTCTTCGTTGAAGCAGCGCTGGTAGTATTCCGCCACCGTCGAGCGCTCCGCCTCGTCGCACTTGTTCAGGAACGTCACGCGGAACGCGAAGCCGACACTGCCGAAGATGCGCGCGTTCTCCGCCCAGGTGATCACCGTGCGCGGCGACATCACCGTAGAAATGTCGCCATTGATGAAGCCGGCGCGAGTCAGGTCGGCCAGCGCCACCATGCTCTCCACCCGCTTTTTCATCGCGGCGTCGGCGGGGTCGATGCCCATCTTCGCCAGCACGATCTCGGTCTCCATGCCGTGCGGCAGGTAGTTGAGCGTGGCGACGATGTTCCAGCGGTCCATCTGGCCCTGGTTGATCTGCTGCGTGCCGTGGTAGAGGCCCGTGGTGTCGCCCAGCCCCACCGTGTTCGCGGTCGAGAACAGCCGGAAGGACGGATGCGGGCGGATGACGCGGTTCTGGTCAAGTAGAGTTAACTTGCCTTCGACCTCCAGCACGCGCTGGATCACGAACATCACGTCGGGGCGGCCGGCATCGTATTCGTCGAATACCAAAGCGCAGGCGTGCTGCAGCGCCCAGGGCAGGATGCCCTCGCGGAACTCGGTGACCTGCTTGCCTTCGCGCAGGACGATCGCATCCTTGCCGATCAGGTCGATGCGGCTGATGTGACTGTCCAGGTTCACCCGGATGCAGGGCCAGTTCAGCCGCGCCGCAACCTGCTCGATATGGGTGGACTTGCCGGTGCCGTGATAGCCCTGGATCATCGTGCGGCGGTTGAACGCGAAGCCCGCCAGGATCGCCAGGGTGGTTTCCTTGTCGAAACGGTACGCATCATCGATGTCCGGCACATGCTCGGTGCGCACCGAGAAGGCCGGCACCACCATGTCGGTGTCGATTCCAAACGCATCGCGCGCAACCACCGTGGTATCGGGCAGGTCGATCGCAGAGGTAGGGCGCACTTCGGCGAGGGCGGTAATCTTGTTCATCGGGCAAGCGGGTCCTGGATGTTCCTGGAAAAGTCTAGCCGCGCCGCCCGTTGGCGCAAGGGCAGGCGGCGGCGTGCAAGCGGTTAACCGGCGGCGGCCACGCGTGGTTCAGGCAAAAGGCGAGAACGCAACGCGGCATAGGCAAGATTGATGGTCTTCAGCCGTTCCTCCGACTCCCGGCTGCCGCCATTGGCGTCGGGGTGGTGGCGCTTCGCCAGCTCCTTGTAGCGCAGCTTGACGGCATCGAGCGTGGTGGGCCAGCTCAGGCCCAGCGTCGCCAGCGGTTCGCGTAGCTCGGTCGGCGCACGGTCGGATGCCGGCGGCGGACCGTGGCGCACGCGCCCGGCGGCCAGGACATTCAGCGGGTCGTGCAGCAGCTCGTCTTCCCAGGCGCGGTGGCTGCCGATATGGCCGAGCGGCCAGGACGGGCGCTGCCAGGCGGTGTCGGCGCGCATATGCGCCTCGATCTGCGCCGCACTCATGCCTTTGTAGTAGTCCCAGGAGCCGTTGTAGGCACGGACATGCTCCAGGCAGAACCACCAGTAGTCGTGCAGGTTGTCGCGGGACTTGGGGGCACGGTACTCGCCGGGGGCGCCGCAGCCGGGCATATCGCAGGTCCGCCCCGGCGCGGCCGGGTCGGGCGCGTAGGCCCTGGGTCGCGTTGTGGGACGTCGGGTCATGGGCGGTGTTATGTGGCGCACGCGGGGCGGTTGGCAACTGGGCGCTTGGCGTCAAGGAGGGACGAGCCGATATGTGCGCCATGCAGTCCCCAATGGAATCCAGGGCCGCCCGGCTGGAAGCCGCCCTGACCGAAGCTTTTTCGCCCGTTGTCCTGCGCGTCCAGGACGATAGCGCGCGCCATGCGGGCCATGCCGGCGCGCAGCCGGGTGGCGAGACGCACTACACTGTCGTGCTGGTGTCGGCGAAGTTCACCGGCCTGTCGCGGGTGGCACGATCACGCGCGGTGCACGAGGTGCTGGCGCGAGAGTTCGCCGGCGGCATGCATGCCCTGGCGCTGACGTTGCGGACGCCGGAAGAGTTGCAACCCTGAAACCTCTCCCGCGACGCGGGAGAGGTTATCTGGCGGCCAGCTGAATCACCACGGCCGTCAGGTTGTTCGCCATGTGCAGCGGGATCGAGGCGCGCACGCTGCCGCCGTAGTACCGCGCCAGCGACAGCAGTATCGCCGAGGGCAACAGGATCGGCACGCGGACCGCGCCTTCCAGGCCGTGCAGCGCCAGCCAGATACCGCCGGTGCACAGCGCCGTCGGCCACACGCTCCAGAACCGGCCCAGCGCGGTCCAGAACCAGCCACGGAAGAACAACTCCTCCGCGACCGGCGCCAGAAACACGATCAACAGCAGACGCAGGACAATCAATGCGGGGCGGCCGGTCATCGCCAGCACCGGGGTGGGGGTCACATCGTGCGCGATGAAGGAGGCGACGCTTTGGAAGCGGATCAGGAACGTGATGTAGGTGACGACCCACGCGATCATCAGCACAAACAGCACAACGATCAGGCCATGCCGCCGCACTGGCCCCGCGCCGAGGCCTGCGGCAAGGCTGCCGTGGCCCAGCACGCGGCCCTGGCGCAGATCGGCGAACAACAGCGTCGCCTGCAGCGCGACGGTGGCGGGAAGTGTGTAGGCCAGCGGGTCCGGCAGCCAGCCCGGGCTGGCGTGCGGGATTTCGATAGTACGCAGGGAAACGAGGAGGAACACAATCAGGAAGGAGGCGGCTGCCGCGGCGAACTCCGCTGCCAGCAGCCAGAGCATGGCGCGGCAGAGCACGCGCCACGGGCTGGCTGGTACAGGCAGCGTGCCGGTGGTCAATCAGCGCCTCCGCCGAAGATCGACAGCGTCCCTTGGGTTATACCAGCCAGCGGAAAGATCGACCCGAGTGTCAAGGCCGGGCCAGGCCCGGCCAGCCACGAATTTCGGAGTTGGCACCAGCAGAGACGCGGATGGCCGCGACAAGCGCGGCCAAGACACGGAAAGACATGCCCGGCTTTTGCCGTTGAGTCAGCGCGGATGGGCCTGCACCGACCATGACACAAACGAGTCAATGTCAACGCTCGCCGGCATTACCGCATTGAATGCCCCACCGGCTCCACCTCGCGCCGCGGCGCCTCGTCGTCTGCGGTGCGTCGCACGTGGTGGTCGGCGGCAAGCACCATGTAGACACCCGGGACGACGAACAGGGTGAACAGGGTGCCGACGGCGAGCCCGGCGGCAATCACCAGGCCCATGTCGAAGCGCGACACGGCGCCGGCACCGCTTGCCGTGAGCAAGGGGATCACGCCCAGCACCATCGCGGCGGTGGTCATCAGGATGGGACGCAGCCGGATGCCGGCGGCTTGCTCGATCGCCTGCCGCCTAGTCCTGCCCTGTCTTTGCAGCTCGTTGGCGAATTCGACGATCAGGATGCCGTGCTTGCTGATCAGGCCCATCAGCGTGACGAGGCCGACCTCGGTGTAGATGTTCAGCGTGGCGCCGCCGATGCCGGTGCTGACGAAGATCAGGGCGCCGGCGATCGACATCGGCACCGATACCAGGATGATCAGCGGATCGCGGAAGCTTTCGAACAACGCCGCCAACGACAGGAAGATGATGATCAGCGCGAAGCCGAAGGTGACGACGAAGCCGGACGATTCCTGGACATATTGCCGCGACAGCCCGCCGTAATCGATGTTGTAGTCATGCGGCAGCGTTTCATGCGCGAGGTTGGTCAGGTAATCCACCGCGGTACCCAGCGCGACGCCGGGCATGGCGACGCCTTCGATCGTCGCGGAATTCAACTGCTGAAAGTGGTTGATCGATTCCGGCACCGTCTTGGTGTCGATATGCGCCACGGTCGAAAGCGGCACCGACGCGCCGCTGCTTGTCGTGACATAGTAATTCAGCAATTGGTCGGTGTTCAGCCGGAAGCGTTGCTCCACCTGCGGGATCACCTTGTAGGAGCGGCCGTCCAGGCTGAAATAGTTGACATAGCCGCCGCCCAGCATCGAGCCGAGCGATGCGCCGATGTCATTCATGTCCAGGCCCAGCAACGTCGCCTTGTCGCGGTTGATCACCACCGTCGATTGCGGCTGATCGATGCGCAGGTCGCTGTCGAGATAGATGAACAAGCCGCTCTGGCGGGCCCGTTGCAGGAACTGCTGGGCGACCGTGTTCAACTGGTCGAACGGCTGCGTGGTCTCGATCTCGAACTGGACCGGCAGGCCGTTGGAGCCCGGCAGCGGCGGCGGCTGGAATGCCACCGCGCGAACGCCGGCGATGCCGTTCAGCTTCTGTTGCAACAGGGGCTGTAACTGGTTGGTGGTACGCTTTCGCTGGTCCCAGGGCTTCAGCACCATGCCGCCGATATTCTGGCCGGGTACGTCGAGCTGGAACGTATGAGCCGTTTCCGGAAAGCTCTGGTACTCCTTGTTGACCTGCGCGTCGTACATCAGCTTCTGTTGCAGGGTGGCATTTGGCGCCGGCGTGGACAGGGAAATGATGACGCCTTCGTCCTCTTGCGGTGCCAGCTCGCTGGTCGCGGTGGTGTAGAGAAAATAGATGCTGCCCAGCACGATCGCGGCAAAGGTCAGTGTGACAGGCACATAATTCAGGCTGCCGCGCAGCCAGCGCTCATACCGGCGATGGAACGTCGCGAATCGGCGGTCGATGAAATCGACCATCCGCGCCTCCCAACCGCTGCGGTCGGCGGTATGCGGCGAGAGCACGCGCGAGCACAGCATGGGCGACAGCGTCAGCGCGATGATGGCGGAAACGGTGACGGCGCCGACCAAGGTGAAGGCAAACTCGGTGAACAAGGCGCCGGTCAGGCCGCCCTGGAAGCCGATGGGCACATAGACCGCGACCAGCACCACGGTCATGGCGATGATCGGGCCGCCCAGCTCGCGCGCGGCCTGAATGGCGGCGGGGATCGGCCGCATGCCGTCTTCCAGGTGGCGGTTGACGTTCTCCACCACGATGATCGCGTCATCCACCACCAAGCCAATCGCCAGCACCAGGGCCAGCAATGTCAGCAGATTGATGGAGAAGCCGAACGCCAGCATCATGGTGAAGGTGCCGATCAGCGACAGCGGGATGGCGATGATCGGGATCAGCGACGAACGGGGCGAACCGAGGAACGCGAACACCACCAGCGTGACGATCAGTACCGCTTCCACCAGCGTCGAAATCACTTCATGGATCGAACTGGTCACGAACTCGGTCGAGTCGTAAACGATGGTTCCCGTCATGCCATGCGGCAACTGCGCCTGGATGCTGGGGAATACGTCACGCACGCCTTTCACAACGTCCAGCAGGTTGGCGCCGGGCGCGACCTGGATGCCGATATAGACGGCCTGCTTGCCGTCGAAGCTCACCTGCGAATCGTAATCGTCGAAGCCGAATGAGACGTTTGCCACATCCTTCAGACGGATGATCGCGCCGTTCACCTGCTTCACGATCAGGTCGCTGAATTGCTTGAGCGTGTGCAGGTCGGTGGACGCGGCCAGGTTGACCTGCACCATCTGTCCCTTGGTGTTGCCCAGGCCCGAAATGTAGTTGTTCCGTTGCAGTGCCGACGCGACGTCGGTGGCGGTGACGCCATAGGCCGACATCTTGTCGGGATTGAGCCAGGCCCGCAGCGCGAAATTCTTGCCGCCAAGCAATTCAGCGGTCTGCACGCCGGGCACCGATTGCAGCCTGGGCTGCACCGCGCGGATCATGTAGTCGGTGACCTGGTTCGGCGCCATCACGTCGCTGTAGAAGCCGATATACATCGCATCGATCGTCTGGCCGATGGTGACCGACAGGACCGGCTGCTGCGTGCCGTTTGGCAACTGGTTCATCACCGAGCTGATCTTGGTCTGGATCTCGCTCAGCGCTTTGTCCGGGTCGTAGTTCAGCCGCAGGTTCACGGTAATCGTGCTGGCCCCGAGCTGACTGTTCGAGGTCATGTAGTCGATGCCATTCGCCTGCGCGATGGCGTTTTCCAGCGGTGTGGTGATGAAGCCGGCCACGGTCGCGGGATCGCCGCCGTAGAGCACGGTGGTGATGGTGATCACGGCGTTCTCGGTGCGCGGATATTGCAGCACGGGCAGCGAGCTGACGGCGCGTAAGCCCAGCACCAGGATCAGCAGGCTCACCACCGTCGCCAGGACCGGGCGGCGAACGAAGATGTCGGTGAAGTTCATGGCGCCGGCCCCGCTATTGCTCGGAAACCTGGGGATGCGGATTGTCGAGCGGCTGCACCGAGTTGTTGATCGCGACCGGCGAGCCGTTATGCAACTTGATCTGGCCGGCGGTAACCACCTTGTCGCCCGGATTCACGCCCTTCAGGATGGCCACCTGGTCGCCGCGGGTATCACCGGTGGTCACGAAGCTCTGTTGCGCGATCAGGTTGGGCTGGCCGTCGGCGCCCTTGCCTTTGTCCACCACGATATAAACCGTGCTGCCGTATGGATTATAGGCCACGGCGGTGTCCGGCAGGGTCACGAAGCGTTGCGGTGCGCCAGTTTCGATCTGCAACGTGGCGAACATGCCGGGGAGCAATCGATGGTCCGGATTCGGCAGCTCGGCCCGGACCTGCACGTTGCGCGACGTGGAATCGACCTGCGGATTGATCGCACTGATCTTGCCGTTGAATGTCTGATCGGGCCAGGTATCGACCTGTAGCGCCACGGATTGTCCTACCTTCAGGTTGGCCAACGCCTGCTGCGGCAGATAGAAATCGACGAACAGCGGGTCCAGCGCCTGCAGTGTGACGACCGTCGTGCCCGCCGTGAGGTACTGGCCGAGATCGACGGCGCGGATGCCGAGATGCCCGGCGAACGGCGCGTGCAGAATCTTCTGGTCCACGATCGCCTGCTGCTGCGCCACCAGCGCGTCGTCATTTTTCAGCGTGGCGACATCGGAATCCACCGTCGCCTGGGCGACGGCGTGGATGAGAAGCTGCTTGCGGTCGCGATCATAGTTGATCCGCGCCAGCTCGGCGTTGGCCTGTAGCGACTGCAGCTTGGCCACGTCGTCGTCGTTGCGCAGCCGCAGCAGGACCTGCCCCTTTTGCACATCGTCGCCCGACTTGAAGTCGAGCTGATCCACGATGCCGGAGAGCTGGAGCGACAGGTTGGCGCCGTTCTCGGCGCGCAAGGTGCCGACGGCCGACAAATGCGGCTGCCAGTCCTGGTTGCCGGCGGTGATCGTAGAGACGGTCTGCGGCGGATTGGCGAACTTTGCCATGACCTGCTTGATCATGTGCGCCTTGAAGACCTGGAAGCCGAATACGCCGCCCAGCACAATAGCGGCGGCGATCAGCATGATGATCATGCGCTTGGCCATGATGCGGCCTCCATCAATCCTGCTTGGACGAGAGCGAGATGCCGAAGCGATCCGGATGGCCGATCGCTTCGGGTGCCACGTCGTTGCGGTGCCACCAGCCGCCGCCGAGTGCCTGGAACAAGGCGGCGGTATCCGCGTAGCGGTCGCCTTCCGCCTGCACCAGGCCGATCCGGGCCTGCTGCCAGGTGCGTTCCGCGGTGTCCAACGTGAGATAGGTTATGCTGCCGAGCCGGTATTGCTCGCGTGCGAGATCGAGGCTGGCGCGGGCGGTTGCCTCGGACTGCGCTTCCGCGCGTACGGCATCGGCATCCGCTTCCAGTGCTTGCAGCGAGTCCGCGACGTTCTGGAACGCCTTGATGACAGTGCTGCGATACTGCGCCGCCGCCTGGTCGAAGGCGGCGACGGCGGCGCGCTTCTTGTGCAGCAATGTTCCGGCATCGAACAAGGTCTGGGTGACGCCGCCGGCGATGGTCCAGACGGCGTTCATCGGATTGAAGAAGTTGGCGAAGCCCAGCGCCTCGCGGCCGTACTGGCCGGTGATGCTGAACTGCGGCAGTTCATTCGCGATGGCGACGCCGACATTGGCGCTGGCTTCATGGAACGTCGCCTGCGCTGCGCGAATGTCCGGGCGTTGCTCGACCAGTTGCGAGGGCAGGCTGAGCGGCAGGTCGGTCGGCAAATGCAGGCTTTCGAGGACGAATTCGGCCGCCGGCTGTTGGTTCGGGAAACGGCCGAGCAAGGCGGTGAGTTGGTCACGGGTCTGCGCCAGTTGCTTTTGCAAGGGGGGCAGCGTGGCCACGGTCTGCATCAGCGTCGCCTGCTGCGTCAGCACATCGGACTGAGCCGCGCTGCCCAGATTGAATTGCTGCCGCACCAGATTGAGCTGATCGGTTTCCAGCCGGATGATGTCGTGCGTGGCGGATATCTGGTCGCGCAAGGAGGCTTCCTGCACCGCGGCATTCACCACGTTGGAGGTCAGCGTCAGGTAGGTGGCTTCCAGTTCGAAGCGCTGATATTGCGCCTGCGCTGCAAGCGATTCGATCTGGCGGCGCACGCCGCCGAACACGTCTGGCGTATAGGATACGTTCAACGTGGCGGTCACCAGGCTGAGCGTTGTGCTGAGGCTGGGTACGCCGAACTCGGAGCCGGAGAAACGCTCCTTTGCGGCCTGGGCGTTGACGCTGGCGGTGGGGAACAGGGAACCCTGTCCGGCGTAGAAGTTCTCGTTCGCCTGGCGCAGTGACGCCTGTGCTGCCTGCAAATCGGGATTGCCACGCAGTGCCTGGTCGATCAGGTCGTTGAGTGGACGCGATTGGAACAACGCCCACCACTCGCCGGACAGGTCGCCGCCGGGTACGAAACGTTGCGCCGCGCCGCCGCGTACGTTTGCGGCGGTGGTGGGGGTCAGGGGCGTGCTGCTGTAGCCGGCGTCCTTCGGGGCGGCGGGGGGATGGAAGTTTGGGCCGACCGCGCATCCCGCGCACAGCAGGGCGACGGCGAGGACAAGCGGGGGAGTTTGTTTTGCGCTCATGCTCATCGAGTGGGCGGACATTATGATGCGGCACTTTTGACGGTGCGGAAGATGGCCCTGGTGTGCTCACGCACGACGGCCTGGATGGCCTGCACGCGGCGCGCGTCGAGTTCGTGCCAGCCCATCGCGCGGTGCGCTTTGCCGGAGCAAAACACGGTCACCTGGCCGATCAGGGCGACCGTGCGCAGCAGCGTTTGCTCGGTGTCGGGTGGCTCGCCGGTAAGCTGGCTGATCAGCAGAGCGCAAGGCTCAATGATCTGCCGCATGACGCGCTGGTGCAGCGTGTCGAGTGCAGCCCGCGATTCGATCTCGGCGCGGGCGAAGAACGAAGCACGGGCTTCCCAGTCCGGGCTGGTCTGGTCGGTGACCAGAGCGACGAAGGCATCCAGCATGCGGCAGAGCAGATCGAGCGCCTGCCGCCGCTGGATCGGACCATTGGCGAGGCCGGCACGGACCGCATCCGTTACCGGTGCGACACAACGTTCCAGGTTTTCGCCAAGCTGGTCGATGACGGCGCGATAGAGGCCTTCCTTGTTGCCGAAATAGTATTGCAGGGCCGGAAGGTTGACGCCGGCACGCTGCGCGAGCGTGCGGGTGCTGGCGCCTTCATAGCCCTCGGCGGCGAAGACTTCGAGCGCGGCTTGCAGGATGCGCAGGCGCGTATCTTCGCCGCGCTGTTGCACGGGCGGGCGCAGGCGGAGGGCCGCCGGGTCCGGGAGGGAGGGCATGGCGGGACGAATTATGTCGATCGATCGCCTATGTCAATCGAACGATATTGTTTTCACGGGTTCGTGTGCTCGTGAGCGGACGCGGCGGGACGTAGTGAGGGCGGAAGAAAATGCAAGGGGGAAGGCGCTGTTGCCCTTGGTTGCTGCCTCAGGTCCGGCTGATCAGCAGCAGCGCGAGTTGCGCGATCAGCCGGACGGGCGGCAAATGCGATTCGTCATAATGGCGGGCGCGATGGCACAGGTTCAGCGTGCCGATGGTTTGGCCACGCCAGCGCACGGGCATGTTCAGGATACTGTCGCAGCCGAGCGAATGGATCAGATCGTGGTCGAAGAAATGCGCGGCGATGTCCTGCTGGGTGCGGCCAATATAGGGCTGTCCGCCGTGGATGACGCGCTGCATCCAGGGCGAATCCGTCACCGGCTTGCGGCCGCCGATTGGGTAGGCCTGCGGCTGGTTAGTGTAGAACCGTTCGGACTGTTTCAGTGCCGGGTGATGCACCAGCACGGTGAACAGGATGTGGCCGGGGGATTGGACAAGGGCTGCGTCGATGGCGCGGAAGGTGGCGCCGGGCTGATCCGGATCGGCGTGCGCGGCGATAATGGTTTCGTACATGCAATATGCTCCGCGGATCAGGACATGGTAATGCCGCTGTCCACCGGATAGACGTGGCCGGTGATCATGCGGGCTTCGTCGGAGGCGAGGAACACGGCCATGTTGGCGATGTCCTCCGGCTCGATCAGTCCCAGAAGCTGGCCCGCGACGATCTTCGTGACACTGGATTTGCCGGAGTCGAGACGGGCGCGCACGCGCGCGGTCATGGTTGCGGCCGGGGCGATCGCGTTCACGCGGACCTTCTGCGGCGCGAATTCGACGGCCATGGAGCGGGTGATCGCGGCGATACCGCCTTTGGCGGCGGTGTAGCAGTCCAGGCCTGCTATCCCCATCAGGGCGACGTTCGATGCCATGTTGATCACGGCGCCGCCACCAGCGGCGATGATTGCCGGAATGCCACAGCGGCAGCCGAGGAACGTGCCGAACAGATCGAGGCGGATGGCACGCCAGAATTCGTCGAGCGGTACGTCGACGACGGTGTTGTCGGCCGGGGTGGAACCGCCGGCGTTGTTGTGGAGGACGTGCAGGCCGCCGTAGTGGCGCACGGCGGTGTCGATGGCGGATTTGACGCTGTCTTCCTGCGTCACGTCGGTGGGGACGGCGATGCAGTCGCCACCGGCCTGGGCGATGATGTGTGCGGTTTGCTCGCCGGACGCGGCGTTCAGTTCGGCCACCACGACGCGTGCGCCTTCAGCGGCCATGGCGCGGGCGGTGGCGCGGCCGATGCCGGTGCCGGCGCCGGTGATGAGGGCGATCTTGCCGTCCAGGCGTGGCATGCGCGTTTCCCCCGGTATTGATGCGGCGAGAGTCGGCCGGGGGCCATAGGTGGTCAATAGCCGCGACATGTCATTTTGAGGCGCGAAGCGACGAAGCAAGTTCGGTGGGGTGAGTGCAGGGACGGTCCGGAGGCGTCCGCGAACGGGGTTGCTTCGTCGCTTCGCTCCTCGCAATGACATGCTGGGGCTGTGTCGCGCTTCGCTGATTCCGGGTACTAGAAAAGGAACACTGCCGCGGCGACGGCGCAGGTCCAGTGGTTCGCTGCCCCGCATTCGGTCGCGGCCGTGATCGACGTGCTGTCGATGATCAGGTTGCTGTGTTCGTAGATCTGCTTGCGCTCGTTCCACGCGGCGTCCGGATCGAATTCCAGCCCGAGCGTCGATGCCAGCATCGTTGCGGCGAGATCCTCGGCTTGCTCGCCGCTTGACTCGACGGTCTTGCCGTAGCCGTGCAGTTCGGAAATGTAGCCGTACATATCGGGATCAGCGGGACGGGCCATGCCGATGCTGGCGTAGACATGGCGCCCGAATTCATTCGTCTCCGCGCGGGCCATGACGCAGAACGTGATATCGCCGGGCCTGAGGTGCTCTACCCCGGTTTCGCGGGAGATCAGCTCGCAGCGCGGCGGAAGAATCGACGACACATACACGAGATTCTGCTGCTCGATGTCGGCGTCGCGCAGCGCAAATTCGAAAGCGGTCAGGGCGTGGCGGTGCGTGCCGACGCCTTTGGTCAGGAACACACGGGTGGGGCTGGGGAACATGGCAGCGTCCATTCCTGGTCTGGAGTCATGATGGTGGCGGGGTGAGCCCTGTGGGTCGCGAGCCGTCGGTTACGGAGCGTGCCTCGGCTGTGCCGGTTGGCCAAATGAAATTT
>Ga0335074_10006505_pt1 | contig 16215 bp, 11 predicted proteins | sample Lox_Sample_23_FD_206715 | JGI IMG/M metagenome (GOLD analysis project Ga0335074, IMG submission 206715) | Soil microbial communities from Loxahatchee National Wildlife Refuge, Florida, United States - Lox_Sample_2.3 | ecosystem: Environmental > Terrestrial > Soil > Wetlands | place: USA...
GTCAGTCTTCACAAGAGCCTCGCATCAGGTGTCGACAAAGTGTAGAGCGCGGCGCCACTTCTTGCATGCCGTCTATGGGTACGTCTTCGGGCGCTTAGTGCGCTTGCATCAGCTTTTGCTGAGCCGAACCCATGATGAAGTAGGCAGGGACGGAGTCCTGGCCCGGGACATCTGGTACTGGCGGCGGGGGGCCGGCCTGTACTGGGGCCCGGAGGCCTGCTAGGTCGTCGGGTGTAACGGGCGCCCGGTTGAGCTCGCGGCCCGTCGCGTCACGCAACGCAGCAACGATCGCGGCGGTCGCCACCACGGTCGACGACTCGCCTATCCCCTTCCCGCCATAAGGGACGTCTGGCTCGGGGTCCTCGACCGCGACCGACAGCATCTCGGGGACGTCCAGGATCGTCGGGAGGAGGTAATCGGTGAAAGAGGGGTTGGCGATGACCCCCTGCCTCAGCTGGATCTCCTCCATTACGGCCAGGCCGAGACCCTGCGCCGTACCGCCCTCTATCTGGCCGGTGAGCCCGATCGGGTTGAGGGCCCTGCCGACGTCCAAGGCGTTGGCGATCTGGAGGACACGCAGCAGACCCAGCTCCTCGTCGACTTCCACCACGGCTCGTTCGGCAGCGAAGGCGAAACAAACGTGGACGTCTCCCTGGCCGTGCTCGTCGAGGCGCTCGGTACGCCTGTGGTGGTAAACGGCCTCGCACGACACCGGTTCGCCAAGTAGCTCGCAGACCTCCGCGACGCGTACGTCGCCGGCGCAGACCCATCCCTCGGAGAGGAAGAGCTCGGAGTCGTCTCCGAGCACCCCGACGCGGGCGCGAGCACGCTTGTAGAGCTCCGCTCGGACCGCCGCGCACGCCATCATCACCGCTCCGCCCGCCATCATCGACTGGCGCGAGGCCGAGGTGGAACCGGCATTGCCGATCAGAGTGTCGCTCGGGTGCATAACGGCATTGTCGACCTGCAGCTCGGTCCGGGCGACCTGGCACAAGAAGGTGTACAAGCCCTGGCCCATCTCGACCGCGGCCGTGTAGACCTCCGCTGCCGGCCCGTCGCCCGAGTTGGAGAGGGTTACCCTGGCTGTGGCTGCATCGTCGAAGCCTTCACTAAAGGCGACGTTTTTGTACCCAACGGCGAGGCCCACGCCCCGCTTCACCCCCTCGCCCCGGCTGACGTTGCCGGTCCCGCCGGGGTAGCGAAGAGCGTCCCTGCCCGCGGTCGGCTCGGGTTCGGGCAGCGGGATCTCTGCGAGGCGTTCGATCAGCTCTTTCACCGGTGCGCTGCCGCTCACCACCTGGCCGGTGGGCAGGACCGAACCATGAGAGACGACGTTGCGGAGCCGGATCTCGGCCGGGCCGAGACCGAGGCGCTTGGCAAGCTTGTCCATTTGGGCCTCGTGGGCGAAGCACACCTGGGGAGCGCCAAAGCCGCGCATGGCACCACACGGCGGGTTGTTGGTGTAGACAACCGTGCCCTCGACGCGCACGTTGGGCACGTTGTACGGCCCTGAGGCGAACGTCACAGCGTTGGCCACCACCGCCGGTGAGGACGAGGCGTAGGCCCCGCCATCGAACAGGAGCCGGGCGTCAACGGTCACCAGCCGGCCTTCGCGGTCCGCGCCATGACGCATCCAGATGCGCGACGGGTGGCGGTGGACATGGCCGTGGAAGGACTCTTCGCGGCCGTAAGAGAACTTGACCGCTCTGGCGGTCCGCAGGGCGAGCATGCAGGCATGGATCTGCATGTGGATGTCCTCGCGCGAGCCGAAGGCGCCGCCGACACCGGCCAGGTGGAGCCGCACCTTTTCTTGGGGCAGCCCCAAGCAAGGGGCGATCTGCTCGCGGTCCACGTGCATCCACTGGGTGGCTATGTACAGGTCAACACCGCCGTCGTCGGCCGGGACCGCCAGGCCGGCCTCGGGACCAAGGGCCGCCTGGTCCTGCATCGCAGTCTCGTAGTAGCCCTCCACCCAGACGTCCGCAGCGGCAGCCTCTGGGTCTCCGTGGAGCAGGTGCACATGTCGCAAAACGTTGCCCCACTCGTGCAACTTGGGGGCTCCTGGCGCCATGGCCTGCTCCATGTCGAAAACACCATCGAGAGGTTCCAGCTCGAAGCTTATGCGCCTTACGGCTTCCCTGGCAGCGCCCGGCGAGCTTGCCGCGACGATGGCGAGCGGCTCGCCGGCGTAGCGGACGACGCTTTCCGCCAACACCGGCTGGTCGTCGAAATTGAGCCCGAACCGGTTCTTCCCGGGCACGTCGGCCGCCACCAAGACCGCCGCGACTGCGGCATCGGCTAGTGCCGCCGAAACCTCCAGCCGTCTGACCCGGGCCGAGGCGAGCGGCGAGCGCAAGGTCGCCCCGTAAAGCATGCCGTCCCGGTGGAGGTCGCTCGCATAAGCGAAGGAACCGGTAACCTTGGGCACGCCGTCAATGCGCAGGGCCGAGTCACCCACCCTTCCCCTCGGCCTGACGCTGGTCGAGGCGCCCGCGGTCAAGGCCGCACCCTAGGTCTCACGGCGTTGCAGTCTAAGGGACTTGAGCGGTCCCAGCGAAGGCATGGGAGCCATAGGTTTGCCTAACTGCCTGCCCTCCCCGTTAGGGCCGAAGGGCCCTTTCCTAGGCGCTCGCGAAGGTGGCAGTGTTGACTCGAGCGCCACGGAGATTCTTTCGGTCGACCGAACGAGTGCAGCTGAGGAGCCAGAAGGCTACGATGCTGACCTCGAAGTGCAGCGGCCGAGGAAGGAATGGGCCGGCACTCTTTAGTGAGGGAGAGAAGTCTAGGAGGACGGATGAAGAGACTTAAGCGCGCGTTCGCGACTTTGCTGCTATCGACGGGCATGGTCATGTCAATGCTCATGTGCGTCGGCGTGGCACCAGCGCGAGCGGCGACGCCGTTCAAGGTGGCCTGGATCTACGTCGGGCCGCACAACGATGGCGGCTGGTCGCAAGCGCACGAACAAGGCCGGTTGTACGCACAAAAGGTCCTCGGCAGCGCCGTGCAGACCACCTACAAGGAGAACATCGCGGTCGGGTCGCAGTTCAGCGAGACCGTTGCCAGCCTGGTTGCCGAGGGCTACAAGATGATCTTCGCAACCTCGTACGGGTACATAACGCCCCAGATCGCGAACAAGTACCCGAACGTGTTGTTCGAGCAGGCCACGGGGACATTGGTCATGAAGAACGTGTCCGAGTACTTCGGCTCAGCCGAGGACACGATCTTCCTGTCGGGCATGGCCGCGGGTGCGGCCTCCAAGACCGGCAAGATCGGTTTCGTGGTTGCCTACCCGATCCCGGAGGTGATCAGGCACACCAACGCCTTTACGTTGGGGGCCCAGCTCACCCACCCGGGCGCCACCGTGCGGATCGTTTGGACGCACTCCTGGTTCGACCCTTCTGGCGAGAGGAAGGCGGCGCAGAGCTTGTACTCCGCCGGCGTTGACGTGCTCGGGCAAAATGTCGACTCACCCGCGACCGGCGAGTTCGCCGAATCGGTGCACATACCGTGGGTGGGCTACGACTCCGACTCGTCGAGTTTTGCGCCGAAGTCGTGGCTGACCGCCTCTGTCTACAACTGGGGCCCGTACTACGTGCAGCGGATCAGAGAAGCGATTGCCGGAACGTGGAAAGCTGGCTTCTGGTACGGCGACATCAACGACGGCTTCACCAAGCTGGCCCCCTTCGGACCGGGGGTCTCGGCCAAGACGAGGGCGCTCATAGGTTCGTACGAGCAGAAGATTGAGACCGGAAAGTTCTACGAGTTCACGGGCCCGCTATATGACCAGAGCGGCAAGCTGCGCGTGCCCAAAGGCGTTCGGATGCAGGTGCTCAATGGCGGTACGAACAGCCTCTACGGCATGAACTGGCTGGTTAAGGGCGTCATCGGTAGCCCGACAGGCTAAGGCCGCAGGCACGGGGAGCGCCGGTTGGCGCGACGCTCCCCGTTGCCTCGCCACAGCTACCAGCCCAGTCACGCGCTGCCAGTCAACAGGTACCGGCGCAGAGGCAAAGGATAGTCGTGCGGATCAGTATCGAACAGAGGCTTGTGCGGCCGCGTTGGCTGGCTTTGGTGGTACCGGTCGGTTCGGTTGTGGTTGCTTTCCTCATCGCTGCAGTCGTCCTCGTGGCAACGGGCCACAACCCGCTTTCGACGTACAAGCAGCTGTTCCAGGCCGGGTTCATACAGCAGGGTTCGCTCGACCAGACACTGACTGTTGCTACACCGCTGGCCTTCACCGGTCTCGCAGCCGCGGCGGCGTTCCGTATGAAGCTCTACAACATCGGCGCTGAGGGGCAGATGTACATGGGCGCCATAGTGGGCTCCGGTGCCGGGCTCTTCTTTGGTGGTGGCGGTGGCCCGTCGGTTTTCGTCATCGGCGCCATGGTGATCGGCGGCTGCGTGGGAGGGATCGGCTGGGCATTGGTGCCCGGTATCCTGCGCGCCTTTTTCAAGACCAACGAGATCCTTACCTCCCTTCTTCTCAACTACGTCGCCGGGTTTATCCTGACCTACCTGATTTTCGAGAGCGAGTCTTTCTGGCGCCAAACCAAAGGTTTTAATGCGACAGTCTTCCCTACGGGAAAATCCCTCCCGAGCTCGGCGATATGGCCCAGTCTCCAGCTCCACGTGCAAGGGGGGATAACGGTCCCGCTCGGCGCTTTCCTCGCCCTCGCGGCGGCCTTCGTGCTCTGGGCACTGTACAAGCGGACCCGTTTTGGCTTCGAACTGCAGGTCATGGGCGACTCCGAGCGCGCCGCACGTTACGCGGGTGTCCGGATGAGGCGAAAGATCCTCGCGGTCATGGCGGTGTCTGGCGCCATCGCCGGTATTGGCGGCGCGAGCCAGGTAGGCGATTTTAGTCACTCCCTCGACGGCGACCCGAACGGCCTGCAGAAAGTCGGCTATGGCTACACAGGCATCATCGTGGCTGCGCTCGGCCGGTACAACCCGTTCGCTGTCGTGCTCATCGCTTTTCTGCTGGGCGGGCTCGAGAACGCTGGGAACACGCTGCAAGGTCCTGACTTCCCCGCCGGCCTGGTCGGGGCGGTCCAAGGCATCATCCTCTTTTCGGCGCTCGGCGGTGAGCTCTTGGCACGCCATCGCATCCGCATTACCCGTAATTCCAGGCCCACAACCGCGATCGCGGCTCCCGCCAAGGAAGTAGCCGCGTGAACAACGCTCTGGTCGTTGTCGTTATCGCCTCGGGCGTGGCCTACGGGACGCCGCTTCTGTTCGCGGCGCTCGGCGAACTGCTCACCGAGCGCTCGGGTGTGCTGAACCTGGGCGTCGAAGGCATGATGCTGGTGGGTGCGGTTATGGGTTTTTGGGGCGTCGAGCGGGTGCACGGCAACACTGCCGCCATCCTCGTCGCGGCCTTGGTCATCGCCGCCCTCGCCGGCGCCGCGATGGCCGCTATCCACGCTTTCCTGGTCATCACGCTGCGGGCCAACCAGATCGTGTCGGGACTGGCGCTGACACTCTTTGCCGGTGCCGTCGGCCTCTCCTCGTACCTCGGCAACAACCTCAACCTTTCCGACCTACCGGCTAAGCACAGCTTTGGCGCGTTCCTACCGCAGAGCCTGCAAAACATGACGATCGTGGGCCCGATTGTCTTCAGCCAGAACATCCTCGTATACCTTTCCTGGGCCTTAGTGGTCGCCATCGGCCTGTACTTGACGCGCACGCGCCCGGGGTTGAACCTGCGCGCAGTAGGAGAGTCACCCGCCGCAGCGGACACGATGGGTATCAACGTGACGGCTTACCGCTACGCGCACACGATCGCCGGCGGGGCACTCGCCGGCCTGGGCGGCGCCACGATCACGCTCGCGATCACACCCCAGTGGGTTAGTGGGATCACCGAGGGCAGCGGGTGGATCGCCATCGCCCTGGTCATATTCGCCTTCTGGCGGCCGGACCTGTGCCTTGTCGGGGCCTACTTCTTCGGCTCGCTGCAAGCCTTGGCGCCCGAGCTCCAGGCACGCAACATCAGCCTCGGCCCAACCGTCCTGTGGACGAGCGCATTGCCCTATCTGATGACGGTGTTCGTCCTTGTGGTCGTTTCCTCCGGCACGGCACGTCGCCGTCTCGGGGCGCCGTCTGCACTGGGCGTGGCCTATGTGCGCGAGGAGCTGTGATGGCCGGCCGCATTCCTGCCGTCTCGATGCGAGGCATCACCAAGCGGTTCCCTGGCGTAGTCGCCAATGACCGCATCGACTTCGAGGCTGACCCAGGTGAGGTGCACGCCCTCCTCGGCGAGAACGGTGCCGGCAAGTCGACGCTCTCGCACATCCTCTCGGGTCTTTATCGCCCAGACGGAGGTGAGATATACCTCGCCGGGCAAAAGGTCTCTTTTGCCTCGCCGCGTGACGCCATAGACGCCGGCGTCTGCATGGTCCATCAGCACTTCCGCCTGGTGGCGCGCTTCACCGTCAGCGAGAACATAATCCTCGGCGACAGGCGTGGGGCAGGGCGGCGCTTCCGGATCCGTGCCGACGCCGTCGAGAGCCAGGTGCGCGCGCTCTGCGAGCGCTACAACCTCCCCGTTGACCCCCGCGCCCGCATCTGGCAGCTATCGGTCGGCGAGCAGCAGCGCGTCGAGATTCTCAAAGCTCTCTACCAGGATGCACGCGTGCTGATCCTGGACGAACCCACCGCCGTGCTGACCCCTAACGAAGCCGACAGCTTGTTCGTGACCCTACGCGAGATCGCATCCGAGAACAGGACTGTGATCTTCATATCTCACAAACTGAACGAGGTGGAGGCAGTCTCTGACCGGGTGACCGTCCTGCGGGGCGGTCGGCACATCACAACAGTGCGGACCTCTGAAGCCACCCCGCAGTCGCTCGCTGACCTGATGATCGGCCATGACTTCGCGGCAGCGAGCCGGCCAGGGAACGGCCATCAGATAGGTGCCGCAATGCTCGAGATCGATGGCCTGTGGGCCGATGGTGACCGCGGCGTACCAGCTGTGAAAGGGGTCTCATTGGCCGTTCGCGCGGGGGAGGTAGTGGCCGTCGCCGGCGTCGCCGGCAACGGCCAACGTGAGCTCGCCGAGACGATCGCAGGTGTGCGGCCGGGCACCCAGGGCCAGATCCGTCTGGGCGGTGAACGTCTCAAACGGGGCGACCCCCGGGCTGCGTTTGACGCCGGCGTCCGGTACATACCTGAAGACCGGCTTGGTACAGGGGTGTCCCCCAGCCTTTCGGTGGCGATGAACCTCGAGCTGCGATCGTTCCGGGACAACTCTTTCGGGCCCTTTCTCAAGCTTCACCAGATGAGGGCCAAGGCCGAAGAAGCGATCACTAAGTTCGGGATAAAGGCCTCAGGTCCCGATGCTCAGTCCGCCAACCTTTCTGGTGGCAACATCCAAAAGGTGGTGATCGCCCGCGAGTTCGCAGGTGCAATGAAGGTCCTCGTCGCGGCATCGCCGACAAGGGGGCTGGATGTCGCGGCGGTGGCGATGGTGCACTCCTATCTGCTTGACGCGGCCGCAAAAGGCGTATCGGTGCTGCTGCTGAGCGAAGACCTGAGCGAAATCCTCGCCCTCAACGACCGGATCGTCGTCATGTACGAGGGGCGGCTGGTCGAGGTCGTGGACCACGACGACGTTGGAGAGATCGCGTTGCGCATGGCTGGTCGCTCCCCGGAGACGAAGGCCCCCGGAGAAACACAACTACCCTCTGGAGAAGAGGAGCCGTCAGGCCTTGACGGCAATAGGATGCGGGCTTCGGGAGGAGTAGCCTGAGTGGCCGTGACGAAGCAAGCGGCCGTGGTGCTCTGCGCAGGTGCCGGCAGCCGCTACATCGGCGCACAGGGCGAGCACAAACTGCTAGCCATCTGGCGCGGCCGCCCCCTCGTGAGCTGGGCGCTCGGCAATGCCGTCGCCGCAGGGCTCGACTTCACCGTCGTGGTCACCGGAGCCGCCCAACTGGCAGATGTTTTACCAAAATGCGGGGTCATCGCGGTCGCGAACCCTGACTGGGAAGAGGGACTGGCCACTTCCTTACAGTGCGCCATCGCGGCCTGCCGGCGGTTGGGCGCGGCAGCCGCAGTCGTGGGGCTCGGCGACCAACCCTTGGTGCCACCCGAAGCCTGGCGGGCCGTGGCGGCTTGCGGCGCGGCCGTGGCCGTCGCGACTTATGGCGGTAGGCGCGGGCACCCGGTAAAGCTGGCGTGCTCGGTGTGGGACGACCTGCCGGCTTCGGGCGACGAGGGCGCCCGGGCGCTGATGCGGCGCCAGGCGGAGCTCGTTGAGGAGGTCCCATGCGAGGGCGACCCCGCAGACTTCGACACCGCAGGGGATTTCGCCGTTCGCTTCGGCTCGCCAGCACGATGAGCGAGCCAGCACGCTGAGCGAGCCAGCACGATGAGCAGCCCTTTGGGTGCTGAGCCTGTTGAGCTCGTGGCAGCGGGTGCGGAGCTGGTCGTGACGATGGACGGGGGCAAGGAGGTGCCCGGGGGTTGGGTGGCCGTCGACAGAGGCTTCGTCGTCGGCGTAGGCCCTCGGGGGAGCGAGCCCCTGGCCCGGCGGACCTTGCGTGCCGACGGGTGCCTCATCACACCAGGGCTCATCAACACCCACCACCACATCTACCAGAACCTCACCCGCGCCTACGCGCCGGCCGTGCGCTCCAGCCTGTTCGGGTGGCTGCAAGCGCTATACCCTCGCTGGGCTCTCCTCGACGAAGAGGCGGTCTACCTATCGGCCTTCGTCGGTCTGGCCGAGCTTGCCCTTGGCGGTTGTACGACCACGAGCGACCACCTCTACGTGCACCCGCGGGGCGCAGGCAACCTCCTTGGCGCCGAGGTCGCGGCGGCCCGTGAGATCGGGCTGCGGTTCCACCCGTCACGCGGCTCCATGAGCCTCTCCGAAAAAGATGGTGGGTTACCGCCCGAAGAGGTCTGCGAGGACGAGGAAGCGATATTGCAAGCCAGCGAAGCGGCGGTAGCTGCATATCACGACCCCTCTCCTGGTGCCATGGTCCGGGTCGCGCTCGCCCCGTGCTCACCTTTCTCGGTCAGCCGGCGCCTGATGACCGAGACGGCCGAGCTCGCCGCGCGCCTCGACGTGAGGCTCCACACGCACTTGGCAGAAGATCCTGACGAAGATGCCTTCTGCCTGGAAAAGTACGGTTGCAGGCCCGTCCAGTTGTTCGAGGAGGTGGGCTGGCTGACCCAGCGCGCCTGGGTGGCCCACTGCGTCCACCCCAACTCCGACGAGGTGGGCCGCCTCGGCGGCGCAGGCGTGGGTGTCGCCCATTGCCCAAGCTCCAACCTGCTGCTGGGAGTGGGTCTCGCCCCCGTAGCCGAGCTTCTGGCCGCCGGAGCCCCTGTTGGCATCGGCTGCGACGGCTCAGCCTCGACCGACGCAGCGTCGCTCTGGCTGGAAACCCGCAACGCCCTTCTTCTTGCCCGCCTCCGCGGGGGGGCTGCCTCCACCGGCGCTCGCCAGGCGCTCGAAATGGCCACCTTGGGGAGCGCAGCCTGCCTCGGGCGCCAAGGAGAGCTGGGCGTGCTCCGCCCAGGGGCAGCCGGCGACTTCGTCTGCTGGCGCTTGGACGGGCCTGCGTTTGCCGGAGCGCTGACCGACCCCGTCGAGGCACTCCTGCGCTGTGGTCCGGCATTGGCTTTCCACACGGTGGTGGCTGGGAGGCCGGTCGTTGAGGGTGGTCGGATCGTGCACGATCAGCTTGAAGACCGGCTGCGCCGCCACCGTGCGGCCGCCGCGCGCACACAAGGTGTAACTCTATGACTCGCGCTCTCCGGCCTCCCAACAGCCCACTTCTTCGAGCAGGCCTGAGCGCCTGGTGCCGTCGATAAAGGCGGCGGAGACAGCGTTCTTTGCGAGCCGCGCCACTGTGGTCCGGTCGAGGTCGAAGGTGCCAATGAGCTGACGGTAGTTTTCCCCGATGTAACCGCCGAAGTACGCCGGGTCGTCCGAGTTGATGGTGACCAGTAACCCCCTTTCGAGCATATTTGCGACCGGGTGGTCAGCCAACCGGCGGACGACGCCGAGCATCACGTTGGACAGGGGGCAAAGCGTAAGGGGTACCTCGTCGGCGACCAATCGCTCGACGAGAACTTCGTCTTCGATGCTCCGGTTGCCGTGGTCTATTCGCGCCACGCCCAGGACGTCGAGGGCTTCTTGAACATACTCGGGCGGGCCTTCTTCCCCGGCGTGCGCCACGCACCGTAGGCCCGATGCGCGGGCGTACTCAAAGACGGATCTGAACTTGGAGGGCGGGTTACCGAGCTCGGACGAGTCCAACCCGATCCCGATTATCGGCGCACCCAGGTGCAGTACGCGGGTCAGCAGTTCCATCGCTTCTTCGGCTGGACGGTCGCGCAGGAACGACAAGATCAAGCCGCTGGTTACCCCATGCTCACGGGCGCCCGCCTCGAGGGCGCTGGTCACGCCGCCAAGCACCGCCTCGAGCGCGACGCCCCGGGACGTGTGGGCCTGAAGGTCGAAGAAGATTTCGGTATGCCTAACATGGTCCGCGGCAGCACGCGCTAAGTAGGCCTTGGTCAGGTCGTAAAAATCGGCCTCTTCGCGAAGAACACAAATGTTGTCGTAATAGAGGTCCAAGAAGTCCTGCAGGCTCCCGAACCGGTAACGCGACACAAGCTCTCCAACGTTTGCCCAGCGGAGCCTCATTTTGTTCCGCTCGGCCAGCTCAAATATCAGCTCCGGTTCGAGCGTCCCTTCGATGTGGAGGTGCAGCTCGACCTTGGGCAGTCCCGCCAGGTCAATATCCTGGACAGAAGGCATCAATACCAAACCATACACCACAATGCGAGCGCGTGAGCTCAGCCGCCGCGGGTGAAGGCTAAACCCCCGACGGTGGAGCAATTGACTTCCGGCCTGGGAAGGAGCAAAGTGGCGCGATGGGCGACGTTACCCCGGGCATGGTCTGCGGCCATCACCATCTTTACTCGTGCCTCGCCAGGGGAATGCCGGCCCCTCCAGTACAACCGAGGACTTTCCTCCAGATCCTCGAGCAGATCTGGTGGAGGCTCGACGTGGCCCTGGACCTCGAGATGGTCCGGGCCTCGGCACGCCTGGGTGCGCTCGAGGCTCTCGAGTGCGGGACAACGGCGATCGTCGACCACCACGAGAGCCCGTCAGCGATCGAAGGCAGCCTCGACGTCATTGCCGATGCGTGCCGGGAAGTGGGCGTGCGCGTGGTCTGTGCTTACGGGGTGACGGACCGCCACGGTGCGCCGGGTGCTCAGCGAGGGCTGGACGAGAACGAGCGCTTCATCCGGCGAGGCGGTCGGGGGATGGTCGGCGTGCACGCGGCCTTCACATGCAGCGACGCCACCCTTGCAGCGGCAGCAGGACTTGCCGAAGACCTCGGGGTTGGCGTCCACATCCACGTCGCGGAGGGCACGGTCGACAAGAACGCGGGCGAACGTCTCTCGGGATTGGCAAACGAGGCATGGCTGCTGGCTCACGGTGTTCACCTCGACCGGCCGCTCCCCGGTACGCTCGCTCACAACCCTCGCTCCAATATGAACAATTCGGTCGGCTACGCCAGCCCCTCCTCATGGTCAGGCCGCGTGGTCCTGGGTACCGACGGGATAGGGGCAGACATGCTCGAGGAGTTCCGTCTCGCTTATGCCCGCTCGCGAGAGGCTGACGTGCTGAGCGACCCGGCGCGGGCCTGGGAGTGGGTGAGCGCAGGGTGGGAGCTCGTCCCCGAGGCTCGCAACGACCAGGTGCACTGGTCCTACGAATGGGCCGACGACCCTTGGCGGCTGGCGTTCACCCCAGGCGTCAGGGCCGAAGACGTCTGGGTCGAGGGGGAGCACGTCCTGGCGGCGGGGGCCCCGACAAGGGTTGACCCTGACGAGGTACGCCGCCATGCCGGCGAGCAGGCTGCCAGGCTTTTCGCCCGCCTATGAGCGTTCGTCGGCCTCCGCCGCCGACGAGCGCATGGGAAGGGTGGTGCGCCATTTGCCGTCCAAGTCGCGAAGGGCAGCGGCAACGGCGCCAGCGGTGGGGACGAGGCCGATCTCCCCCATCCCTTTGATGCCGTACGGCGAACGCGGCTGGGGCACCTCGACGAGCACGGTCTCGATCGGGGGGACGTCCTTGGCCCGAAGGATCCCGAGGCTGCGCAACGTCTTTTTGGTCGGCCGCCCCTCGGCGTCGGAGGGGAACTCCTCCGACAGGGCGTAACCGAGGCCCATGTGCACAGCACCTTGGACTTGGCCTTCGCACAGCATTGGGTTGACGGCACGGCCAACGTCGTGCACAGCCAGCACCTTTTCGATCTGGCCGCTCTCGCGGTCGATGACAACCATTTGAGCGGCGTAGGAAAAGGCCGAATGGATCGTGGGGTGCTCCACGCCCGACTCGATCGAATTGGTCCAGTCGACGCGGTACTCACCCATGTAGTCGACCCCCGGACGGCACCCGTCGGCCCTAGCCCGCCGGCAGGCGTCGGCGATGGCCCCGGCCCCCATGAGCGTACCCCGAGAGCCAGTTGTCTGGCCGGCGCTCAGGTCCCGCGTGGTGTCCACCACGACGCGGACCCTGTCCGGGTCGACCCCGAGCTCTTCGACCACGACTTGGCGGGCCACGGTATGGATCCCCTGGCCCATCTCGGTCCAACAATGGCGGACTTCGACGTCGCCGTCCACCGAAAAACGCACCACAGCCTTCACGATCTCGAGGAACCCGTTGCCCAGCCCGGCGTTTTTCAGGCCCAACCCAAGGCCGACCGCCTTCCCCGACGCGACTGCTGCGTCGTAGGCGGGTTTCACTGCCTCCAGGCACGCTCGCGCGCCTGCGCAACCGTCGTCCATCACCTGGCCGGGGCCCCACACCACTCCCGGGAAGATGACGTTGCGCGCCCGCATTTCCCACCCGCTTATGCCCACCTTTTCGGCCAGCCGGTCGATGACGCCCTCCATGGCAAACTGGGCCTGGTTGGCGCCGAAGCCTCGGAACGCCCCACAGACCGGGTTGTTGGTCCGCACAGCCACCGACTCCACGTCGATCGCGGGCAGTGCGTATGGTCCCGAAGCGTGCCCAGCGGCGCGCTCCAGCACCTTCATGCCGACCGAGGCGTAGGCGCCCGAGTCACCGACCATCCGCGCTTTGAGAGCCGTCAGTTTGCCCCCCTCGTCACAGCCGGCCCAGTACTCGAGGCGTACCGGGTGTCGTTTAGCGTGGACCAGGAACGACTCCTCGCGCGAAAACGTGCACTTGACGGGCCGCTGGAGCAACCAGGCGGCGAGGGCCGTCTGGGCTTGGTTGGACATGTCCTCCTTGCCCCCGAACGCCCCCCCATTGGAAACCTGCTCGACGACGACCCGCTCGGGGGCGATACCGAGCACCGACGCGATCTGGTTGCGGTCGTCCCAGGCTCCTTGTCCACCCGAGTAAACCTTCAGCGTGCCGTCCTCCTGAGGCACGGCCAGGGTCGACTCGGGCTCTAGGAAAGCGTGCTCGACCCGCTGGGTCTGGAAAACCTCGTGCACAGTGTGGGCAGAGCCGGCGAGAGCGGCTTCGGCGTCACCGCGCTTGTAAGCCGAGCGGGACAGGACGTTGCCGTCCAGTTCCCAAACGGCGTTCTCGGCGTCATCGAGCGCCGCCATGGGGTCGGTGAACGGCCGCAGCGGGCGGTACTCGACCTCGACCAGTTGAGCGGCGTGGCGGGCCACCGCCCGCGAGCCGGCCACGACGATGGCAAGCACGTCGCCCAGGTACGAGGTGCGGCCGCCAACGGGAATGAACACGGGCCAGTCGGTGTGGATGATCCCCACCCGGAGGTGGCCGGGCACGTCAGCAGCAGTGAAGACCGCCTCCACACCGGGCACCGCGAGCGCGGCGGCGGTGTCGATAGCCAAGATGTCGGCGCGGGCGTGGTCGCTGAGCCGCAAAGCGCCATGGAGCAGGCCTGCAGGCCGGAGGTCGTCCACGTAGCCACGCTCGCCCAACGCGAACGCAATGCCCTCGTACTTGGCCCCGCTGGTCCCGATGCCGCCGCCCAACGTGACTGCCGGGACCTCTCCGCGCGCGAGCAGCTCGACGGCGTCGAGGATCTTGGAGTAACCCGTACAACGGCAGAGATGGGCGCCGAGGTGACGAGCCGCGTCCTGGCGGGTAAGGTCCGCTCCTTTCTTGTCGAGGAGCGCCTTCAACCGCACGACAATGCCAGGGGTGCAGAAGCCGCACTGCAGCGCGCCTGTCGCGGCGAAGGCCGACGCGAAGCGCGCCCGCTCGGCTGGGTCAAACCCCTCGAGCGTGGTGACCGCCTTGCCAGCGGCCTTTTCCAAAGCTGTTTGGCAGCTAACGATGGCCTTGCCGTCGACCAGGACCGTGCAGCAGCCGCACTGGCCCGAGGGTGAACAGCCGTCTTTGGCCGAGGTCACTCCGAGCTCCTCCCGGAGCGCGGAGAGCAGGTGAGGGTGCGCGTCCCTCACCTCCACGGCTTTACCGTTGAGACTGAACGCGGTAACCGTGCAGCTGTTCTTTGCCAGGGTGTCTGCCATATGACTGGCCCTCCTGCAATCTATTTGTTCCGGACTCTAATAGGGCTGTCCCTTACCGGGCTGGTCTCGGCGCTCGCGCGACGTAACGGCCCCATCCTGGCTCGCCGCAGAACTGCCCGTCGCGAGCCACGACGCGGCCCCGGCTGAGCACGAGATCGGGCCAGCCCAGCGATACGATCTCCTCATACGGGGAGTGGTCCGTGGCCATGTGGAGCCGCGCCGCTGTCAGCGGCTGGGCCCGCTCCGGGCCCCAGACCACGACATCGGCGTCAGCGTCCCGGGTGAGCGACCCTTTTACCGGCCAAAGCCCGAAGATCCTGGCTGGCGCCTCGCAGCACAACCGCACCCAGTCGGCGGCTCCGATCCTGCCTGCACGCACGCCCGCCCACATGAGCGCCATGCGTGTCTCGACCCCGGGGAGGCCCCCTGGTAGCTCTGTGAAATCCCGCGCGCCCTCGGGCCGCGCGGCCACCCCGGCACGGCGGTCGGCGCGCCAGAACGGGCAGTGGTCGGTCGATACAGCCTGGATCTCGCCTTGGGCCAAACCCTCCCAGAGCGCTTCGGCGTGCACGGGGTCGCGCAGCGGCGGGGTGCACACGAAGTCGGCTGCGTCCGGCCCCGCCAGCTTGGCCGTGCTCAGGTAGAGGTACTGCGGGCAAGTCTCGGCCAACACGTCTGCACCGCGGTCGCGGGCGGCGCGCACGGCGGCGAGCGCCTCCGCCGACGAAAGGTGCACGACATAAATCGAGGTACCGGCCACTTCGGCAAGGGCGGCGGCACGCGACACCGCTTCGGCTTCGAGGACTGGTGGGCGTGTCCGGGCGTGCTCGCAGACCGAGGTCCGCCCCGCGGCGAGCGCTTCACGGCGAAGCTCCTCGATCGCAGCGCCGTTCTCGCAATGGAGGGCCACGAGGGCTCCCTGGCGCGACGCGTACCTCATGAGCCGAAGGACCGTCCCGTCGTCCACTTGGAGCCGGTCGGGGTAGGCAAGGTACAGCTTGAAAGACGTTATTCCCGCCGCAACACCTGCGGCGACGACGCTTTCCGGCACGGCCTCGGTAAACGTGAGGTGCAGGCCCCAGTCAACGACCGAAGGCTCCGCGGCGCGCCTCCACTCAGCCACCGCGGCCATCGGGCCCTGCCCCCGGACGACGTTGACGTAGTCGATGATCGTCGTCGTGCCGCCGACAGCGGCCGCCCGGGTGCCTGAGGCAAAGTCGTCCGATACCCGCACCGATCCCACCGGGAGCTGCATGTGCGTGTGGGCGTCGACCCCGCCCGGGAGGACCAGCTTGCCCGTGGCGTCGTAGATCTCTTCGTGTTCGCGGGGGACCAGCTCGTCCCCCACTTGTTGGACGCGCCCGTCTTCGCCGGTCCTCAGATCTGCCCGGCGGTCCCCTGCCACGTCAATGACGCGACCTCCACGGATCAGCACGCGGCCCCTCTCGTGCGACCCCAGCGGGCCAGGACGGCACCAGTACCGCCCACTACCTGCGCACGGCCGCGTCCAGCCACTCCTGCCAGCGACGCAGCCGCCTCCCCCGCTCGGCAACGAAGCGCTCGATGGCGCAGAGGATCTGTTCGGGACCGAGGTGGGCTTCTGACATCACCTCGTCCACGGTCCCGCCTGTCCTCCACCTGTCGTCGAAGTCGGCGGAGAGGGAGTACTCCCTCGCCAGCGGCCCGTCGGCCCAGTCCCGCATCAAC
>Ga0335074_10006506_pt1 | contig 16214 bp, 18 predicted proteins | sample Lox_Sample_23_FD_206715 | JGI IMG/M metagenome (GOLD analysis project Ga0335074, IMG submission 206715) | Soil microbial communities from Loxahatchee National Wildlife Refuge, Florida, United States - Lox_Sample_2.3 | ecosystem: Environmental > Terrestrial > Soil > Wetlands | place: USA...
TCAGGAAGACGCGGCGTGCGCCGGCGCTCTCGGCCGATTCCTGGATCGCCCGCCGCTCGACCGCGGTCGAACCGGACGGCACGCAAATGATGATCTGCGGACTGGCAAAGCTGCGCCGGTTGTGCACCTTGCGGATGAAATGCTTGATCATTTCTTCCGCCACCTCGAAATCGGCGATGACACCGTCGCGCAGCGGCCGGATCGCCTGGATGTTTCCCGGCGTACGGCCGAGCATCAGCTTTGCTTCCTCCCCGACGGCGAGAACCTGCCGCCTGCCCCTGACACTGGCGATCGCGACGACCGAGGGCTCGTTGAGGACGATGCCGCGCCCCTTGACATAGACCAATGTGTTTGCCGTACCGAGGTCGATCGCCATGTCGGCCGACAATAAACCCAACATTCTGCCCATCATCGCATCGATTAATCCAAAGTTGCGGCCGATCCGAAGCCTCTGCGCGACCGGCGGGTGCGCTTAAATTGATTTTGCCAAATCAATGACATCAAGCGCCGCATCCGGCAACGGATAGTTGCGGTGGCGGCGGATGCAGGCATGAAGGCTGTCAGACTCCCCCGGTGGAAGCTCCGATCCTTGCGGATCGCCGCGGCTATTTCAAGCCGAGCGTCGAGCCCGCCCGCCAGCCTTGCGCCAAATGCTTGAAAAATATCTAACGAGCGCGATGCTGCGAGGCCATGAACAACGTGCTGCCGCAGAAGCGCTCGGTGCGCATTGCCGGTCATCCGACCAGCGTTTCGATCGAGGCACCGTTCTGGCAGGCGCTCGGCGAGATCGCGCTGCGCCGCGGCACGTCGCTGAACGCGCTGTTGGCGGCCATCGACCGCGAGCGCATCGGCAGCCTGTCAAGCGCCATTCGCTTGTTTGTGCTCGACAACTGCCGCCGTGGCGAACTCTGCGCGTGCCGCCCGCCAGATACCCGCAGCTGACGGCTCCGGTTGCGCTCCTTGCCGCTGCGCCCCATCTTCCGACACCTGTCATGCGCGGAAAGGATGCGTCGGCAATGGCTTCGATCGTCAATCTCAACCGCTTCCGGAAGGAGAAAGAACGTGCCGAGAAGGAGCGCCGCGCGACGGAAAACCGCACCGCCGGCGGCCGCAGCAAGGCGGAGCGGCAGCAGTCCGACGCCGAACGCCGGCGCCGCGAGCACGACCTCGACAACAAACGGATCGAGTGAGGATCGGGCGCGTCTCGGTGCCGCGTGGGCGCCGACAGGCAGCAGCGCGAGGCGGGGATGTCGCCGGCCTCGAGGCAAATGCGTTGCTGCCGGCGCCAGCGCGAAACTCAGGCCAGCGAGTCGCTTACCTCCTGGCTCAAATCGCGTCCGAACAGGCGTTCTTCGACGATCATGCCGTCGCCGTTGTCCACCGTGACCCGGCTCGGCTGATCGCCGCCGGCGAGACCGCAGGCGGCAGCCAACGCTTCCGCGCGGTCGGCGAATGTACCGCGCGGTGTGGCCTCCCCCTCTTTCGTCACGGTCCAGCGGCCATCGTCCGGATGGACCCGATAAACATGGCGTCCCAGCATGATTTCCCTCGTCGGGTTGTCGGCATACCGTCTCTGCCCGCCAACACGGACGCGGCATCGGCCGTTCCGCGCGGCGCATCCGGGCCGGCGATGGGGCTGAAAAAGAGACCGGGATCAGCCATCGCCGATCCCGGATAAGTATGCGGGTGGCAAACCCGCGACAGGGAGACTTTGCCGAACCGGACCAGGGTTTAAGGGCGAGGGTCCGGACCCGCCCAGCCGCCGCATCGCTGCGACGCCATCTGATACACGCCGGCCGCGGTCAGGTTCCCGCACACGGCGAATTTTCGCCGGGCTACCCGCGCTGACCGCTCAATGCGCCGATCCGGCCGCGCCATGCAGCGCGCGCGAGCGGACTACCTCGCGCGCTTCGCGCGCCATTGTCGAAATCGGGCTGCGGCTGGCGAAACGCCCGCCGGCGCGGCGCGGCGCCGCCTCCGCCATCATCAACTCGGCCTGGCGATCCGGCACGATACCCATCAGCCGCCGCAACGCCTCGCGCCCGCGTGACAAGCGCGAGCGCACCGTGCCGACCGGAACGCCGAGCACTTCCGCGACCTCTTCGTAGCGCATGCCTTCAAGGCCCACGAGCAGGATAACGGCACGCTGCTCCTCCGGCAGCTTGCCGATCGCGCGCTCGAGATCGCGCAATTCGAGGCTCCTGCCCTGGCGCGGCGCGCGCGTCAGCAGCGGTTCGGTCTCACTCAACCCGACGGCCGAGCCTTCGCGGACCGAACGGCGCACCTGGTTGACGTATTGGTTGTGGAGAATGGTAAACAGCCATGCGCGCAAATCCGTGCCTTCCTGCCACAAGTGCAGCTTGCCGAGCGCACGGGTGAGACAGTCCTGCACGAGATCGTCCGCCGCCGCGACATCCCGGGCGAGTGCTCGCGCATACCGCCGCAGGCGCGGTATTTCGGCTTCGATGCTCCGATAGATTTCCGCCGCCAAATAACCTCTCCCGCTCTACGCGACCGGCACAACGGCCGATCGACACCGAGCGGCACTTTATCGGCGCGCTGTAATCCGATGATGTCAGGTCTTTTGGTTTTGTGTAAGAAATTGTAACCGACTGTGCGGCGCCTATATGTCTATGTTGCGGCGGCGCGGCGCGATCCCATTGACAGCAACTGGTTGGGGCGGGCAAAGAACTGGCATGAGCGATCTCGGACATATCCTGATCGTCGACGATCAGCAGGAGATCTGCGATGTCGTTCAGGAATATCTGACCGGCGAAGGTTACCGCGTATCGAGCGCGCACGACGGCGCCGGGATGCGCCGAGCTCTTGGACAATCGCCGGTCGATCTGGTGATCCTCGACCTGATGCTGCCCGGCGAAGACGGCCTGACGCTGGCGCGCTCGCTGCGCAGCGAGTCGGGGATCGGCATCATCATCTTGACCGGCCGCGGCGAGACCGTTGACCGCATCATCGGTCTCGAAATGGGGGCCGACGACTACCTGCCCAAGCCTTTTCATCTGCGCGAATTGCTGGCCCGGGTCAAAAGCGTGCTGCGCCGCGTCCACAACCGCATCGGCGAGAGCGCACAGCCGGCTCGCTCGCGCGCCCGCTTTGCCGGCTGGAACCTCGATCTGTCAAGCCGCGAGCTGTTGTCGCCGCGAGGCGAAGAGGTGCGGCTGACGACCGGCGAATTCGATCTTCTTGCGGCGTTCGTCAACAACGCCAACCAGGTGTTGACGCGCGACCGGCTGCTCGATCTGGCGCGCAACCGCGAGGCGGGGCCGTTCGATCGCACGATCGACGTGCAGGTCGGGCGGCTGCGCCGCAAGCTCGAGGACGATCCGCAAAACCCGATGCTGATCAAGACCGTGCGGGGCAGCGGCTACATCTTCACTCCGACTGTCGAGATGGCCTGAAGCGCGGCCCCGCGTCGCCGGCCCGCCAGCCTAGCGATCGGTGCCTTGGGAGCGCGCACGGGCCTGTTTTGCCGCTTCGTGATGCCCGATTGCGCAGCCGACGCCGGCGCCGATCAATCCGTGATGATGCAGGAAATGGCCGGCCACGCCGCCGACAACCGCGCCCTTGAGGCAGCCCCGCGCCTGCGCCGGCGCCCCGGGCACGGCCGCCGCCGCCATCACCAACACTGCCGCAACCGCGATCCCTTTCATCCGATCTTCTCCTTCTCGCGACTGAACCGGCCGAACCGGCGGCCGGATGGACAAAATGCGCGAGTGCGCACCGAGGAAGCCAACAACGCCGAACACCGTTGCGCACGGCTTTCGCCTTGTGCTTGCGTCGACGCATCGCCGCACGCGGTAAGCGCGAGAGCGCGGCGCCTACCGCCGCCCTGCGTTTCGGATTAAGCTTGCCTGTCATTCGCGCCACGGGAAACCCTCGCCATGCCAGTCACGCCTTCGCCTGCAGCGATCACCGAGCTCGCCCCGACCGGCGTTCTGCGCGCCGCGATCAACATGGGCAATTTCCTGCTGGTCACCGGCAGGACGCCCTCGGGCGATCCGGCGGGCGTGTCGCCGGATATGGCGGCGGCGATCGCGGCGCGGCTCGGCGTGCCGGTCAAATACGTGCCGTATGCGCGGCCGGGCGAACTGGCCGATGACGCCGAGAAGGGTCTCTGGGACATCGGCAATATCGGCGCCGAGCCGCAGCGCGCCGCCATCATCAACTTCACCGCCGCCTATTGCGAGATCGAGGCGACCTACCTGGTGCCGGCGGGTTCGCCCATCCGCAGCGTCGGCGAGGTCGATCAACCCGGCCGGCGGGTTGCGGTTACGGCGCGCAGCGCCTACGGCCTGTGGCTCGAAAACAACTACAAGCGGGGCCGGCTGCTGCAGTTCAACAGCGCCGACGAGGCGGTCCGCGCCTTCACCGACGATAACATGGACGCCTATGCGGGCCTGCGCCCGGGGCTGGTCGATTTGGCGGCAAAGCTGCCCGGCTCGCGCATTCTGGACGGTCAGTTCACGGCGGTGCAGCAGGCGGTCGGCACCCCGAAAAAGAACTCGGCCGGCTATGCGTTTCTGAAGGACTTCGTCGAGGAGGCCAAGAAGAGCGGCCTCGTCTCCAGCCTTATCGGGCGGCATGGCGTCGACGGCCGCCTGTCGGTCGCGCCGGCGGCTTGAGGAGGAGGGCACAGGATGAAAGCGGTGTTGCTGACCGGCCATGGCGGGCCGGAAAAACTCGTCTACGGTGATGCGCCCGACCCGGTCGCCGAGCCAGGCGAGGTCGTCGTCGATGTCTATGCGGCGAGCGTCAACGCCGCCGACTACAAGGTGCGGCTCGGCGGCGGCGCCTACAGCAGCACCGGCAGCCTTCATTTTCCCTATATCCTGGGCCGCGACTTCTCGGGCGTCGTCAGCGCGCTCGGGTCGGGGGTGCGCGATTTCGCGATCGGCGACCCGGTATTCGGCGTCATGGATCAGGGGATCGAGGGCTGCTACGCCGAGAAGGTCAAGATTGCCGCTGCGATCGTCGCGAAAAAACCGGACGGGCTCGACCACCCCGAAGCGGCGGCGATGGCGTTGACCGGCATCACCGCAATCTGGGCGGTCGAAGACACGGCCAGGCTGCAGCGCGGCGAGACCATCCTGATCCAGGGCGGCGCCGGCGGCGTCGCCGGATTTGCGATCCAGCTGGCAAAGCATCTCGGCGCCACCGTCATCACGACGGCGAGCAGGCGCAACCACGAGTACGTGCGCAGCCTCGGCGCCGATCGGGTCATCGATTATACGGCCGAGGATTTTACGAGCGGCGTCGCCGGTTGCGATGTCGTGTTCGACACGGTCGGCGGCGATGTCCAGGCTCGCTCATACCGGGTCCTGCGACCGGGCGGCCGGCTCGTCTGGATTGCGCCGGGTCCGCCGGGCCTGCGGCCGCCGCGGGACGATATCGAGGTGCTGCGGCCGCGCGTCGCGCGCGACCGGGCGCATCTTGAGCGCATCAAGGAACTGCTTGCCGCGCGCGCGGTGTGGCCGCCGGCAATCGCCGGGTATCGCCTCGAGGACGCTGCCGAAGCGCACCGGGTCAGCGAGGGCCGCCATTTGCAGGGCAAGCTCGTGCTGATCGTACGGACATCGCCGCATTGATTGCAACGGAGGGAAAAAATGGCCGGCAATGAACAGATCGTCATCGATCTCGACAAGAAGCGGATGACCGCGATGGCGGAGAGAGATTATCGGACGCTGAACGAAGTGATCGCCGACGATCTCGTCTACACGCATTCCTCGGCGCGGCTCGATACAAAGCAAAGTCTGATCGGCAACATGGAATCGGGCAGCACGGTCTACACCGCGGTGGTGCCGTCGGAGGTGAAGGCGCAGGATCTCGGCGACGTCGTCGTGCTGACCGGCAGCTGCCGAATTTCGGTAAACGCCGGCGGCCGCCCCAACAATTTCGGGGTCCGCTTCACCGACGTTTACGCGCGGCGCAGCGGCCGCTGGCAGATGGTCGCTTGGCAATCGACCCGCCTCCCCGACTAGCGCCGCATCGCGCGGCCGGTACGCGGCGCCCCCGTCCCCCGGGGCAGTGCGATTCGCGCTGTTTTGTTTGCATCTGGCGGGAAGCGGGCATGCAGGAAAGGTATGCATAGCTGACTTGTATCACGGTTCTGTTGTGCGATGCAGCATGCGACCCCAGTTCTTTACGGTAGGGTGCAGGCCGCGAGGACATGATGAACCGCCGATTGCCGCAAACGAGTTTGTCGCTGAAAGAACTGGGACGGCGCGTCGATCGCGTCGCCGGCCATCTCAACGTGTTGCTGGTTGTAATCGCGCTCGGTTTGGCGACGCTCGATTTCACGTTTTTTGTCACCGAGAAGGTGATCGACAGCCTGCCGCCCATCACCGTCAGCAACAACGGGCCGCCCGCCGTCGCGCACTGACGTGCCGAACCGCGGCGCGATCCCGAAGCGCGGCCTGTCGGTTGCGGATTGCCCACCGATCGCGGGGATGAATCTCGCGAGCTTCGCGCATAATGGCGGCAGCGGGCGCGGGGGGCGCGTCTGCGTGAGGCATGTCGTGAGGTGGGAGCGGGCATGCGTATCCCTCGCAGCATATTGGTTGTCGAAGCCAACCCGGCGCTGCGACACTCGTTAGCCGAGCAGCTTGAACTGAACGGCGAATTCATCGCTGCCGAATGCGACAGCGCCGCCGCCGCGATGGCGGCGGTGCGGCTGCAGCGGTTTGCCGCCGTGCTGCTCGATGTCGGCCTCCCGGACATCGATGGGCGCCAGCTGTGCCGCGACATGCGCGGCGCCGGGATCGGAGCGCCGATCGTGTTGCTGGGCGACGCCGACGGCGATGCGGAAACCGTGCTGGCGTTCGATGCGGGAGCCAGCGATTACGTCACGAAACCGTTCCGCCTCAATGTCCTGCTGGCGCGGCTGCGGGCGCATCTGCGGCAGAGCGAGCTGAGCGAGGACGCCGTCCTGACGATCGGCCCCTACGCCTTCCGGCCGAGTGCCAAGCTGCTCAGCGACGAGAGCGGCCGCAAGAAGGTGCGGCTGACCGAAAAGGAAACGGCGATCCTCAAGTTTCTGTATCGCGCCGGCCGCGCGATCGGCCGCGACATGCTATTGGACGAGGTCTGGGGTTACAGCGCCGGCGTTACGACACACACGCTGGAAACGCACGTCTATCGCCTGCGCCGCAAGATCGAGCGCGATCCTGCCAAGGCCGAGATCCTGGTGACAGAGCCGGGGGGCTACCGGCTGTTGCCGTAGCCGATCAGCGGAGGCGATCGCCGCGGCCGATGCCGAGAAAGTCGCGCGCGATATATACGTGATAGGTCATGCCGCCGTTGAGCCCGGTGCGCGTCGTGATTGTCGTCAGCGGGATCAGCGCCGCAAAATCGGGCCGCATCTCGCCGACCAGATTGTTGACCGTGACGGCGAGGAAGTCTTCGCCGCGATGGTTGCGGATGTTGTTGACGAGCCGCCACTCGTCGGTAACGCCGGGAACGGGGCTCCATTCGACCGCATCGAACGGGTGCGGGTGCACATAATAGGTCAGCGCCGCCAGCAATTCGCGGTCGTCGGCGAGCAATTTCAGGCCGGGGTGCGCCGCCAGCAAGACCGAGACGCGGGCACCGAGGGCGCGCCAGCCGCGCAACCGGTGCAATGGATCATATTTCGCGGGTACCGCGATGCCGGCTGCTGCAAGCGCGTCGGTCATGCCAAACAGCGCCAGTGCCGCTGCGAGGTTGAGCGCTATCGATGCCCGCACCCAGCGCTGCCGGCCGCCGCCGAGCGCCCAGGCCACGACCAGCACCGTCGCCGCGAGGTAAGCCGGCGCCGCCCAATTGGGTTCGGCATGCGACAGCAGGCTCTGAGCCAGCACGAGCGCCAGGATCGGCAGCGAGAAAAAGGCGAGCAAGCGGCTCGAACGGTCGGCGAGCGCGGCCGGGCGCAGCACGATGCAGATGAGGCCGGCAAGACCGAGCGGCCCGGCGACGCCGAACTGCGACCCGAAGAAATTGATGAAGGCGCGCGGATGCAAAAGGATCCCGGTCAGATGCGCATTGTCGCGCACGGCGCGGAAACTGGCAAAACCGTTGCTCCAGTTCCACCACAGATTGGGCGCAAGGATCACCAGTGCGATCCCTGCCGCCAACAGGAGCGGCTGCAAATGCCGCCGCTCCTCTCGCGACAGCAGCGTGAAGGCGAAGGCCGAAAGCAGCCAATAAGCCATCGCATATTTGGCCAGCATGCCGAGGCCGAGGGCGACGCCGGTCGCCAGCCACCAGGCGCCGCCGCCCGGCGCGCGCGCGCGGATAAAGGCGTAGAGCGCCGCCGCCCAGCACGGCAGCAGCGCAGCGTCGGTCGAGATGATGAAGGAGGACAGCGAGACGCCGGGCAGTGTCGCATAAGCGAGGGCCGACCAGAAACCGACGCGACGGTCGTAGAGCTGCGCCGCGATCAGGTAGACGAAACCGGCGGCGACGGCATGCAGCAAGGGTGCTGGCAGCCGGATCGCCCATTCGCTGTCGCCGAACAGCCCGGTCGTCAGCGCAATCAGCCAGGGGACGAGCGGCGGCTTCGAATAGTAGCCGAACGCCAGATGCTTCGCCCAAATCCAGTATTGCGCCTCGTCAGGGTAGAGGCCAGCCGGGTCCGCGACAATCCATGCCAGCCGGACAACGGTCAGCGCCGCGACGGCGGCGAGCATCCGCCGGCCCCAGGCACGGCCGCCGGCAGCCGCCGCAACACCGGCACTGGGAGAAGACGATATGGTCGTTCCCGGCATGATCCCGTCTGCGTCGAGCCTGCACGATATAGCAGCTTGGGGAGCGCATGCCGCCGCGACATCCGGCCCTATTCCGCTGCCTCGTCGCGCATCGGCGGCATGGGCAATCAAAACCGTGGCGTTATCGGCCGCGCCGTCGCAGACTTGACCGACGCCTCGCCGCAGAGGACCCGGTAATGCCATCGACCGACGCCAACCCGACCGCCCGCCACCTGCCGATCCGCAAGGATTGGCTTGCCGCCACTCAGGAGAAGGCGCTCGAACCGGAGCGGCCGATCATCGACCCGCACCATCATTTGTGGGACCGGCCGGGCAACCGCTACCTGTTCCACGATCTGCTGGAGGATTTGAGCAGCGGCCACAATATCCGCGCCACGGTGTTTCTCGAATGCCGCGAGATGTACAGCGCCGACGGGCCGCCGGAATTGCGCTCCTTGGGCGAGACGCAATTCGTTACCGGCGTCGCGGCGATGAGCGAAAGCGGCAAATACGGGCCGGCCCACGCCTGCGCCGGCATCATCGGCAACATCGATTTCCGCGTCGGCGGCCGCGCCAAGGGCATCTTGGAACAGCACATCGTATTGTCGGGCGGGCGCTTTCGCGGCATCCGCAACGGCGCAACGTGGCACAGCGACCCGCGCCTCAGGGTGTTCTCATCGGGCGCCGGCGACGGGCTTTATCGCGACCGCGCCTGGCGCGACGGCTTTGCCGCGCTGGCGCCGCTCAACCTGTCATTCGAGGCGTGGATGTTCCACTCGCAACTCGGCGACCTCGTCGATCTCGCCCGCGCCTTCCCGGAAACCAAAATTTGCCTCAACCATATCGGCGGCGCGTTGGCGGTCGGCCCCTACGCGGACAAGCGCGACGAGGTGTTCGCCGAATGGCGCACCCAAATCCAGAAACTCGGGCAGTTCCCCAACGTGCATATCAAGCTCGGCGGGCTCGGCATGCCGTCCTTGATGGGGTTCGAGATGGGCCAGCAATCCTCCGCCCCGTCTTCGGAACAATTGGCCGCGGCGTGGCGGCCCTATCTCGACACCTGCATCGAGGCGTTCGGCCCCGACCGGTCGATGTTCGAAAGCAACTTCCCGGTCGACAAGGGGATGTGCAGCTACAGCAATCTATGGAACGCGTTCAAGCGCGTCGCCGAGAATTATTCGCAGGACGAGAAGAACGCGATGTTCCATAACACCGCGCTGAAATTCTACCGATTGTGGTGAATACCGACGAAACCCGTCATGCCCGGGCTTAACCCGGCATCCATGAAATAGGCTGAACCAAAGACGTGCATGGCCGGACCGAGTCCGGCCATGACGTCCAAAGTGGAGGAAAGAGCCGTGCCGTTGCCGAGACAGGAGGTCGATGCCTCGACTCCTCGCTACCTGCGTGACAAATATGCGATCGTCGGCGTCGGCGAGACGACCTATACCCGCGGCTCCGACAAGACGACGCGGGCGCTTGGCACGTGGGCCGTGCGCAACGCGATCCTCGATGCCGGGCTCAAAGCCTCCGACATCGACGGCATGCTCGATTATTCGGGCGGCGACTCGACGAGCGCGACCTTCATCTCGGGCGATCTGGGGTTGCGGCTCAATTTCTACATGGACTGCGTCGGCGGCGGCTCGTCGACCGAGGCGCTCGTCGGCATCGCGATCGGCTTGATCGAGGCCGGCTGCTGCAAAGTGGTCGCGATCTTCCGCGCGATGAACGGCTACAGCCAGGTGCGCATCGGCGGCACCGGCGCCCGCTCGGCGGCGCCGGTGGCGGGCGACGCCGTGCACAGCCGTGCCTATGGCTGGCAGAGCGCCGGCCAGAGCTTCGCGCCCACGTTTATGCGCCACATGTACGATTACGGCACGACGCCGGAGCAGGTGGCGCATGTCAAAATGTTCCACAGCCACCATGCCTCCAACAACCCGAAGGCGTATTACAAGCGCCGCTATACGGTGGAGGACGTCGTTACCAGCCGCTTCATCTGCAAGCCGCTGCACCTCTTGGATTGCTGCGTCGAGACCGACAATGCGACCTGCGTCATCGTCACGAGCGCCGATCGCGCCAAGGACTGCAAGCATCCGCTCGTCCTGATCCGCGGCGTCGTCGGCCGCTGCAACAAGCCGCGCCTCGACATGCACTACCAGCACGGCCCGATCTCGACCGTCGCGGGCTATTACGCGCGCGAGATCCTGTGGCCGAATTCCGGCGTCGGGCCGGACGACATCGACATCACCGGCTCCTACGACGCCTTCACGTTCACGACGATGCTGCAGCTCGAGGATTACGGCTTCTGCAAGAAGGGCGAGGGCGGCCATTATGTCAGCGACGGCACGATCCGGCTCGGCGGCCGGCGGCCCAACAATACCTCGGGCGGGCACCTGTGCGAGGGGTACACGCACGGCATGAACATGGTCATCGAAAATGTGCGGCAACTGCGCCACGACGCCGATGATTCCTGCCCGGTCGGCCCCGACGGCAATCGCCGGCACACCTACGACTATAAGGAAGGCGGCTGTCGGCAGGTCAAGGATGTCGAGGTCAGCGCCAATCTCGGCTGGGCCAACCCGTCGACCGCCTCCTCGATGGTGATGCGGCGCGGCTGACATTTAACGTAAGGAACCGCAAATGCCCGGAATCTCGGCGCAATACCTCGGCATGCCGCTGCAATTGACCGACCTCGACCACGAGAATGTCGAATACTTCAAGCACTGCGCGGCACACGATTTCCACCTTCAGGCGTGCGCCCAGTGCGGCCGCCTGCGCTATCCGCCGACGACGGCGTGCCCGTGGTGCATGGCGCTCGAATCGACGTGGCGCCCGGTCGAAGGCAAGGGTGCGGTGCATTCCTACAGCGAGGTGCATCACGCGATCCAGCCGGCCTTTCGCGACCACACGCCGTATCTCATTCTGCTCGTCGATCTCGATATGCAGAAGGGCGAGCCGACGCCGGACGAGGCGTTGCGTGTCATCGGCAATCTGTGCACGCCGGACGGAAAGCTGGCGCCGCCCGACATCGTGCGCCGGGTCGGCATCGGCACGCGGGTGCGCATGGTGTTCAGCGACGTCGCCGAGGGCCTGGCGTTGCCGCAATGGACGATCGACGAAACGGCGCTGCAACCAGCGCAGGTCTGGCGCTACCCGCAGGAATAGCCGCGGGCGGGATCGCCGCGCTGCGCGCCGGGGCCGCAGCGGCCCCGGCGCGGCCGGCGCTTTACGCCGTCTTGATCGGGTATTTGGCAAAGATCTCGTCGATCCGTTTCAGCGCCTTCTCGGCCGCCACGTCGGGTGCGACGCCTTGGCTCGCAACGGCAGCGATGCCCAACTGGAAGACGTGTTCCGCGTTGATCTGCGCGATGGCCGGGCTGAACGCCTCGTATGTCGGCATCGTCGGACCCCATAACGTCTCGTGGAAGTACTCTTTCAGATGCGGGTCTGACGTGTGTCCCCACCACGGATCGTTCTTTGCGAATTCCGGCATCGGGATCACCCACCGGCCGAGCCCGCCTTTCAGATACTCGCTGAGCACCTTGGGCTGAATCGCATATTTCAGGAAATCCGCCGCGACTTCACGGTTTTTCGCACCCTTCGGGATTACGATGCCCGGCCCGCCGACCTGCGCCGGGATCGGCTTTCCCTGATCGTCGTTGGGTATCGTGCGGGTGAGGATATCGTCGTATTCCGCCTTGTTGTGATAGAGGGCGAGTTCGGTGGAGATCGTGCCGTCGAAATCGATGACGCACAGCTTCGAGTGGAAGGCGTTGTTGTCGTCGGCGTCGTTCCAGTTGACCGCGCTCGGCGGGATGTAGCCATCCTTGAGGAAGCTGGCCAGCTGACTCATCGCCCGCGTGACGGCTTCCTTGACCTGCGGGTTTTCGGTATGTGCCTTGCCGTCGGGCGTAAACACATCCTTGCCGCCATGGGCGATCATGAAGGCGTTGAAGGTATTGACCGGATCGACCCCGACCGTGCTGATCTCCCAGCCGTAGCTGTAGGTGTGGCGCATGCCCTGAGCCTGCAATTTCTTCTGCATCGGCTTGAAGAAATCGATGAATTTCGACCAGGTGTCAGGAAGTTCGGAAATCTTGTACCCCGACTTTTCTACCAGCGAGATCCAGATGTGGAACGGCACCGACGCTACCTTCCAAGGCACGCCGTAATAGGTGCGCTTTTTCTCGACATTGTTGTAGAGATAGGCGCCGGCCAGCGCGTCATGCGAAAATTGCGATTTCTGCGTCGCGACGATGTCGCTGACGTCCTCCAACCGTCCGGCCCATGATTGCGCCGGTCCGAAGACGTTGTCGGCCCATTCCATCATGTCCGGAACGACGCCGCTCGTCACTGCCGACACCTCCTTGTCGCGCAGCGGTGCGAACGGCACGATGCTGACATCGATCGTGTTGCCGCTCTGCTTCTGATAATCGTCCGCCAGTTGTTTAATCGCCGAGTCTTCCTCCGGAACGAACCCCTGCGCCAACCACAGTGAAGCGGTTTTCGCCTGCGCGTTCGCGATATGAGGGCGCGCGAGCGTGCCTGCGGCAGCGACCGCGACCGACGCGCGCAGGACCGAACGCCTTGTGATCGTATTCATCGACGCTTCCTCCGGTTTGAGGCCAATCCACGCAACTCGGGGATTGTGCCGTTGAGGGTCAATCGCACCATGGGCGCGCAAGGTGCTTCGGCCCCTCCGGGGCCGGTTCAGGTAGACTTGATCGGGTATTTGGCAAAGATCTCGTCGATCCGCTTCAGCGCCGTTTCCGCCGCCGCCTCGGGATGGGCGCCGTGCGTCGCAATGGCGGCAATTCCGATCTGGAAAACGTGCTCTGCATTGGCCTGCGCGATTGCCGGACTGTAGCCTTCGTAGATCGGCATCGTCGGGCCGAACATCGTCTCCTGGAAATATTCGCGCCGGTGCGGGTCGTCCGAGTTGCCCCACCACGGGTCCTTCTTGGCGTATTCCGACATGGGCATTGCCCAACGGCCGAGCCCGCCCTTCAGATAGTTGCTCAGCACTTCGGGCTGGATCGCATATTTGAGGAAATCTTTCGCGACGACGGGGTTTTTTGCGCCCTTTGGAACGACGCACGCGAAGGTCGCAACCTGCGCCGGGATCGGCTTGCCCTCATCGTCATTGGGGATGCCATGCGTCAGCATGTCGTCGTAATCTTGCTTGTTATGGATCAGCGCCAGTTCGGTGGACAGGCTGCCGTCAAAATCCATCACGCACAGCTTGGAGTGGAACGCGTTGTTATCGTCGGCGTCGTTCCAGTTGACGACGCTGTGCGGCACGTATCCTTCGGTAAAATCGCTGGCCAGACGGGCCATGGCCTTCGCCACGGCCTGCTTGACCTTTGGGTCGTCGACATGGGCCTTGCCGTCCGGCGTCACCAGGTCCTTGCCGCCATACGCGATCATAAACGTATTGAACGTATTGATCGGATCGACCCCGACCGTGCTGATCTCCCAGCCGTAGCTGTAGGTGTGGCGCATACCCTGAGCCTGCAATCTCTTTTGCAGCGGTTTGAAGAAATCAAGGAAGGCCGTCCATGTATCGGGGATGTCCGATACTTTCGCGCCGCCCTTCTCGACCAGCGACTTCCAGATGTGGAACGGCACCGAGGCCGCTTTCCACGGCACAGCGTAATAGGCGCGCCGCTTCGCCACGTTGTCGAAGAAGTTGTTTTGAACGAGGGAGACCTCGGAAAATTGCGATTTCTGCGTCTCGATGACATCGCCGACATCCTCGAGCCGGCCGGCCCACGACTGCAGCGGGGCAAAATCAAAATCGGCCGTTTCCGCAATATCCGGCACGACGCCGCTCGTTACCGCAGAGATTTCCTTGTCGCGCAACGGCTGGAACGGAATGATGCTGAGGTCGAGGTTGTTGCCGCTCTGCTTCGCATAATCGGCGACCAGCTTTCTTATCGCCACATCTTCTTCGGGCACAAACCCCTGGGCGACCCAAAGGCTCGCCGTTTTTGTCTGCGCATTGGCAACATACGGGCGGGAAAATGCTCCGGCCGCAGCCGTCGCCAGCGAGGCGCACAATACCGATCGCCGAGTCAGCTTCTCCATCGACGGTTCCTTCCCTCTGGTTGATCCGCCCGTTTGCCGGGCGTTGCCGTATCGGTTGCCGGCCACTATAGCGCCGACGCCAATGCCGTGCCAGATGTGACAATGTGCCGCGTAAGCGCCGACGGGCCGCCAAACATCGTGCGCAAACGAAAAAAAGAGCGGGCTTTCCTGCCCGCCCCTTTACGTCAGTTCGCTGGCCGCAACTCAGCCTTTGACGCCGCCCATCGTCAGGCCGGCAGTCATCTTGTGGCGGAACAGATAATAGATCGCGATCACCGGCACGCCGTAAATGACCGCGGTCGCCATCATCAGGTTCCACGGCGACTCGTCGCTGTTCAGGAACTGCGCCAGCGCCACCGGCACGGTCATGCTTGATTTGTCCTCCAGCAGCAGAAACTGGTAGAGGTAATCATTCCATGCCAGCAGCAGCGCAAAGGTTCCGACAGCAACCAGCGCCGGCGCCATCAGCGGCAGATAGATGCGAAAGTAGATCTGCAGCGGCGACGCGCCGTCGATGCGCGCCGACTCGTCCAGTTCGATGGGGATCGAGGCGCCGTAGTTCTGGAAGATGAAGATCGCATAAGGTGTGGCAAAGGTCACCAGCGCCGCGATGACCGCCCACAAATTGTTCATCATGCCGTAGATCTGCATGATGCGGTAGAACGGGATCGCCAGGAACGACGCCGGGATAACGTAGGTCAATAGCGCCGTGTTGGTGATGACCCAGCCGTGGCGGATGCGCATGCGGCCGATCGAAAAGCTGGTCATCGAGGCGATCAGCAGTGTCAGCGCCGTCGTCGCACCGCCGAGAAAGACGCTGTTGCCGAACTGGTGCCAGAAGTGATCGAGATACCAGAAGTGCTCGGTCAGCACCGTCCAATAGCTCTCGGCCGAGAAATGGGCGGGGAAGACGCCGCTGCTGAATACGTCGTTGTGGCCTTCGAACGACACCATGACGAGCGCGTAGATCGGCGTCAGCGTCCACACCAGCAGTACGACGCTAAGCACCGCCGCGCCGACATTGCCGAGGATCCGCCAGCGGCGCGCGACGCGCCGCATGCGATCGCGGTCGAGCGCAACCGCCGTCGTTCGGGCGCGCGTTCCTGCCGTTGTAGTTGTCATAGCTCCACCTGTGCGGTCCGCAGTTTGCGCATCAGAACGAACACCAGCGGGATGATCAGCGGCAAGGCCGACATGACCGCGGCCACGCCGAGCCGCGGCTGGGCGATCTCGAAAGCGTCGCGCACGCCGAGGGTCGCAAGCACATAGGTCGACATCGCCGGCCCACCGCCGGTAACAAAATAATTGGTGTTGAAGTCTCCCAGCAGGAAAATCGTCAGCAGCAACGTCGCGACAAGGTAGAGATTTCCAAGCATCGGCACCGTAATA
>Ga0335074_10006507_pt1 | contig 16211 bp, 12 predicted proteins | sample Lox_Sample_23_FD_206715 | JGI IMG/M metagenome (GOLD analysis project Ga0335074, IMG submission 206715) | Soil microbial communities from Loxahatchee National Wildlife Refuge, Florida, United States - Lox_Sample_2.3 | ecosystem: Environmental > Terrestrial > Soil > Wetlands | place: USA...
GCATGCGCACTCCCCCGCCTGAGGCCGGGCGTTTCGGGGCGGCTGCTTTATGGGAAACAGTTGAAGACGGATCTTGCTGAAAGGACGGCGACCAAGTGAAACAGGCCCAAGTGGAAGAACTCCTCCTCCAAGCCCTCGAGACGGAGATCGGCGGTACTCAGGTTTACGAAACCGCAGTCCAATGTGCGCTCAACGATGACCTGAAAGAAGAGTTCGGCGAGTACCTCGCCCAGACCCGGCGGCACGTCGAGATCGTGGAAGGGCTCTTAGCGAAGTTCGGCCTCGACCGGGAGACGAGCAGCCCGGGCCGGGAAGTCGTAAGGCACACGGGCCAATCACTGGTACAGGCAATGGAGATGGCTCTGAAGGAGGGCCCGCCGGAGGCAGCGCAGTTGGTCGCGGCGGAATGCGTCACACTGGCCGAGACCAAGGACCACCTCAACTGGGAGCTGCTCGCCCAGCTCGCTGGGCAGCTAAAGGGCGACAAGGCGAAAGCGCTCAAGCAGGCGTCCGAGGAAGTGGAGGAACAGGAGGACGAGCACTTGTACCACAGCACCGGCTGGGCACGCGAACTTTGGCTGGAGTCGCTCGGCCTGCCGGCTGTCATCCCCCCGCCCGAGGAACGCAAGGATGTGAAGACAGCCATCGGGGCCGCCCGCGCTAAGCAGGCTCGGGAAACGGAGCTGTAGCCCGGGCCGTAGGCGTGCCAGTACCACCCGCGTGGTGAGGCGCACAGTGTGGTCGGCGGCAAAGCACCGTCGTTAGCTTTGTGGAATGGCGTCGTGGGCAGGGCCGGCATTGTGGGCACGGACCGACCTGCGCCGCCGCTGGCGTTCCCTCCTCGTGCTCGGGTTGCTCGCCGGCACCACGGTCGCCCTCGCGACTGCCTCGTTTGCCGGGGCCCGGCGTACCAGCACCGCTTTGGGCCGCCTCGACAAGGTCACCAACGCCGCGAACGCCATCATTTTTGCTACCCAAGTGTTCGACCTCCACCCCAGTTGGCAGCGCCTCGCCTCCCGCCCCGAGGTGGCCCAGCTGGCAGTGTGGGACTTGGTCTTTTGCAACCTCCAAGGCCAGCCGGGCGGGGTCCTTTTTGCGTCTGACGGCGACGGCTGGTTGACGAGCGTGGACAAGCCCGTCGTCGTGACGGGAAGGATGTTCAACCCGAGGGCCGACGACGAAGCCGTCGTCAACGAACAGGTGGCGGCCGTCGAGCACATCGGGGTGGGCGACATCGTACGGGCCCAGTTATATGCAACTGACCAACCAAGCCTCAGCGGCGCGCCTCACGGGCCGGTGATCCCGCTTCGGGTCGTGGGGGTGGTGAGGACGGTGGAGGAGTTTTTGTTCACACCGAACGCCCTCATATCTCCCGGGGTCGTCGCCCACTACCGGAGCAAAGCCGTCTTCGCCCCCAATGCCGTCGTGCGCGTCAGGGGCGGAGAAGCGGGGATGGCCGCCCTGCGAAGGGACGTGAACGACCTCATCGCACCCGGGGTCCCGGTGCTCGACCTCAACGACGCCAGCCGGCGCGTGACCACGAGCCTGGCCGTCGAGACCTTTGCCCTATATATGATCGCCTTGGCGGTGGTGCTGGCGGGGGGTCTCCTCGTTGCCCAAGTTCTCTCCCGCTCTGCGTCCTTCATGGGCGAAGACGTGGCGGCGCTGCGGGCGATGGGGATGACACTTCGGGATATCTCGGTTGCGGCGTTGTTGAGCACTGTCTTGCCGATCTGCGTGGCAGTGCTTTCCGCGGTAACGGGGGCGGTGGCGCTGTCCCCGTTTTTCCCGCTCGGCATGGGCCGCCAGATCGACCCCGGAGTCGGCATCCATGCGGACTGGGTGGCGCTTGGGGCCGGAGTTGCCCTAGCCGCTACCGCGCTCGCAAGTGGGACCATCCTTTTTGTTTTGGGCGCTTCTCGCCGCGAGGCGCGTCATGTCCAACTGCGGGGCTCGGCCATTTTGACCTGGCTCGGGAAGGCGGCTCCCGTCCCGGTGTCGATCGGTGCCCGGATGGCTTTACAGCGCGGCCCTGGGGCACGCGGCATGCCTGTCCGCCCGGCTCTCGTGGGAGCAGTCGCCGGTGTCCTGGGTGTCGTGGCGGCGCTCACCATAAACACCGGCATACGTTACGCCTTGGCCAACCCCCAGCTCGCCGGAGTCACCTGGGCCGTGACCATCACCCCGCCCCCCGCCGACATTTCGGGCGACTCCGTGACCACTGCCTTACTAGCAGAAGTAAAAAGGTCCGCCCCGGGCGCTTCGCTTGCCGTCGTCAGGAGGGACCTCGTCAACGTGGACGGGGTGGGTGTGCCCACCTTCAGTGTCCGGGCGGTCCCAGGGACCGGCCCGCCGATAAGCCTTGCGATGGTCGCTGGCCACCCGCCGACCGATAGGGATGAAGCAGCGATCGGCCCGGCGACGGCCAGATTGCTTGGCGTTCACGTGGGCCAATGGGTGACTATCGGCAACGGGCAGACGGTGCGCCTGGTAGGCGAGGCGTTGTTGCCCTCTGACGTTCACTCCGAGTTCGACGAGGGTTTGTGGCTGACAACCGCTCGCTTCGACGTCGTAGTGCCCCCGCCCTCCCCGCAGAACTCCGACGAAGCTGTCGTCGTGCGTTTCCCCAGCAAGGGCAACCAGGAAAATGAGGCCATCACGGTCGCCGAACAGGCCGCGAACGGGCTCCAAAACCCACCGGCCAACAGCCCGATCGGGCGTTTGATAACCAACCTGGGGGGCCCGGGCTCTGCCCTCGGCTCCAGCGTCCAACCGGTGGACGTGCCGCTCGAGCTCACGAACCTCGAGGATCTGGCGCAGCTACCGACGGCGCTCGGCGCCTTCCTGGCCGCACTGGCCCTGGTCGCGTTGGGTTACATACTCGTTACGTCAAGCCGGGGCCGCAAGGCTGATTTTGCCGTCCTGCGGACCCTGGGGCTCGATGAAAGATCATCCCGGCGCATCGTCTATTGCCAGGCGACCGTCATCGCCCTGATCGGGCTCGCAGGGGGCATCCCCCTCGGGCTGGTCGTCGCGCGATGGGGCTGGGCCTCCGTCACGTCGCGTGTACCGCTCGTCGACGTCCCTCCCCTGTCCGTCCTCGTTATCGCCTTGGCAGTGCCAGTCGTGATCGTCACGGGCAATGCGGTAGCGCTCTGGCCGGCGAGGCGGGTCGCTCGTACCAGCCCGGCGGAGGCGCTCAGGTCGGAGTAGGCCGCTCGGCGTCATAGGTCGAGACGACGCTGTGGGGGCCCAACGTCACATGTCTCAGGACCTAAGGCCCTACAAAGGGCAGGGGCATATCCCGATATCGCTGCTGTGGCTCGCCATTTTTTCCCGGCGGTCGCGTGATACGCCGCGCGTCAGCACTTTGTTGTACCAAGGGCAAGGGGCTCCTGCTCCCCGCCTTGTTCCTGGCTGCCGGCGAACTTGTCCTCCTCACCTACTACCTCGTCCCGGGGGCCCCCGACGGCCCCGATGCAAAGTGGAAAGTTTCCCTTTTTTGCCTGATAGGCGTCTCGGCGGCAATCGCGGTGCCGGTGGGGATCGCCCGCAACAGGCCGACGCGGCCATTGGGCTGGTACCTCGTGGCGGTCAACGAGATCGTCTATGCAGCGGCCGACCTGACCTATTACATCCGCCACGACCTGCTCGGGCTCGATCAGTTCCCGTCGGTTTCGGAACTGCTTTACCTCCTTCATTACCCCTTCCTTATCGCGGCCGCGCTGATCTTCATCAGGAGGCGGAGCCCGGGCAACGACCATTCCGCCCTCGTGGACGCGGGGATCCTGGCCACCACAGCTGCGATGCTCTCATGGATCTTCGTCATCGAACCCTCCGCCACGACGCCGGGCGAAAACCTCTTGTCCCGGATGACGTCTGCCGCTTTCCCGGTACTGGACCTGGCGATGCTGGCAGGCGCGATGTGGCTCCTGGTGGGCCCGGGGCGAAGGAGCCGGTCCACTTGGCTGTTGGGCTCGGCCCTCATGCTCCTTTTCGCTACTGACACGATCTACGCGCTCCAGCTGCTGCACGGGACTTACCACACCGGCAGCTTCCTCGACGGGATGTGGGCCACCTATTACCTACTCATCGGCGCGACCGCGCTCGACCCGTCGATGGCCGACCTCGGGACGCCGTCGCCGGCAGGCCCGAGCGGGCTTTCGGCTCGCCGCTATATAGGGCTCGGGGTAGCGGCGATTGCCGTGCCGGCGATCCTGCTCATCGAACAGGGCCGCAACACGAGGTACGTCCTCATCGTGGTCGCGGCCGGTACCGCGGTCCTGTTTTGGCTGGTGATCATCAGGCTGTCGTCATCGCTCAGGCGGGAGAGGGACATGGCCATCACGGACGCCTTGACCGGGCTCAAGAACCGCAGGTTTTTCGAGGCGCACCTAGAAGTTGAAAGCGCACGGTCGTCGCGCTCGGGTAAGCCCGTCAGCCTTGTGCTGCTCGATATCGACCATTTCAAGTCGGTAAACGACGGCTTCGGCCACCCGGTAGGAGACCGTGTGCTGATCGAGACGGCGGCGCGCTTGGCGCGTGAGGTCAGGGCCGGCGACGTGTTGGCGAGGTACGGGGGGGAGGAGTTCGCGGTGCTCCTGGCGGGAGCGACCTCCGAGGAGGCTGCGACCGCCGCCTCGAGGATGATGGCGGCGGTCAACGGCACGGCCTTTTGCCCGGAACCCGGCACCCAGATTACGGTCACCACGTCCGCCGGGATCGTCACCTACCCCGACCACGTGAGCACGACCGGAGAGCTCGTCTCGGGGGCGGACCGCGCCCTTTATGCCGCCAAAGGGGCGGGCCGGGCCCGACTGGTCGTAGGGCGGTCGGACCCCTTGCCGAAATGGCTCAGGTCCAACCGCACAGAACCGGTGACCGACTACCTCGAAGCGCTCGCCGACCGTGTGGACGGTTACCAGGCACCCGTTGAGCACGCGAGCGCGATTGCACGCTGGGCGGTGGCTATGGCGGCCGAGCTCGGGTTGGACGAAGCCGCCCAGCTACGCTGCAACCTTGCCGGCCGCCTGCACGACATCGGGATGCTGGGCGTACCCGAGCGGGTGCTTGCGAAAACGGGCCCCCTTGACCCCGACGATTGGGCGATCTTGCAGGACCACCCGGTACGAGGCGAGCTGATGCTCTCATGCGCTCCCGGGATGGGCGACGTTGCAGAGATCGTCGGGCAGCTCCACGAAAGAGCCGATGGGACCGGCTACCCCCGCGGCCTGCGCGAGCACGAGCTCCGTGTCGAGTCCAAAATCCTCTGTGTCTGCGATGCTTTTGCGTCGATGCGAGCGGTCCGTCCCCACCGGCGGGCTTTGACCCAAGACCAAGCCATCGGACGGTTGACCGAGGCCAGGGGTACCCAATTGGCTGCGGGTTTCGTCGACCTCTTCCTCGATCTCCTGAGCAGGCAGGTCGTCGGGAGCCTCGGGTACATCAGTGGAGCTTCGCATGCAGGCACGGCTGAGGGCACAGACCGAGCAGGGGAACTGACCAGGGCCTGACTGCGCGGGCTGCGGGCCTGGCCCGAGCGGGAAGCTGGTGGCCGTGGTCGCCGCGTAATTGGCCAGACGACTTAACGGTGTACCGCCGGCGTCGCGTTCGCGAAGATTAGAGCCGTGGCAACGCCGCTGCGGATCTTCCTCAACTACCGCCGCGAGGACACGGCCGGCTACGCCGGGCGCCTCTACGACGCCCTCGCCGATCGCTTCTCCGCCGGCCAGGTCTTCATAGACATCGACAACATCGAACCCGGGGTCGACTTCGTCGAGGTCATTGAAAACGCCGTCGGTGCCTGCGACGTGTTCATCGCGCTGATCGGGCAACGCTGGGTCGAGGTGATGAACGAGCGCGGCGGGCAGCGTCTCGAGGATGAAAACGACTTCGTGAGGCTCGAGATAGAGGCGGCGCTCAAGCGCGAGCTCCGGGTAATCCCGGTGCTGGTCCAGGGAGCCAGGATGCCGCGACCGAGCGAATTGCCCGAGAGCCTGGCGCCCCTGACCCGCCGCAACGCCCTCGAGATATCGGACCATAGATGGCGCTACGACGTCGAGCAGCTCGTCCAAGCGCTCGAGCGCCGGCCGCCGGAGCCCTCTGGGGGTGTGACGCCCGGCATGTCTCTACCTGCAGGCTCCGCCGGCCCTCCCAGCGATGCGCTCCCGGCCGGCGGCAATGGCGGCGAACGGACGCAGCGCCCAACAGGAGATGGCGCAGTGGGCGGGGGCCACCTCATCTCGGGCCGTCCCGTTTCGCCCCGCCCCTGGTGGTCCAAATGGCGCCTGATAACGCCCGTCGCCGCGGCATTGGTTGTACTGGTCGTGCTGCTCGTGGCATTGGTACCGTCGTCCGGCCACGGCCACGGCAACCCTGGCCCCTCCAAGTCGAGCTCCAAGGTGACCAAAACGTCCTTGGTCCCTTCGACCAGGTCGGCCTCTTCGACCACGTCGACCCCCTCCACCTCCACCCAGCCGTCCACTACGGTCCCCAACACCACGGCAAGTTCGTTCGCCGCAGCCGGCTGGGCCAAGACAGTGCTCGCCCACGGCCCCGCCGACCTGACCTCGGTTTCGTGCGCCAGCCCTACCTTTTGCATGGTGGGAGACGAAGACGGAAACGTGTTCAGCTTCGACGGCAGCCACTGGTCCGGGCCACAGGACGTCGACGGCAGCGACGGCCTCAATTCGCTCTCCTGCCCGAGCCCGGCATTTTGTGCCGGGGCGGACGAATTCGGCGATGTCGTGTCCTACAGCGGCGGGACTTGGTCCGCCCCGGTCGATGTCGACCGTCCTAACGCCCTGTACGCCATTTCGTGCGTGAGCTCGTCCTTCTGCGCGGCGGGGTCGGATACCGGCGACGCATTTACCTATAACGGGCAGACCTGGTCGGGCGGCACCCAGCTGGGCACTTATTCGATCGACGCTGTTTCGTGCCCCACTTCGTCGTTTTGCATGGCCGTCGCCGGCAATGGTTATGCGTACAGCTACAACGGGTCCAAGTGGTCGAGCGCGGTCGGGGCCGACGTTGGCTCGTCTTTGAACGGCGTCTCATGCCCGACGGAGAAGTTTTGCGCCGCCGTCGACGTCACGGGCGCTGGGACGACTTTCAACGGCAACACCTGGTCACAAGTTCGGCCGGTCAACCTGCCGGTCAACGGTCCGGGCGACCTTTACGGGGTTTCTTGCCCGCACCCGTCGTTTTGCGTCGCCGTCGGCCAGGACGGTGACGGCCAGTCCTTCGACGCGAGCGCGTGGTCGAAGCCGGCCGCCATCGATAACCTGACCCTGGACGGGGTTTCTTGCCCAGACCCGGCGTTTTGCGTCGCTGTTCAAGGAGAGGGCCACAACGTGACCGGTTACGGCCCCGGCAGTACAGTCCTCGTCTGGCGGCGGGCTTGACGGGAGGCGGTAGGTAGTGCTGCAGGGTGCGGCCAGGCGACGGGGCTGCCGGCAACGTACTACCCGGCCTCCCCCGGCGAGCAGGCCGCTGTCACATCGAAAGCGATCGAGTTCGCAAGGTGCATGCGCGCTCATGGCGTGCCGGGGTTCCCAGGGCCGCGCCTCAGGCACCCTGTAGCTTTGGCTGGGTGAAGTACGGGCTGCACATCCCCAACTTCGGGCCGTTCGGCTCGGCCAGAGTTGTGGCCGACCTGGCTGAAAGAGCTGAGGCTTCGTGCTGGGACGGGGTCTTCATCTGGGACCATATTGTGCGCCGGGAAGGTGACTACGACGTCGTCGACCCCTGGGTGGCCCTTTCCGCCGCCGCCGTGGCAACCACCAGGGTCGCGCTCGGCCCGCTCGTCACCCCGCTCCCCCGCCGGCGCCCCTGGAACGTAGCCAAGGCGGCCGTGAGCCTCGACCACCTGAGCGAAGGCAGGGTCGTGCTCGGTGTCGGGCTTGGGACGCCGAGGGGCCCCGAGTTCCAGGCCTTCGGCGAGGAGACCGACACCCGCGTCCGGGGCGACATGCTCGACGAGGCCCTTACGATCGTGAGGGCGGCGTGGTCTGGGGAGGCAGTGACGTTCGCCGGCGAGCACTACCGGGTCGACGGGGTACGGTTCCTCCCCCGGCCCTACCGCGACCGGGCCATCCCGATATGGGCCGCCACGGAATCGGTGCAGGGTCGCCCGGTACGCAGAGCGGCGATGCTCGACGGGGTGTTCCCCTTCGGCATAGAGACGGCACGGCTGCCGCTTCTCGCCAATGCCGTTAGCCGGGCCCGTCCCGGCGGGCCACCGTTCGAAATTGTGGGTGTAAGCAAAATAGACGACGCCGACGTCTGGGAGGCTGCCGGGGCGACATGGTGGCTGCGAGAGCTGCCCTGGGGACAACCGCTCGAGGTATCCGAAGCCCTCGTCGCCGACGGGCCCAGGCGCTAGACCAACCTGGTGGGGCCATGGTGGCCGGCCGGGTTGGAGGCGGCTCCTTAGGGACAGTTCCCGTGGTCGGCACGGAGCACTGACACCGACAACGCCAGCGCGCCGGCTCGGGTGGAGCGGACCTCAGTCCAACCGCCCTGTGCCGGGGCCAAGCACGCCGACCCGGACGCAGTGCTCGGGAGCGACCAGTAAGGCGACCAGTGCACCTTGATGACACTCGAGCCGGCCCGGGCGAAGAGGAGCCCGACCCCGTCGGGCTGGAGCGATACGACCCGCGCCGGGGGGCTAGCCAGGCCCAGAGAGCCCTCTACCGCCCAAACTTGCCAGTCGGGGTTGTGCCAGACGGCCTTGAGGCCCGGTACCTCTCGCTTGCGCAGGAGAGCCCCCTCGGCAATGGACGCAAAGTCGAGCGGAGCGTCCGCCAGGGCGACGTACGACACGCCGTTTGAGAGGAGCCAGGCCCTGTACGCTGTCGGGCTCAACGGTCCGGGCTGGTAAAACAAAGTGGCATCGACCTCGTCGAGCTGGCGTTCCCAGCCCCTCGCGAGCGAAATGGTCGGGGCGAGGTACGCCGATTCCCAGTGGTGCGCGAGAGGCGGGACCTCGACCCTGATGATGCGCCCTCTGGCGAGCCGCGTCAGCGAGTGCGTGAGCGGTACGTAAAACGAGGCCAGGCTCGAGCCGCCGTTGGCATCGGGGACGAAGGCCTGCGCGATCGGGCCCCAAGCCCACACGACCATGCCGGCGGCGGTGGTGGCAGCGGCCATGACTGCGACAAGGGGCCACCCTCGCAGGGCGCGCCTCACGCTCACGCGCCCGGGCAGGCGCTTGGCTAAACGGGGCAGGTAGCAAAGTACGAGAGGGACGCCGATGTAGACGGCGAAGCGGGCGTCGTTGTCGCCAACCTCATTGGGCACGATGAACAGCACCAGGCTTGCGAACCCGTACAGCACGGCTGCAACCCTCACCTGGCGTGGCGGGCTCAACAAGGGGCTCGCCAGCAGAGCGGCGATCGCCAAGACGACGAGCAGGTCTCCTCCGTTGAACGGGAAATCACCTGGACCTGGGAAAATGATCGGCAACATTCCTGCGCTCGCCAGGACTACCACGCCGAGCGAGAGCTTTGCGAACGCACCTCGCATGTCGGCGCTCGTCGGACGCGCAAGCCTGGCAGGGAGCTTCTCGAGGTCCGCACGCCGGGCTGACGACCCCTCTCTCCTGGGGGGCTCCGGCGGGCGGTGTGCCTCGTGAAGGGCGGGGAACTCCGGGCGCGGCGGGGGCTTGGGCGTCGCCGCCTGGGCGACTCCCCAGGCAACCAGGCAAAGAGCAACGAATGCGCCCGCGATGGGTGCGGTCAAGGCTGCGAGCACCCCGAGCACGGCGCCCGCGGCCAAAAGGGCGTGGCGGGCGTTACCCGGTCCGGCGCCAGCCAGACTGAGACGGACCGCGGTGCGCGCGCCGGCCCATGGGCCCCGGGTTTCGCGCGACCAACGAGCAAGGCACAGTACGCACCCGATCCCGAACGCTTCCCCGGTGAGCGTCGGCAGCTGGCCGATAGCCACTTCGATGAAGGTCGAAACGGCGAAATACCAGCTGGCCATAGGGCGACGCCCAAATTGCACCGACACGAGGCGATCGAAGCAAAACGAAGAACACATGGCCGACGCCGCCGCCACCGGCCAGAGCCCGAGGTAGCCGGCTAGCAGCGGGTAGACGAGGCTGTAATTGAGCGGGAACGTCCCGCTGTACCAACCGGGTTCCCAAAGGACTAGCCCGTAGCGCGCTGCTTGCCCCGCCCGGTAGATCTGGGCAGCCCAGTCGTCTCCTCGCCAACCGGCGACATAACACACCAAGCAGGCGACCAGTGCGGCCAGCGCCGGGCCGGCACCGGACAAGGCCGCGCCAGCCTTGGTGGACAGTGCCCCCTTCTTGCCGGGCGCAGGCCTCCACTCGGGAGCACCATGCCTCCGCAGGTCCGTCCCTGTGACCGTTTGAGCCGCCATGGCTTCAGCCGTCTCGCCTGCCAGCAGAGGGGTCAACCCCGGGTACCTGACTGCGCCCCGACGGCGACGAGCTCGCCTTTGCGATAACTACGAGTGGGGCCCCGGTAGCTGTCTTCAGCCTGGTGCCGGGCCAGCGCGACCGCTGACGCCGTCACTACTAAAAGGGCCATGAGCTCGGCTACCACCGCCACTGGCGCAGAGCGGAAAGGTTCGTCGAACACCGCGACACCAAGAAAGAAACTGACCAAGGGGTCGACAGTCGAAAGCGCCGGGAGGCTCGCAGACAACGCTGCGGCGCGGAAGGCAAGCTGGTTGAAGATCATGCCAAATAGCCCTGCCAGCGCCAGTGCGTATATGGGCCACGTGCCCAACACGGCTCCCAAACCGTGGCCGACCTGGTTGGTTACCTGCTTTAGCAGGGCAGCGGTGCCTGCGAAAGCGAAACCCGCCCCTGCCCCAAGTAGTGCAGCGGATCCCCTGCCATCGGTGCGCCGCCCGAATACCCAGCAAACGGCCATGCTGGCTGGCAACGCGATTACAGCGAGCAACGTCGGCCCGGCATCTGGGGCCTGCGGGGGCCCCGCCGCGGGCGTTGCCGCCAGTAGAAAGAGGACGAGCCCACCACTGAGGGCTGCCGCCCAACCAAGCTGGGCGGGGGCAGGCCAACGACGCTCGATCAGCTGGCGAAAAACCAGAGCAAATACGAGCCCGCTCACCATCATCGGTTGGACCAGGGTGAGGGGGCCGGCGTGCAGAGCGATCGCGTGGAGGACAGACGCCAGGATTGCGCCGAGCATCCCCCACCTCCACCACGGGTGCCTCGCGCTGTGGACGAGGAACCTCCCGGTCCCGCCGTGCGCAGTTACGTCGCTTACCATCCCTGCAGAACGATGGAGGGCAGCCACCGCCAGAGCGGAGGAGGCCGCCGAGGCTAACGCGGTTGCGCTGGCAACAAGCATGGGTGGCAGAGCGGGTCAGACTGGTGGAACTGCGCAGCGGGGACGACAGTCCTGCGCACGAACTCCACAACACGAAAGCTAAGGCAGCAGTCCCTGGTCGTTTGTCAGCTCGAAGGATGAACTTCGCACCGCCGACGTACGACCCCAGTATGAGAACGAGCCGCGAAAATTCATACCTAACACCCTCAAACCGGCCCGGTAGTGGCCTTACCTTGGGGATATGCAGCCCCGCGCCCGGAACGGCCTCATGAGCACCGTGCCCGGCACTCGCCTGGCCTGGGTGCGGACAGTGCTGACCGGTTCCGGCGACGAGGAGAGCGCCCACGAAGCCTGGGGCAACGAGCGCCGAACGTGGCGACGTTTGGCCCATGTCAACGCCGAGCACCCCGTGTTCGGCGACGCCACGGTGGCGTTCCTTGTGGCCGCGGTTAGCGCCGCGTGGTCGGTCAACCACCAATTACCAGGTGCTGCCAAGTGGCTGCTCCAGGCCGCTCTCGTGGTCCCGCTGGTCTGGCGGCGGCGTTACCCCGTCGGCACGTTCGGGCTCATCTCGCTCGTTGCGCTGCTCCAGTGGGCCCTCGGATATGAGCTGGTCGCCGACCTCGCGCTCCTCGTGGCCCTCTACACCGTGGCGAGCCACCGCCCCCGGCTGGTAGCGGCGGCAGCCGCAGGCGTCATCGAGGTCGGTGCAGCGATGGCGTCGTTCCGCTGGAGCCTGGCAGGGAGCTGGTTGCGGTCGTTCATCTTCCTTTCGGGCCTCGCCGCGGCGGCTCTCCTGCTGGGTACCAACCTGCGGTCCCGCCGAGCGCGCCTCGCCGCCCTCACTGAACGCGCCGAGCGCCTCGAACGCGAACGAGACCAGCGTGAGCTCATGGCGGCGGCCGAAGAGCGTGCGCGCATCGCTCGCGAGATGCACGACGTGATAGCCCACAGCTTGGCAGTCATCATCAGCCTCGCCGACGGTGCGGCCGCCAAGCTCGCTTCCGACCCGGGACGGGCCCGGGCGGCCATCGTCAATGTCTCGGCGATCGGCCGGCAGGCTCTGGGCGACACCAGACGACTGCTTGGCGTGCTCCGGGCCGATCACTCGCCGGACGGCTTGGCTCCCCAGCCCGGCGTGGCCCAGGTGGCAGCGCTCGTTGACGAAGTAAGGGGTACTGGCCTCGAGGTCGGCATGGAGGTGGTAGGGGACGTGCGCCCACTACCTCCCGGCGTCGAGCTGACCGCGTTCAGGATCGTGCAGGAAGCCACCACCAACGTCCTAAAGCACGCGATGGGCGCGACCAGGCTTGCGGTCGTGCTCCGCTATGGCGCCGACCTCCTCGACGTCTGCGTCCGCGACAATGGCGAGGTCGCCAACGCGTTGACTCTCGACCGCCAGGCGAGGCCCGCAAGCCGCTCGTCAGCGGGAGGCCATGGCCTGGCCGGCATGCGCGAGCGTGCTTTGGTCTACAACGGCGCGGTGACCGCAGGCCCGTGCGGGGACGGCTGGCAGGTACTGGCCCGTATCCCGATCGACCCGCCTTTCGCGCCAGGCCAAATTGAGCACGGCAAACCTCTGGGACGCACGGGCATGGACCTGTGACCATCGCCGTGCTGTTGGTGGACGACCAACCGTTACTGCGGGCGGGGTTCCGCATGGTGCTAGAGGAACAGCCCGATTTGAGCGTTGTCGGTGAGGCTGGCGACGGCGAGGAAGCGGTCCGCCTCTGCAACAACCTAAAGCCCGACGTCGTGCTGATGGACGTGCGGATGCCAAGGATGGACGGCGTCGAAGCCACCCGCAAGATCGCAGAAGAGGTCCCGCAATCGCGTGTGCTGATCCTTACGACTTTCGACCTCGACGAGTACGTCTTCAACGCCCTGCGGGTAGGGGCGAGCGGGTTCTTGTTGAAGGACGCCCTGCCCGGCGACCTCGCCCGTGCGGTACGGGCAGTCGCCGACGGGGACGCAGTCGTGGCCCCGAGCGTCACGCGCCGACTCCTGGAAACCTTTGCGCAGTACCTGCCGTCGGGCGAAGGGGACGGACCGGCCGGCGGGCGCGCTACCGCCCTGACCGAGCGTGAGCGGGAGATCCTTGTGGAAGTGGCGGCGGGCCTGTCCAACCGGGAGATCGCAGCAAAGTTGTTCGTGGCCGAAGCGACGGTCAAGACGCACATTGGGCGCATCTTGGCGAAGCTCGGTCTTCGGGACCGGGCCCAAGCAGTTGTTTACGCATACGAGTCCGGGCTGGTCCGGCCAAGCCACAGGAGGTAACCGAGTGCCGGGTCATGCAACCGCACAAGGTCAAGTCCCGCTCGTCGGGCGAGTATTCCCCGCGCCCCTTGCTGCGAAGGTGCCGGAGGTAATTTTCGCCTTTTGGGTGGCCAAAATCCTCACGACGGCGGGAGGCGAGGCCACCTCCGACTATTTGAAGACGTGGGGCAACATCAAAGGTGGGGGCACTGAGGTCCTGCTGTTCGTTGCAGGGCTGGTCGTGCAGTTCGCCACCCGCCGCTACCGGGCCTTCGCCTACTGGGCTCTCGCCTACGCCATTGCCATCTTCGGGACCGGTGTTTCTGACTTTCTCCACCTGGACGTCCACATCCCCTATGCGGGGACGACGGTGCTTTGGGCCGTGGTGCTTGCCGCCGTTTTTTGGCTTTGGCAAGGTGCTGAAGGGACCCTCTCGATCCACAGCATCACCACCCAGAGGCGCGAGGCCTTCTACTGGGCAACGGTGTTCGCCACTTTTGCCCTTGGGACGGCCCTAGGCGATTTCACAGCCGCGTCCCTCAATTTGGGCTACCTGACTTCGGGGATCCTCTTCGGGGTACTCATCTTCCTCCCGGCTCTGGCGTGGTGGAGGTTCGGGTTGAGCAGCATCGCCGCCTTTTGGATGTCCTATGTCGTCACTCGGCCTCTTGGCGCCTCCTTCGCCGACTACATCAGCAAACCCCGAAGCATCAGCGGTATCAACTTCGGAGATGGCCCGACCGCCATAGTCTTCGCCGCAGCCGTCTTCGTCCTTGTCACTTACCTTGCAATCGTCCGCCCCGACATCCAGCGGCCGACCATCCAGTCGGGGCGCGAAGATACGACAGTGACCGCCAGGGGGCGGGCGCTGTCGCGTGGCCCCCGGCCGTAACAACCTGGGGAGCCACCATGACGCGGAGGAGGGGCCGTGCGAGCCGAGCCGACAGATAAGGAGCGCAAGCTCTACGAGGACAATGGGTTTGTAGTCATCGAGGAGTTCCTCGATGCCAACGAACTTGCCCGCTGGCGGGAGGAGGTAGACGACGCGGTCCAAGCACGCGGTACCCGGAGGTTCCCTCAGGACAACGACGATGCCGACCGCATCGCCAGCCAGGTCATCTCGCCGGAGGAACAGGCTTACTACGACCGCGTCTTCACCCAGCGCGTAAACCTGTGGCAAACGCACAAGGGCGTGCGAGAACTCATGTTTACCCCCGAGCTGGGCGCTTTCACCGGACGGATGGCGGCCGTGGACGGGCTGCGCATCTGGCACGACCAGGCGCTGGTCAAAGGCCCCTACGCCAACCCGACTGCGTACCACCTCGACGTGCCGTACTGGTCCTTTACGTCCGCGGACGCGATAACGATCTGGGTGGCGCTGGACGACGCCACATTGCAAAACGGGTGCCTCTATTACGTCCCCGGCAGCCACAAGGCTCGCAAGTTTGACAACGTCGGGATCGGCCGGGAAATCGGGGCCCTTTTCGAGGTCTACCCCGACTGGCACGATGTGCCGGCGGTACCGTGCCCGGTTGGCGCTGGAGGAGCACTACTCCATAACGGCCTCGTGTTCCACGGGGCGGGGGCCAACATGACGCCGGGATGGCGCCGGGCGATGACCTGCGCCTACATGCCGGACGGCTGCACCTTCAACGGACAAGCAAACGTGTTGCCGCCCGCCTACCTAGCTCGCCTGAACGTCGGCGACCCGCTCGACAACAACGACCAAAACCCTCTCGTCTGGCATCGTTGAAGCTCGAGTACCGCTCCCTCAGCGCCTGCTCTCGGTCAGGCGCCGGTCGCGAACGTCAGCTTGAAGACGCTGTTGTGGGGCCCGGGGGTGCAGACGGTTCCCGATGTGCCCTGTACCCCCAGGCGTAGCAGATAGGCAATATGACGAAGAGAACGAAAGGGCACCAGGCCCACCAGTAGAGGTTCCAATACATCGGTTCGTTGACCTCGGTTCGCTTAAACGCGTTACCTGGATACTTGTACCCAAGACTGGCAACCGGCATACCCTCTCATTTCGTCAGCTGTGAGTAATCCTGCCTGGTGGCCGGTCGTGGCGAGAGGGTGCCGCTGTCGCTCGGGACCTGAGAAGGCTGTCCCCGGACTAGGAAGCGCACCCCTTTTATCGACGGGAAAGCTGTCACGGTGTACACGACCTGCCCCGCGGCAACTGTCTGGTCTTGGCCCGCGAGATCCTCGAACGCCGCTGGGAGGTTTACGCTCAAGACAGCTCCCCGGGTCGCGCCCACACCGAACGGGCCCAAAGAGGAGGCCGGGCTTACGAGCCCCCGATCGGCTTCGCCCGCCGTGGGCCCGTCGGCGAGCGCGTCGAGAGCGGAGGTCATCGTAACAGGCCATTGCACTTGCCGGGTAACAGGGACGAGCCGGCGCCCAGGGCCCTCGAGGTAAATCGTCACGCTCCCTCCCGTCGCCGACGACAGTGTGGTACTGGGTGACCTTTTTGCACCAAGGAGCCCCGACGGCAGTGAGTTCTTACCCAAGAGCTCTGGGCTGCTTTGCGCTCCCACCCCGCACCCGTTCGCCGCAATGGCGACGGCGCTCAAGGTAGCGGCAGCTTTGAGCGCCCGCGTGACCAGGGTGAAGTGTTCTTGGGCCTTACGA
>Ga0335074_10006508_pt1 | contig 16211 bp, 15 predicted proteins | sample Lox_Sample_23_FD_206715 | JGI IMG/M metagenome (GOLD analysis project Ga0335074, IMG submission 206715) | Soil microbial communities from Loxahatchee National Wildlife Refuge, Florida, United States - Lox_Sample_2.3 | ecosystem: Environmental > Terrestrial > Soil > Wetlands | place: USA...
CCGAGGAGGCGCGGGCGCTGAGGTGGGATCACGTCGTGGTCTGGGTCGAGAACCAGAGCAAATGGCTGCCGGTGACCGCGCCGGAGTTCAAGGACGGCTGGCCGGAGGTGGCGCGGTTCGCGATCTACGTGTGGCGGGCGGAGCGGCATGGCGGCGACACGAAGACCGGGAAGTCGCGTCGCACCCTGGCGTTGCCGCGGGCGTGCGTGGACGCGCTGCGCGTTCAGTCGACGCAGCAGGAGCGCGACCGATCGCGCGCCGCCGAGGTGTGGGAGGACCACGGCCTGGTCTTCGCTTCGAGAGTGGGCACGCCGTTGACCGCGAACAACGTGATCCGCGCGTTCCGCATCATCACGAAGGCCGCCGGACTGGGCGCGAACTGGGTGCCCAGGGAGATGCGGCACACGTTCGTGTCTGTGCTGTCGGCGAGCGGTGTCCCGGTGGAGAGCATTGCCCAGCTGGCTGGACACGACCGGACCGCGACAACGGAGCTGGTCTACCGCCACGAGATCCGTCCGGCATTGACGCAGGGCGCTGAGGTAATGGACCAGATCTTCGGCTAGCCATCTCGGCCTTCTGAAGCGCATGTCACCGCGCTCCCGGCCAGGTAGGCTCCTGCGCCATGGCAGGCGACAGGGCCGTGTACGAGGGCGGCCACATCGGTCACCGTGACGCGTTCCGGCTCACGGAGCCCGACATGAGCAAGGCGGAGTATCAGGCGTACCGGACCGCATGGTGGCAGGAGTTCCCGTGCAGCTGCGACGGACCATGCTTGTGCCAGGGGCCACCCCCGGCGCGGCCACCACGCGTTCGGCTGCTGATGAATCTGCCGGATGAACCGCCGTCCTTGGCACCGGCTGCAGCGCGCGTGTTGCTCCGGATCTTGATGAAAGCCGCTGCTCATGAGGTCGAGAGCGACGCAGGTCGCGCGGGTTAGCGACACCACGAGCGTGCCGTAGGCATCGGTCCGCTTCGCGGTCCTGCTCGTCGTCGGCTTGGATCGGCCGGTCGACCGGCTGCGGCAAGACCAGCCCAAGGAGGCATCCCAAAGCGGTCTACCTTGTGCCGCAGGTCGCTCGTGATCATGCACGTAGGCTAGTGCAGTCTGGTGACAATTTTCATGAATCTCCAGGTCAACCGGCCGGTATGGGTGGCGAACCTGCGTAGCGAGTCCCTGTACCGCCATCACTTGTTGGCCAGCCAGACCCAGGCCCGGCTTCCGGGCGCTCCAGGCCGACTACGCCGCGGGAGACGCTCAGAGCTGAGAACCGAACGGCCCGGAGCCGACGCGATGAATGTAGTCCAGGGCCTTCAGCGCGTAGGTGCCCGCAGTGCTGGCGACCTCAGTGACGGCGGGCTGCGAGCCCGCGACCCCTTGACCCCCAGTCACTATCTGGCCGTCGCTGCACGTCGTCCTAGGTCGCCCGGCAAGCACTCGACCTGCGCAGACGATGGCTCGCCATCGGCCTGCGTAGGCCCGGATCTGTCGACGTTGGCTCCCCTTTCCGCTCTGGAAAGATCTTGATCGATGGCGGATCGAACGGCTGCGAACGCTCGCTCGAAATCCGCGCGCCATGATCCGGGCCTCGTCGAGCGGCCATCGTCCCCGCGCTCAGGCACCTGGTACTCATGGTGCGTTTCCGGCACCCATGAAGGCTATTAACGTCGGTGACGCCCGCCGCTCCGAGATGAGTGCTTGCGCCTAAATGCGGCCACCTGGAGCTACTCCAATGCAACGCTGCGAGCCCGTAATGCACACGTCGCCGAACCGGGCGCCAGAGGGAATGCCAGGGCACTGAGCTTCTGCGGACATAGGCTGACCTCAATGGCGTCGGGCGTTCAGCAGAGCATTCGGCCGACACGATGGAAATATGCAGTCGCAGCCGATGAGCTAGCTCCCGCTGGTCAACGCCGTGCGCACCGAGCCACTCGATTGAGACGGGATAAATGTGACCGGACCGGGGTTGTTTCCGTCCCTGGACGGCTGGATGGCCGGGACTGCGGCTGGCCATCCGCTGCGCGAATGGTACGACCCTGCCGGAGTGGGCGACGCGGTGACCAGCCCGCGGCGCATGATCCTGGGCGCGCTCGACACCATTGTCGGCAGGCTCGACGCGGCGCAGCCGGCCCGGCTTTCCGCCGAGGTTAGGGACTTCAGGAACGCCAAGACCACCGATGATCTGCGCATCGTCCGGTCCGAGCTACTGGCTGGTAGCATGCTCGCAGCGGCCGGCATCGACTTTGACTTCGGTGTGCGCGGCGGGAAGCCGCAGCCCGATCTGGTCCTGCGCGATTCCCCACTCGGCATTGAGGTCAAGAACCGGACGCTGGACGGGCTCCGCGAACTTGAGCGGGACCTAGACGCGGCCGTCACGGAGCTCGCAGCACCCGCCACCGTCTACGTCGCCTGCGACGAGCGGCCTCTGGTCATCAAGCCCGACGTGCGTGCCGGAATCGTGAGTCAGGCGACCGCTATGATCCAGGCCGGCCAGCATGGCACGTTTGTCACTCAGCTCGACCAGCCCTGGGCTACCACGCCGCAGCTGGACCTGTCGGTCCGCATCACCGAGCGATCACCCGTGCGGGGCGGCGCGCATGTCATCTTCGAGGAAGGGTTCTTTGCCCTGCCTGCCAGCCTGGCCGACGCCGAAGCTGAAGTCCTCAAGGTGCTCAACGACTCGCAGAAGATCCAGCAGGCCCTCGCAATGCCGACCATCCTCCTCGTCGATGCCGGGATGACCGGCATGGCCGTGTTCCGGCCGCCACATGTCTGGGCTCAGCGACTCGGGCTGCTTATGCCGTCTGACACCCCCTTTGTTGGCATCGCCGTCATGATGCCGGAGCTTACCCGGGCAGACGCCCCGATTGCGCTGGCAACCAGACCTGGCGTAGAGCCAGTCACCCTTGCCGCAGTCCAGAAGTTGAGCGCCGATCTGGGTCTCGGATAAGTGCAACCCGACCGAGTCGTGGCTATCGCGTGTACTTGCGGCGGCATCCAGTCCGAGTACCGCGACTAAAGTGCGTCACGAGTTCGTCTCCAGGTCCCCGCTCGACGATAACCGCAGTGCGCATCGGCGAGCGTGACAAGCCTTTTACCCGTCAGTCTCACGATGTCTGGCGCTGAACTTCTGGAGAATCAGTCGAAGCGCCTGACACTCACCAGTACCAACTTTGCCTCCTGCTCATGCCCGTCTTTCCCAACAAGTCGCACAACGGCGGGGCATTGCGACGCTATTCTGCAGCTGTGGCCGCGACGTCATCTGCAATGACTGCCAAAATAGCGGGCCGAACTCGAACCAGCGCCGCCAGCGAAGTTGTCCAGTGGTCCAGCTGCAAGGCCTTGGCGATTAGCCTTGGTTTTTCGCTGGGCTCTACTATTTCGGAAGCTGCGATAAGCGCCTGAGCTTGTCGAGCCGGCGAATCGACCTTCGCAATTAGTCCTTCAGCATAGTTCAAATTATTGCCGACAGCCACGGCGCGCGCGAGACTAGCGAGGACAGAGTCCCGCTGACCTAGATTCGAAATATCTCGGGCTTGGGCAACGATCTTCTTGGCAAATCGGCATGCGCGCTCTGAGTCTTCCAGCGCTAGTTGCTCAACAATGGCGACCTGAGCCATGGCGCGCCAGTATCTGTCTTGGATCGCAAGTGCAGCGCTGTTGGCCTTGTTCACATTTCCTGTAGCGGCAATATACTTTACGATGTAAAGTCGAGCCGTCCCTTGGAGGCTTGACGAGGAAATGGAGCGTGCGATCTGGCGCGCGCTACGCAGGTTTCCGCTCGCTGCCATGGCCTTTACAACTCCGACCAGAGCCGCCGAGCGTTGTTCCCCTTTTCCCACCTTCGCTGACGCTTCGGCTTGCTGGGCGAGAACCGTGGCACGGGCCAGGTCGTTTGACGCCGCCGCTGTTTCCGCCAGCGAGCCCAGCGCCGAGGACCGCTTACTTGAGGACTCAATGGAGCTGACGAGAGCTTCCGCTTTGTGCATAGCGCCGACTGTGGCTAGCCGCTTCGCCAAGGCCATCAGCACTTCGTCTCGCGGGCTTGAGATCGCGATCGACCTAGCGACCTCCTCAGCTTGATCGGTATCCCCGATCGAGATGAGCTCCTTTGCGACAGCCGCCAATGCCCCGGCTTGTTGGCCAGCATTGACCATCGAGTGGGCTATGGCCAAGGCATGCTCGAGGTCACCTGCTGCGGCCGCCGCCTTAGCGACGCTGATCAGAGCTTCTACCCTCGAGCGCGGCTGTCCACCTGGAATCAGGTTCGCAACTTCCTCGGCCTTCCGCACATTTCCGGTGCTGGCAAAGACCTTCGCCAGGACGGCCAGGTCTCGTGCCCTTCGTTCGGGATCACCAGTCGAGCGCGTCAGGGACTCTGCCTGATCGGCGAGCCGCCTGGCTAGATCTGCTGCGCCGACCGCGTTCACCGCGCGTGCAAGGACGGCCAACGCCTTGGCACGTGCGGTTCTGTCAGCTAGCGACTGAGTAACGGCCTCTGCTTCGTGCGCGAGCCGCTGAGCCCTCTCGACGTTGACGGTGCCTGCCGTCCTGAGGAGCATCGCCCAGGCGGCGGCCCGCGGAGCAGGCTTCTCAATGGCTCGAACCAGAACTTCAACCTCTCCCATGAGTGTCTGGGCCTGCACGAGGTCACCGACTGCTTCGGCCGCTCGCGCCACGCTGGCCAATGCTCCGGCTCGAGAAGATAGGTCTGCTAACGAAAGCGCGAATTCTCTCGCCTCGCCGATCACCCTGCGCGCGAATTCCTGGCCCTCGACTTCAGCCACCGCTCTAATCAGGGCAGCCCACACGGCAGCCTGCCAGCCAGCCTTCGCGATCGACGGAACGAGTGCCCGGACCTTGCCAATCAGGACGCGGGCCTGCGTGAGGTCCCCAACGACGGCCAGTGCTTGGGCGTAGGCAGCCAACGCTTCACCTTGTCGTCGCGTGTTGCCAATGGAGGTTAGGCCCTCACGCGCCTTGTCGATGAGGTTCTCCGCTTGCATCAGGTCCCCTGCAGTGGCCGCCGCCTGCGCCAAGGTGATCAAACCCAGAGTGCGTTCCCCTCGGTACGGGATCGTATGAAGAAGGGCTTCTGCCCATCGAAAGTCCCCGACGGTGGCGGCCGCCTTCACCAAGGCTGTCGTAGCCTCGCTCCGGTGGCTACCAGCTGTGATCAACTGCGCAAGAAGGTCTGCTTTCTGAAGGTCACCTGCGGCTGATACTGCCTTTACCATCTCCACCAACGAAGAGTCTCGTCGCTGCGGGTCGAGAATCGACCGAGCAAGCGCTTCGGCCCTCTTTACTTGTCCGAGGCTGGCCCAAGCTGCCGGCAGTTCTACTGGCACGGCGGTGTTGCGCTCCGTCAGGTAATCTCGAAAGACGGCAAGTCGAGCCATTCCGTCCAAGTCAGGGCTGCTGCTGGTGACGATTACCTCCTGAGCCGCGGAGATTTCGTCAAGAGCTGCGCTATCGCCACCCGAGATATCCAGCATTCGATCCTGACGGAGGCGGTCGGTGGCGCAGGCGATCATCTCATTCAGGTCGCCTGCTTCTTTGAGCATCTGGTAATAGCCGCGAAGCAGGTACTCAGGGGTCTCCTCGGGCCAGTTCCGCTCCCTGTAGCCGTCAGCCCAGGACCGCAACTGCTTTCGATAGGCCAGCAGCTTCGCCTCGCCGAGAAACTCCTTCGCTGTGGCCTGCAAATCCTCATGGCCAAGGACGTAAATGTCGGGCCGGACACCAGGCAACCATCGACTGGGCCGCGTTCTAAAACTACGTCCGGCTACTCCCTGTAGGTCATCGCTGATCTGCCAGGAAGGCCTCGCCGTGAGTTCGGCTAGGTCGGAAGCGCTCAGGCCTCCACGAGCGGCGGTAACCAGGCCTAGGAGATCCTGCTCAGATTGGCTGCCAAGCAAGAGCCGCTTGAGTTCGCCCTCCATATCGTTTCTGACAACGGCTGCATACGGCGACGGGCTCAGCAAACGCACGATAGATGGATCACGCAGTGGGTGGTGCTGGGGCACGTCTATAGGGATCGGCGGATTAGGGCGGCCAGCAACGACGACCCGCATTCCCGCTGGTGGTGTCTTCGGCAGCAGTGCTGCGATGCTATATGCACTTGGGCCGGTGGTAACGCCCCGGTCCTCGTCGAGTCCATCGACTACAAGAACCAGCCGTTCGCCTCGCTCCTCACAGGCATGAGCGGCATCGGAGAGCATGCCAAGCAGGTGCGCATCTCTTGTTGAGTCCGTTAGATAGGCAGGCATTGGCTCATCTAGAAGGGTAGCCAACTGTTCGAGCACATTCTCAATAAATGCCCCCCGGTCGTCTTGACTTGCAAACCGTGATGTAACGAAAAAGGAAACTATGCGAATTCTGGCGGGTGGATTCAGGACAAACCAGGCCATGAGCGCGGACTTCCCCGCCCACGCTTCTCCTCTCCACCAGATATATGAATGATCGGATTCTCGTGCTGTGCAGAACTCCGACAGTTCCGCGAGCTCCTTGTCACGTCCGTCCAAGATAGGCGGACCGATTCGAAGAACTTGCTCGCGGTAGCGCGTTCGAACGGGGGCACCGGTGAACAGATTGATATCACCGATGACGTTGCCGCTTACGGCTACGCTTCCGTCGACCGCGTCGGCAGAACCGGTCTTCCCTACCTTGGCCCGAGGAGCTGGCTTGAGGTTGGGCATTTATTGATCACGGCTTCTAGGCAGGCGTGTCGCTTGGTCGTCGGCTATCTTGTCGCCGAGTTGCACGCCTGAGATCGCATCGGCACTGTCGGTCGCTCTTGCATCGCCGGTACGCTTCGCTGTCATCCCGGCCGGATTGGCGTGCACTCCGGCGATACCAGTGATGGCTCTACTACGACGGTGCGCCACAGCCTTGCCGGTCTCTATAGCGCTGGCGGTCCACGGTGCGGCTGAGCCAGGTATGGCGGCCCAAACGGCGATGCCGATGCCAGCGACCGCTGCCAGCGCCGAAATGAGTGTGGCAATTTCGTCGGCATCACCCGAATTATTGACGGCGAACCATGCGCACAAGCCGCCGACGACTAGGCAGGTCACGACCAGCACTGCGCGCCTCCGACTCATGTCGTCAGCATTTCACAACAACTGGCACGATCCGCCGGCATAGGCGAGCCCTCGGGAGAACTATCCGTTGCTGCGCTCCTGGGACGCCGCGTGTTCAACTCTGACGGCCCAGTCAGAATCTGGCCGTCGCTCCAGGTCGCCCGAGGCCGCCCGGTAGGCACTTGACCTGCGCGGACTATCGCTGGGCATCGGCGGGCGCATGCCGGAATCTGCCGACGTTGGCTCCCCGTTTGGCTCCCCTTCCTGTACTACAGAGATCTTGATCGTCGCTGAGTGGCGAGCTCAGAGGCGTCGAGGCAACCAGCGGTATCGGGAGTAAGACCGGCCGTCCACCGGAGGGCCAGAATCAGCTTGCAGTGGCTGCTTCACATCGATGACATCCGGGGACTGTCGGTAGGCGTCACTAATCTGGCGGTCATTCGGAGCGGGAGACCGCTTCTTGCTGCCAGTTGCTCCGGCAGCCTTGGCTCTTCGACTTGAGGGGAGGCCGGATTGACCGTCGATGTCGGCAGGCTTATGCCGGTCGATGCGAGGCTGGTGTGGCCCAGCGAAGCCGGCGACTTCACGCCGTGGTTGCGCGAGAACGCTGATGCTCTCGCCGATGCTCTCGGCATCGATCTTGAGCTGACCGTTATAGAACATCAGGTCGGGCCATTCTTTCTCGATGTTCTCGGTCGTGATCTCACCAACGAGAGCGTACTGGTTGTCGAGAATCAGCTCACCCAGACCGACCATGATCATCTAGGCAAACTCATCACCTACGCTGCCAACACTGACGCGGCGACCGTAGCCTGGATGGCCATCTCCTTCCGGGAGGAGCATCGCCAGGCCATCGCTTTCCTCAACGACCTCGGTGGTGAGAAGGCGCGTTTTTACGGTGTGGAGATCGCTGCGGTTCGGATCGGCACGTCGGCGCCAGCACCGCTGTTCAAGGTCATCGCGCAGCCTAACGACTTCCATGCCCAGGCGTCGGTGGCCGCCAAGGCCACGGCCACTGAGCTATCCGGGAAAGGGGCGTTGTACGCGGTCTTCTGGGAACGGTTCCTGGAGCGGCTCAGGGCTAGCCATCCTGGGTGGAGCAGAGCACGCAAAGGTCCAGCGGATAACTGGCTCAGTCTGCCTTCGCCGCTCAAGGGGGGCTTGAGCTACTACTCGGTCAGTTTCCCTCGCGGGCCGAGCGGTCAGCAGCTGCGCTGTGAGTTGTATATCGATTCTCCGGATCCAATTACCGTAGACGATCGATTCAACGACCTTTATGAGCATCGTGAAGATGTCGATACAGCTTTTGGGGCGCCGCTGACATGGGAACCGCTAGAAAGCCGAAGGGCCTCTCGGATTGCTGCATACGGAGCCGGGGACATAACGGACGCTGAAAAGCACGACGAGTACATCGAATGGTTCATCTTGAACCTCGAACGGCTTCGAGGCGCGCTCGACTCGCACCTAGTGCGACCGTTGATTTGACCGGCGCGGTCTGACTGAGTGACGCGACGATTTCGCAGACATCCCCGCTCGCCCAACGCGAGCAGGTGACCTGGGACCAGAACGTGCCATCGTTGCGCCCGCATCGTCGGCAAATGCCGCGGCGCGTGCCACTCAGAACCGTCCGATGCCAGGCTGATCCTGTCAGCGCCTTGGCGAGCTAACTGACACCGAGGCCATGATCGTCCGGAAGGATCCTGCGCAAGGGGGGCGTTCGACGTCGGCCAGTACGGGCGCCAGGCGTGTCAGGGCCATGCTTCATCTGCGCGCTGCTTGGTGGCGAGCCCGGCTATGACCACCACCGGGTCTACGAGGACGAACACACCATCGCGTTCCCGAACCGATACCCGACTCTGTGCGGATACTGCCTGGTCGCACCGAAACGACACATCGAGAACTGGATCCACGACCTCAGCGAAGCGGACTTCACCGGACTGCAACGCGTGGTGCACCGGGTAGCGAAGGCCATCGCCGCCACCGTCCCGGCCGAGCGGATGTATTCATTGAGCCTGCGCAGCCTGGAGGGAATCTCGCACCCGCACTGGCACATCGCGCCGCGGCCCCCTGGAGTTCAGTACGGCCAGCAGCAGTGACACGCCCTGATGGCAGAAATCGGCGTTCTTGCTGTCGATGACACTGAACAGGCTGCCCTCGCCGCGGCCGTCGGCAGCCGACTGTAGCCGGTGCCGCGCTGCGCAGTCGGCTCGCCAGCCCGGTGGCCGGTGGAAATGCGTCATCCCTCTGGACGATCTTGCCGATGAGCGGTAGTTCGGCTGACAGGTCATAAGGGCAAGCGTGGCGCTCAGCCCTGGCTCCCGTAGATGACTCCGCTGTCCGTGTACCAGCCTGGATCCAAAGTGGTCGTGAACCGTCGGCGACAGCGACACTAGCATTTACTTTGTCATCCGCCGGGTCCAGCGGTCTATCGATGGCAACTGGCCGAGATGTACGGCAGCAGCCTTACCAGCGTCAAGCAACTGATCCGGCAGAGCAGAGGCTGAGTGTCCGAATCCGCTGGCTGCGACTTCACGGACACGGAGGTGGCACTTTAGTGAAGCGGGCCCAACCGATCTCCGATGACCACCGGAAGCCGTCGCCCGTATCCCAGCTACTCATCACCCAGACATCGCTTATTCCCGCTGGCAGGGCAGGCGGGACCGTGGGGAGCGGAGCCCCAAGCGAAATCAGCAGGTCGGTGACCGCGAACGGCACTGTGGTGATGCTTCGCACAACAATGAAGAGGTGGCGTTCGGCGATACCTGCGTTTAGCAGCTTGCTGATGTTGTCCGCGCGGATCGGCTCGCTCGTCCACTCTCCTAGCCAGATCGCCAGCGGATCGCTGGTGAGGGGAGCGTAGCCGCCCACCGGCTCCCGCGAAGCTTCAGGCGGCACGACATAGATGCTCCCCTTTCGATCTGTCGGTGACTGGACGGCCTCGATGATGCCGAGGCTGAAGGCCAGAGCCTCAAGCGGGTCCGTGGAGCCTTTAATGCCACGCACGCCCGGGCGCCCGTCAAGTTCCAGTTCACGCAGCAGTCTTCCGAGCTGTTTGTCAAGGTCGCGGGCTCGGGCCGAGTGCAGAATTCGCACCAACCAGCCGCCGATAAGCCCCGGCTGCTGACGGATGAGAGCCCGCTTGTGAACCTCCTGCCACAGTTCAAGCCGCTCGTCGTCGACTGCCGTGGTCACTTCGACGGCGCCGGCCGGGCCGCCCGGATAAACGATCTTGAGGTCGTACATGCCGGGCATCGTGCCGTCGTCGTGCGGTTCGACGACACAGTCCGCCAGCGTGGTCTGGATACAGGCCTGCGCCCAGCCCTCCTCAGGACGGAGTTTTCTCACAACTCTCATCCGGGTACTTCAGGCCGACGGGATGCGGCCGTTGCTACCAACCTGACCACCTTCTGCGCACGCTCCACCAGCTGGTAGCTGATGTGTCTGGCGGATAAGTGGCCTCGATACGCTTCTACCTGTCCTCCCAGTCAAGGCTCGCATCGGATCGCCGCTTCCTCCGCGTCAAGAGCGTAGTGGATCTGAAAGAACGCAGCCTTCGCCTTGTCCACCAACCTTGCGATGGCCTTGAGCTGTACGAGGTCCTGGGGCTTGGGTCGGCCCTTGCCGCCGTAGATCGCTAGCGCGCTGGTGATCTGGAGCAGGCAGATCAGCGCGCCGCTGCCCGGATCGGCCAGGCCGGCGTTGCTGGGGCCGGCCAACATGGCCTCGCCGTGGCCGTAGAAATCTAGTATGTGCTCGGCGCCGGTGGCGCCGCTGTGGATACCGTGACTGGACAAGCGGAACCACGGCTTGAGGTGATCTAGACCAACTAGCTCAGCGAGCTTCGCCATGCTTGCTCCCGGATTGGCTGCGAAGAGCGGCGCCGCCCAGCCCCAGTCGTTCTTGAACGGCGGACCGAACCTGGCGATGACGTCGTCATGCTGGCGCTGGAGCTCGGCCATTTCCTCGTCGCTGTAGCGTTCGTAACCTAGAGCCTCGCAGTACTGCTGGTAGAGGATCGCGTCCCTATAGCGCTCGACTCGGCGATGCAGCAGGAAGCGCTCGGAGATATCAGGGTCGTTGCTGCCAAGGGCGAAGGCGATGACTGCAAGTTCGTAAAGCGTTCGCCAACGAGCCTGTGCGCCAGCGGCGTGTCCTGATCCGAGCAGGCTCTGTACCTCGGAGGCCACCAGGCAGCCGCGCGCGTGCAGCAGGGTCAGGGCATGGTGCTTCAGGTCGTTGCTGTCGCCCTGCCGCTCATAGCGCCTGTGGAAGTCCTCACCGGTCTCCAGACAGCAGACGCGAACGGCCTCATAAAGGTCCAGCGCCGGTCTCCATCGCTTCTCAAGGCGCTGCTCGAAGCCATTCATGATGGTCCGATGCTCCCGGAGCATCCGCGGCGCGTCTTCCAGGAGTTGGTCAGCGAGGACTTCCGCTGCGGCCTGCGTTGCTCGGTCAAGCGCCGCAGCAACGCAGTCGGCGTCAGCGCCCCGCCCGACAGCTTCGACGATCAGTCTGTCGAAGAGATCATCGATCCCATGGCCCGGAGTTGCGTCGTTCCGCTGGCTCTCGAGGTCATCTGGGCGACGATGCCGGAGGCGCCGAACCATACTCGTCAAACGGTCCCTTCGCGATGTGTCGGTCATGGCGCTCGTTCCTTGTCGACGAAGATTCCGTTGTCATCCAGCAGTGCTTGTCCGGGACCGTCCAGCCGGTCGTTCAATTCGGCCATCGCTTCGAGCGTGCCGCCGTTGGGGAAGTAAGCGCCGTCCTTCTCAAGCACCACCAGGTACGCGACCGGACACTCGCAGATGGTCACGAAGGCCTAGCTAGCGCTTGCCGTGATTCATGGCCTCCAGGGCGTAGGCGCACGGGTCATCGGACGTCGGCAGGCCGTCCAGTTCGATGCCGAGGCCGCGTATTCCGCCGCCGGAACGCCGCAGCCCTCGGAGCGCTGCTCGTCCGAGGACGAGGGCATGGCCTCCCAAGCCGGTCGGCGTGATCACGGCTGGAGGTTACTGCCGAAAACCTGGCGGTGCCAGTGAGAATGGTAGGCGTGAGCGGTTCTGAGGGGAGCGAACGCTTGCTCCGTGGGGCGCTTGATGCCGCCCAGGCAGCTGGTGATCAGCTGCGGGCGTTCCAGCTTGGCTTTGACCTAGCAGGATACCTGCTCATGCAGGGACAATCACGTGAAGCGTTCGGGATCAACGAGCAGCTGCCAGACGTCTAAGAGGCCGTCAACGGCCCCTCGCAACCGAGGTCCGTTAACCATGACCAGGCTTGCGTCGGTGTGCCGGGCGCCCCCCATGGGTTCAGATGCGGTTGCTGTCTCACCATCTGTCCAGACCGCCGCGCTTGACGAGCTGGGCGGCGATGATGTTCCGCTGGATCTCGTTGGTGCCCTCGCCAACGATCATTAGTGGCGCGTCACGAAAGTAGCGCTCGACGTCGAACTCGGTGGAGTAGCCATAGCCGCCGTGGATTCTCATCGCGTCCAATGTCACCTGCATGGCGACCTCGGAGGCGAATAGCTTGGCCATGCCGGCTTCCATGTCACAGCGGTGCCCAGATTCGAGCCGTTCGGCGGCGTGCAAGATCAGCTGCCGTGCCGCGGTCACGTTGGTTGCCATGTTGGCCAGGTAGTTTCCGATCGACTGATGCTTCCAGATAGGAATGCCGAAGCTCTCTCGTTCCCGGGCATAGCGCAGCGCGTCGTCGAACGCGGCCCTGGCTACTCCCAGTGCACGGGCTGCCACCTGGATGCGTCCGGTCTCCAGGCCCTTCATCATCTGCGCGAACCCGTTACCCTCAGCACCACCGAGTACCGCTTCCGCAGACACGTTGTAGTTGGTAAAGACCAGTTCGCAGGACTCAACGCCCTTGTAGCCCAGCTTCGGGAGATCCCGGCTCACAGTAAGCCCCGGACCGTGCTCGGCCAGCAGGACTGAGACGCCCTTGTGCTGCGGCCTCGCCAGGGGATCGGTCTTGCAGAGCAGAGCGATCAGCCCCGCGCGGCGGGCGTTGGTAATCCAGGTCTTACAGCCGTTAATGACATAGAAGTCGCCCTCATGCCGGGCTGTCGTCCGCATAGCCTGCAAGTCCGAGCCGCCGCCCGGCTCGGTCAGGGCCATGGCGGCACGGAGTTCCCCCGTGGCCATCTTCGGCAGGTACCGGTCCTGCTGCTCTCGAGTGCCAAAGGCGACCAGTAGCTTCGCGACGACTGTGTGCCCGCCCATCGCTCCGGCCAGGCTCATCCAACCGCGGGCCAACTCGGCGGTTACAAGCGCGTAGCACGGCATTGAGACCGGAGCCTCCCCCCAGGGATCAGGGACAGCCAGCCCGAAGATGCCAAGTTCCTTCATCTGTTCGATGAGCTTTTCGGGATAGGTGTCGGCATGCTCCAGATCGCGGGCTACTGGTCTGACCTCGCTGTCTACCCAGTTGGCCACCGTTTCCAGGATGGCCTGCTCCTCGCCATTGAGCCTGTCCATCACGTGTCCTCTCCTGGCTAAGTGAGGTGCGGTTCTGACTCCCGCCCGGTTGTCGAAAGCGGTACCTGGGCCATCACCGGGTCACCAGACGGTTCAGATTCGGGCTGGTGCGTCCCGGTTCCGGGGACGGAGTCCGGGGGGAGCCGGACTTCCGGAGACCGGGTTTCATGTCGCGCAGATGCCGCATGCGTGGGGGGCTCCGGCCCTGTGCCGAACGGAACGCTGCGGTAGCTGCCGATGCCTCGGTAGTCGCAAACTGGCGCCAATGCTCGTGCCTTACATGCGGCCGTCGCGCGCGCCAAGCCTCTCGCTCTCCTCACCGGGAACGGCCGAGAACTCAGCCAGGACAGATTCGGTGTGCTGGCCGAGAGACGGCACGGCCCTCATAGCCGCCTCGCGGCCCGTTACGGTTACCGGCGGCAGGAGCGCACGGACTACCCCAGCCGGGGTATCGACCACACGCCACCGGTCGCGCTCTATCAGCTGAGGGTGCGCAGCGAACTCGGTAGGCGTGCGAAGCCGCGCGCTGGCGATGCCCGCCGCGTCCAACAGGCCCACCACTTCTTCGGGAGTTCTGCCTCGCAGGGCCTCCTCGATGATGGGCGTCAGCTCACCGTCGTTTGCGACCCGGTCCGGGTTCGTCGCGAAGCGACCATCGGCGACCAGGTCCGGTCGCTTCAGCACCCGCTCGCAGAGCACGGACCACTCGCGGTCATTCTGAAGCCCCAGGAACACCTGTCCACCGAGCGCCGCGTACGGGCCGTAAGGTGCAATCGACGCGTGCCGGGCGCCGCTACGCCCCACTTCGCGCCCGCCGTAGGCGCCGTAATAGCAGGGCTGACTCATCCATTCGCCCAGGGCGTCGAGCAGTGACACCTCGAAACTTGAGCCGCGGCCGGTCCGCTCTCTCTCATAAAGGGCGGTCAGCACGCCGCTGTAGCCGTACATTCCGGCGGCGATATCCGCTACCGAGATCCCCGCCTTGCACGGCGAATCGGGTGTGCCGGTGACCGAAAGGAGCCCTGCCTCGCACTGGACCAGCAGGTCGTATGCCTTCTTGTAGGCGTAGGGGCCATCGGAGCCGTAGCCGGAGATGGAGCAGCAAATTAGGCGCGGGTGCCGTGCTAGCAGCCCGGCGGGCCCGAGACCGAGTCGTGCGGCCGCGCCCGGTGCCAGGTTCTGCACGAGCACGTCGGCTCTGGCAAGTAGCTGGGCGAGTGCCGACTGCCCCGCAGGACTCTTCAGGTCGAGCTCAACCGATTCCTTGCCTCGGTTCAGCCAGACGAAGTAGCTCGCCTGCCCTAGTACCGAATGGTCGTAGCCTCGGGCGAAGTCACCTGTGCCCGGCCGCTCGATCTTGATGACGCGGGCGCCGAGGTCAGCCAGCTGCCGTGTGGCGAACGGGCCTGCGACAGCCTGCTCTAGGGCAATGACGATTATCCCGGCCAGCGGTAGCGGCGGCGTGGCCTGCCCGTCACCGACGGCCGGATGCTCGAGGGCAGGCGTACCGGTCGTGGCCCGCCTGACCGGGCTGACCTCAGCCACAGGTGAGTTCTCGCGGCATAGCTTGCTGCTGCACTGCCGCCGACAAATGTACGGACGTCCACGGCTGATGCCAGGATTCGGTCCGGTGGTAGATCAGTGGCATGCCCGTGGCTCGTTCCTGAGCTTGTCGGTGTCGCATTTCAGTTGCCGCAGCCGCTGGTCCGAAGGCCGCTCGCGGATGCAGGTCGACTACCCGGCGGCTTGCGTCCGAGCGCATGGTCGTGATTACCGTCATAATCAGCATGTCCAGCAACCCGAGCCAGCCGCTTCTCCAATGCGACGGCGGCTTCGCGGTGCCGTGGCTCCCTGATTCCGAGACCCGCTGCCCGGCGATCATGCTCACGCGGGATCCGTGGCCGTCGCGGGTCACGGGATCCACCAGTACAACCGCCACCGTCTTCTGCGACGAGACTGCTGCCACTCCGCAGCAGATGCCCGAGCCGCGTTCGACTGGCAGGGGTGAGCTGTCCAGGCGCGGTGCAATCCTCATCAAGCCTCAGTTGCCTCGCCCGTGAAGGCCCTGCCGACTTGCTCGATGTCAGCCTTTCTGGTGCGCCGGATGTAGACCAGGAGGCCGACTCCGACGACTGCCCAGCCGAGCACGACAAGGGGCAGGTAACTCAGGGGGGAGGGAGGGAGCGGGTAGACCGTCCTGTAGAGCGCGTACCCGACGCCGACAATGGCCACGAGGGGGATCAGGACGTGACGGAAGAGCGAGAACTCCTGGGGCGTGTGCTTGTGGATGTACACCACCAGCGCGACGTTGGTGAGCAGGTAAGCGATCGAAAAGGCGATGGAGACCATGAAGCCGTAGTACTGGAAGGAAGTGATCGGGCCTTTGAACGCGCCGAGGATGTAGGAAGTCGGGATCGTGAGCGCAGCGAACAGCAGGATCGCCCGGCCTGGAGTCTTGGTCTTCTGGTTCGTCTTCCCCAACGACTTGGGAACGAGCCCGACCCTGGCTAGCGAGTAGATGACCCGCACGCCGGCGTTGAAGCAGGTGAGCGTGAAGGCCAGGATGCTTGAGCAGACGATCACGGTGACGAGCCCGCCACCGGAGTGCCAGACAGTGCGGGCTATGTCCTCCACGATGTTCGGGTT
>Ga0335074_10006509_pt1 | contig 16209 bp, 15 predicted proteins | sample Lox_Sample_23_FD_206715 | JGI IMG/M metagenome (GOLD analysis project Ga0335074, IMG submission 206715) | Soil microbial communities from Loxahatchee National Wildlife Refuge, Florida, United States - Lox_Sample_2.3 | ecosystem: Environmental > Terrestrial > Soil > Wetlands | place: USA...
CCCCCAATCTGTTCATCACGCCCCACGTCGGCGGATCGACACCCAGATTCATGGTGCGGGCAATGCAGTTCGCCGGCGAACAGATCGGCCGCTACATGCGCGGCGAGCCGCTGGAGAACGTCGTTCACGGAGAGTACTAGAACGGCGTTTGCCGGGGCGCCAGCAAATTGCTGCCGCCCCGCTTTATCTCCTGCCGTTGCAGCGCCCTTGCGTTTCTTGACCCCGCTTTTCGCGAAACCTACAATCTAAAGAGGAGAAATTTACCCTTTTGCGGGTATTTCGGGCATATCTGTATGGGTTCTGAACCGCGGCTGAGCCCGCGCGAACGTGCTGTTCTGACAGCGATCGTCGAGATGTACATTGCCACCGGGGAACCGGTAGCGTCGCAGGCTCTCGCGCGCCACTTCGGGAACAAAGACGGCATGAGTTCCGCCACCATCCGCAATGTGATGGTCCTGCTTGCCGAGGCCGGTCTGCTCGACCAGCCTCACACCTCCGCCGGCCGCATCCCCACTGCACAGGCTTTTCGCTTCTACGTCGAGCATCCGGGGGGCCCGCAGGTCACGATTCTGGCGCCGGAGAGGCTGGAGCAGATCGAGGAGAGCTTTGCCGGCATCGGCACCAGCCAGCAGTACCTGGAGCGCACCTCGCACGTGCTGGCGCTGCTTTCCAGCGGCCTAGGCGTGGCCCTGGCGTCGACCCAGGAACTGCAGACGCTGGAGCACGTTCACTTTTCGCGGCTGGCCGCAGGCCGCGTACTGGCCGTGGTCATTACCAAAGCCGGCAGCGTACTCGATCGCGTGTTAACCCTCGATCACGATCTCAACACGGCTGAACTGGAGACCGCCGCCCATTACCTGAATGAGAACTTCCACGGCTGGTCCATGGAGCGAATCCGCACCGAACTGGCCCGGCGCCTCGAAGCCGAGCGCAGCGAGTACGACCGTCTGATGCGCTCGCTCGAAGAGCTCTATCGCAAAGGCGCGCTGGCCGCGGAGACCAGCCTGGTCCCGACGATCTTCGTCGAGGGAGTGGCCAACCTGCTGGCGGGAGAGACCGACCGCGAGCGACTGCGCACGATGCTGCATGCGCTGGAGGCCAAGGAGCGCCTGATCGAGCTGCTCAACGCGTATGTCGACGCCCGGCAGCGCACGGTGCGGGTTGTGGTGGGCCTGGAAGAGGCGATCCCGGAGTTGCGCGACTTCGTCCTGATCGGCACAACGGCGCGCGTGGGTGCGGAAAATCTCGGAACGGTCGCGGTGATTGGCCCTACCCGGATTCAATATCAGGAGACGATCAACGCCGTATCGTACATCGCGCAGCTTTCCGGCAGGATTTTCCAGCCGCCCCATTGATGCGCGCACACCATGTGCTCTGGATTGACTTAAAGTGAGCAGGCGCACCCCAAACGCGGCCCGCCTGCCGGAATCGAGTTGGACGTAAGCGACGAATTATGGTGGAAAAAAGGCAGACTGAAAGCAGAATGGACGCAGCTCCCGCCGACGATCCCTCGCGCGCGCAGGGCTCAGTCGTTACGGGTGTCGCCGACAACGACGACGGGAAAGAGCCGCTGGTTCCGGTCGAGACTGCACACGTTCCCCAGGAGGAATACGATCGCCTCAGGGCCGAGCGCGATCTGCTTTTCGATCGACTGGCGCGCCTCCAGGCCGAGTTCGAGAACTCGCGCAAACGCGAGTCAAAGGAACGCGCCGATTTTCGCGACTACGCCGTCTCCGGTGCCGTCGAACAGTTTCTCCCCGTGCTCGACAACTTCCAGCTGGCCCTCAAGTCCACCGGCTCGGCGGACCAGTTACGCACCGGCGTGGAGCTGATTGTGAAGCAGATGGAGGAAGCGCTGCGTTCGCTGAATGTGCAGCCCGTCGAGACCGTCGGTGCTGTCTTCGATCCGCGGGTCCATGAAGCGCTTGAAATGGTGGAGCGCAACGATCTGCCCGATCATCAGGTATTCGAGGAAGTGCGCCGCGGCTATCGCATCCGCGATCGGCTCCTCCGCCCGGCCCTGGTTCGAGTGGCCAGTAATTCGCAGCAGAAGGAAGCATGAGCAGAACCGAAAACGTGATCAAAGCCGACTACTACGAAGTTCTTGGGGTCTCCCGCACAGCGTCCGATCAGGAGCTCAAAGCCGCCTATCGCAAGCTGGCCCTCCAGCATCATCCCGACCGCAATCCCGGCAACAAGGAAGCTGAGGAGCGTTTCAAGGAGTGCAGCGAGGCGTACCAGGTACTGAGCGATCCGCAGAAGCGCGCCGCTTACGACCGCTTCGGCCACGCCGGGGTGGGCGCGGGCGGGTTCGACGGCAATCCTTTCGGGGCCCAGGACATTGGCGACATCTTCGGCGACCTGTTCGGCGAGATGTTCAACATTGGCGGCAGCCGCCGTGGCCAGTCGCGCGTGCAGAAAGGTCGCGACGTTCGCTTCGACCTGACCATCGACTTCGAGGAAGCTGTCTTCGGCAAAGAGACAAAGGTGACGATCCAGCGCATGGAGGCGTGCACGGATTGCCGCGGGACCGGCACCGCGAGCGGACGCGGGCCGTCGACCTGCCCGCATTGCCAGGGTCGCGGCCAGGTCCGCTACCAGCAGGGATTCTTCTCGATCGCGCGCACCTGCAGCTACTGCGGCGGTGCCGGCACGGTGGTCAGCGATCCGTGCTCCGCCTGCCGTGGCGAAGGTCGGGTGGAACACCAGCACGAAATCAGCGTCAGCATTCCGGCCGGCGTCGAAGACGGCACGCGCATCCGCTACCAGGGTGAAGGCGATGCCGGACGCTTTGGCGGACCCGGCGGGGATCTATACATCGTGCTCCGTGTGCGCCCGCATAAAGTCTTCGAGCGTGACGGCAACGACCTCCACTGCCTCATCCCGATTTCCTTCCCCCAGGCAGCGCTGGGCGCGGAAATCAGCCTGCAGACGCTCGATGGCGAAGTGAAGCTCAAAATTCCCGAAGGCGCACAGAGCGGCCAGGAATTCCGCATACGCGGGAAGGGCGTACCCCACCTGAACGAATACGGACGCGGCGATCTCATCGCGCAGATCATCGTGCGCACACCCACAAAACTCAACAAGGCGCAAAAGGAACTGCTCCGCCAGCTAAGCGAGACGATCGCCGTGGAGAACACGCCGACCGCGCGCAGTCTTCTTGAAAAAGTGAAGGAGATGTTCTCGTAAGACGGCGGGAGAACACCTTTCCCGGAATCAAAGCCTCGTTTCAGCGCTGACGCGAGGTTTTTCGTTCCCTGTAGCCCGTTCGTTTCCGTTCACTCCAGCAACGCAGCCGCTACTGCCATCGCGGTGATTGCCGCAGTCTCCGCGCGCAGAATGCGCGGCCCCAGGCTTACCGGTTTCCAGTTTTCCGTGTCGAAGAGCCCAGCTTCTTCGGCGGTCCAGCCGCCCTCGGGCCCCACTGCAATGCGAATCGACGGCACATCGTCGCCCGCGCCGGCCAGGGCTTCCTGCAGCGCCCGGTGAAGCGTGGTCGCCCGCTCCTGTTCCGCGAGCACCAGTTGCAATGTCTCCTCCCCGTCTTTCACCGCGGCCGTCAGCCGCAGAGGGTCCTCGATCCGCGGCACATCGGATCGCCGCGCCTGCTTCGATGCTTCCAGGGCGACGCGGCGCCATCGTTCGACGCGTGTAGCCGCGGCCTGGGCCAGGTGCTTCTCCGTACGGCGCGCGACCATCGGCACAATGCATGCGGCGCCCAGTTCGGTCGCTTTCTCGATGGCCCACTCCATACGGTCGAATTTGTACACAGAGAGCAGCAGCGTTACCGGCAGCGCGGGATCCGCCTTGACCTCGGCGATCAGGTTGAACCGCACCCGGTTGTCTTCGAGGCCCGCGATGACGCTGTGCCACACGTGACCGCCGGCCACGACCTCGAATTCCATACCCGGCTGCGCGCGCAGGACGCGAATCAGATGCGCGGCCTGATCCCCGGCGATCGAGGCCGTAGCTTCATCCCAGGTGTCGGCGATCCATCGGCGTCGCGTCATACATTCAGCCTACAGCCCGCAAAGAATGCAGTTTAAGCAGGCGGGACAGCGTTTCCGTTTTCCTGTGAGGCGGAGAAGAATGTCCCAAAAGCATCGGGGGGACGCTGATCGCGTCCCCCCGAGGTGTTGCCGGTGTCCTCTTACTTCTTCTTCGAGGACTTCTTGGCTGCCTTCTTCGCGCTCTTCTTAGCTGCCTTTTTTGCTGCCATGGTTTCTATTCTCCCTTGTTCGATGTCTACATCGAAGTCTGCAACATAAAATGCTGCAGTTAACGAATGTATAGAGTTCCGCGCATACAGTGTCAAGGAAAAAATTCATTTTTCGTCTACAACTTTCCTCTCTCGAGAGAGAGCGGGTCATGCCATCGCGTGCGCGGATCTCACAGCGGATGAAAATGCCGGAGCAGAGCGAGCATGACTCCGCTGAAAATATCGTGCCACGCATGCGCGATCATCCCCGGGCGAAGGCTTCTGCGCATGAGCGCGAGCACGCAAAACATCGCGCCATACGCGGTGATCGCGATCATTCCCGCCGCGCCTTCGTAACCGTGACTGATACCGAAAAGCAGTGAGGAGCACAGCACCCCAGGCCACACTCCTCCGCCCAGCGAGGCGAACTGCCGCAACAGATATCCGCGAAACACGAATTCTTCGCAGAATCCGGCTGACATGCTGAGCACCATCCAAAGCAACACCTCCAGCCCCGTGTCCGGCGCAATCGCCATCAAAGTCTTCTCGGGAGCCGACAATCCTGCCGCTTTGAGGGCCAGCCCGACGATCGTCAAAACGAAGGCGGCTGCGATCCAGAAGACCGCGGCGGCTCCCAGGTCGTCCCTCACCGCCTGCCAGCCGCGGCGAAACCCCAGCAAGTCCGGAAGCGCTGCGCGCTTGATCCGCAGACCCCACCACGTCAACAGCAGAAGCAACCACTCTGCGCAGATCCCGAACGCGTAGCGGGCCACGTGGTGGGCACTTGCCGCAGCGCGATGTGCCGCTCGTGAGCCCAGCAGGGAAGTCCCGGCCAGCAGCGCCACAATCAGGACCGTGTGCCACCAGGGCGCCACGGCCGCTGTAGAGCGGCTTTGCAGACTCGGCATCATCTCGGACGGCGGTTCGTGCACGGCACCCTCTCTCTCTGGTATCTTCCCTCTGGATTCTAGTGGTGGTTTCGCGCATCGAATGAGTAAAGGGACTGCAATGGATCAGATTGTCATCGTCGCCGGCGTCCGCACTCCGGTTGGGAAGTTCCAGGGATCGCTCTCCGATGTTTCCGCAACACGTCTGGGCGCGGTCGTCGTCCGCGAAGCGGCGAGGCGCGCCAGCCTGGGGCCCGAGCAGGTGGATGAATGCATTATGGGCAACGTCGTCTCCGCCGGACTCGGCCAAAATCCCGCGCGCCAGGCAGCGATCTTCGGCGGTCTAGCCCCTGAGGTCAGCGCCGTCACTGTCAACATGGTCTGTGGCTCGGGCTTGCGGGCTGTGGCGCTCGCCGCGCAGTCCATTCAGACAGGCAACGCCGAGATTGTCGTCGCCGGCGGTATGGAATCGATGACGAACGCGCCGTATCTGCTGCCCCAGGCGCGCAGCGGCTTTCGCATGGGCAACAACGTAGCGGTCGATTCCATGGTTCACGACGGTCTCTGGGACGTCTATAACGACTTCCACATGGGCCACACCGCCGAGTTGGTCGCCGAGAAGTACGGCATCAGCCGCGACGATCAGGACTGCTTCGCGCTCCTCTCTCACAAAAAGGCCGCCGCCGCCTGGCGCGAGGGCCGCTTCGCCGCCGAGGTGGTTCCAGTGGAAATCCCTGCGAAGAAGAAAAGCCAGGCGCCCACCCTCTTCGAGCGCGACGAGTCCATCCGCGAAGACGCCAGCATCGAAGCTCTCCGCGCTCTGAAGCCCGCCTTCAAAAAAGATGGCTCCGTCACGGCCGGCAACGCGCCCGGCGTCAACGATGCGGCTGCGGCGGTGGTGGTCATGTCCGCAGCGAAAGCGCACGAACTCGGCCTCAAGCCCATGGCGCGCATCGTCTCACACGCCACCAGCGGCATCGATCCAAAGTGGGTGATGATGGCTCCGGTGTCCGGCGCGCGCAAGGCCGTCGAGCGTGCTGGATGGGCCTTCGATTCCATCGACCTCTTCGAATTCAACGAGGCCTTCGCAGCTCAGGCCCTCGCCGTCACGCGCGAGCTCGGAGCCCCACCGGAAAAAGTCAACGTGAACGGCGGTTCTATCGCCATCGGCCACGCGATCGGCGCCAGCGGCGCGCGTGTCCTCGTGACCATGATGTACGAGCTGGAACGCCGCAAGGCCCGCCGCGGGCTTGCCGCCCTCTGCCTGGGCGGCGGCAACTCCGTCGCGATGTGCATCGAACGCGACTAGGGACTGGCCGTCCGGTCGGGCGCTATGCGCAAGGACATTTCACGAATTGGCATGCACCTCCATGCTCCCAAACCCCACCCAGCGCTTCACGGGCCGCGTCGAAAGCTACCGCCGCTATCGTCCGACCTACCGGGCTGAAGTTGTCGACCTCCTGCGCCGTGAGTGCTCCCTCGAGGCGGGCTCCCGGGTCGCTGATATCGCCGCCGGTACGGGCCTGCTGACCGAGATCTTTCTCGCCGCCGGATTCTTCGTCACCGCCGTCGAACCGAACGAAGAAATGCGCGCGGCCTGCTCGTCGCTGGGATCTCAATACGCCAATCTGACGATCGTTGCCGGAACCGCGGAAGCCACGGCTTTGCCCGATCGCTCCATCGATCTCATCACGGTCGCGCAGGCGATGCACTGGTTCGATCTGGACAGGACCCGAGCAGAATTCGTCCGTATCCTCAGGCCGGGCGGCTGCTGCGCCGTGATCTACAACAATCGCCGGCTCTCGGGCGACGTCTTTCACGACGCTTACGAGCGGTTTCTCCTCGACTTCGGTATCGACTACGAGGCCGTCAAACAGCAGCATGTGGGCCGCCAGCGCCTCGCTCAGTTCTTCTCGCCCGCACCCATGGCATGCGCCTCGATCCTCAACGCGCAGCGTCTCACCCTCGAAGCCCTGTGGGGCCGCATCCTCTCCTCGTCCTACATGCCGCAACCCGGCCACCCGCGCTTTGAGGAGATGGGCGCCGCCATCGCCCGCCTCTTCGCCGACACCGAGTCGAACGGCGTCGTCACGATGCACCACGATTGCCTGGTCTGCTGGGGCCGGCTAAACTCTAAACCCTGACCCTCGCTCTGGCGCGAAGCGCCAGCGCCTGGACGGCCAGTCCTCAGCACTCGATCACGTTCAGCGCCAGGCCCGCCAGGCTCGTTTCCTTGTAGCGCGACTGCATATCGAGTCCGGTCGTGTACATCGTTTTGATCACCTGATCGAGCGATACCTTGTGCCCTTCCGTCTCGTTCATCGCGATGCGGCACGCCTGCACCGCTTTCACCGCGCCCATGGCGTTGCGCTCGATACAGGGAATCTGCACGAGCCCACCGATCGGATCGCACGTCATGCCCAGGTTGTGCTCCATGGCGATCTCAGCCGCATGTTCCACCTGGTCGTTCGTGCCGCCCAGCGCCGCAGCCAGACCGCCCGCAGCCATCGAGCACGCCACGCCGACCTCACCCTGGCAGCCAACCTCCGCCCCGCTGATCGAAGCGTTCTCCTTGTAGAGCACACCCACCGCCGCCGACGTGAGAAAGTAGCGCAGGATCCCATCCTCATCCGCCCCAGGGATAAAGTCCCGATAATAGCGGGCTACGGCGGGAACCAGCCCTGCCGCACCGTTGGTCGGTGCTGTTACCACGCGTCCACCCGCCGCGTTCTCTTCGTTCACCGCCATCGCAAAAACCGTCACCCAGTCGAGTGGGGCGAGGGGATCTTCCGAACCCTTCTCCCGGAGCCGCGCCGCCAGCCTTGGCGCGCGCCGCCGCACGCTCAGCCCGCCAGGGAGAATCCCTTCTGTCGTCATCCCCCGGTCAATGCAGCCGTGCATCACCCCCCAGATATGCAAAATGCCCGCGCGAACCTCTTCGCCGCGGCGAAGGGCGGTCTCGTTCTCGAGCATCAGCTCCCAGATGGCGAGTCTGTGGTCCGCGGCCATCTGGAGAAGCTCGGCTGCGCTGGTGAATGGGTAGGGCAATGCTGCGTCCGGTGCGTTGCCGGGTGTCTGCTCTTCTCCGTCGGCGACAATGAAGCCCCCGCCGATCGAAAAACAGGTCCGGGACAGGAGGGTATCTCCCAGGGAGTCAAACGCGGTGAAGCGCACGCCGTTCGGATGCTGCGTCACCGCTCCAGGTGGAAGCATCTGGTCGCGATGAAAGAGGAGGTGATCGGCCTCGCGAAAAGGAATGATCCGCCGGGCGAGGATCGCGAGCCTTCCGGAACTGCGAATCTCCGCCAGCTTTGGCTCAATGGTCGCCGGATCGATCGCCGCCGCCTCTTCTCCACTCAGCCCCAGCAGCACTGCCCGATCCGTTCCGTGTCCACGGCCGGTGAGCGCGAGCGATCCATAGAGTTCGGCCCGCACCTCGGCGGTGCGCTGGAGCAGATCTGCTGATTCCAGTTCCAGAGCAAACCGACGGGCCGCCCGCATCGGTCCCATCGTGTGCGAACTCGATGGCCCGATTCCCACCTTGAACAGATCGAAGAGGCTGGTCCTCACAGGGGCATTCTAGCTGCCCGTCCCGACACCCTGCACTCCGCGACGTCCTCAGGACGCGCCGACATAGATGAAGCGCGCCAGGAAAAGCGCCGCCAGCACATACAACAGCCAGTCTTTACGATTGAACTTCCCCATCGCAAGGTGCAGCGCCGCATAGGCGATGATCCCAAACCCCAGCCCACTCGCGATCGAGGTCGTCAGCGGAATCAACACCAAGGTCAGAAACGCGGGAAACGCGATGAGCGGGTGCTTCCAGTCAATCTCCCCCAGGGTGTGCAACATCAGGCTACCGACCACGATCAGCGCTGGTGCGGTTGCCGCCGTCGGCACCATCCCCACGAGAGGCGCGGCCAGCAGCGACGCCAGAAACAGCATCCCCGTCACGATCGCCGTTACGCCCGTCCGTCCGCCCGCCGCCACCCCCGCTGCCGACTCGATGTAGCTCGTCACCGTCGATGTCCCGACCAGCGATCCCGCCACTGTCGCCGTCGCGTCCGCCGCCAGGATTTGGCTCAGGCGCGGAATCTCGTTGTCGGGCCCCAGCAGCCCGGCGTGCTTCGCCACCGCCACCAGCGTGCCGAGGTTGTCGAACAGATCCACAAAAAGAAACACGAAGACGATCTCCACCAGCCCGATATGCAGAGCAGCCGGGACGTTGAGCCGAAAGGCTGTCTGCGAGATCGCTGAGAAGCTGTAGGGCGCCGGATTCCACTTCACCAGCCCGAAGGGAATCCCTGCCACGGTAATCGTCAGCACGCCAATCAGGATCGCGCCGCGCACCCGCCACGCCAGCAGCGCCGCCATCAGGAGCACGCCGAGCAGGGCCAGGAAGGTCTGCGGTTGCCGCAGATTTCCCAGTGTCACCATCGTCGCTGGATCGGCGACGACGATCCCCGCGTTTTTGAAGCCGATGAACGCAATGAACAGTCCGATCCCACCGGCCACCGAGGCGTACAGTTCGTGAGGGATGCTCTGCAGGATCGCCTGGCGCAGCCCTGTCGCCGTCAACAGCAGAAAAATCACACCGGAAAGAAAAACCGCTCCCAGCGCGGTCTGCCACGGCACGTGCATCTTCATCACGACCATGTAGCTGAAGTAGGCGTTCAGGCCCATGCCCGGCGCCAGGGCCAGAGGATAACGCGCGATCACCCCCATCAAAATGCTGCCGAATGCGGCCGATACGCACGTCGCTGCCGTCACGGCGGGCACCGGCAGCCCAGCCTTGCCCAGAATCGATGGATTCACCACGATGATGTAGGCCATGGTGACGAAGGTTGTCAGACCGGCGAAGATCTCCGTCCTCCAGGTAGTCTTCAGCCCCGCAAAGTCGAAGTACCCTTCCAGTCGCTCGCGCATGTTCTCCGGGGAAAGTGCGGATGGTGTGAATGCTATAAAACCACAGGGCGGCCCGATTCACCCAGAACTTTTTTCCCCCCACGGCTGACCTGCTCGGGGTTCACGACCGGGCTGCACCTTCGCTCCACCGTGCGGAGCACCTTGATATCCTGAACTTCGCCGGGCACCCGGTCCCCACGCTGCCGTTCTATGAAATGCCTCGCCGCGATGGCGGCCGTCCTGATCCTGGTTCTCGCTGTTGCGTCCTGCTCGCGTTCGGCCCGCCACCCGGCGTCCGCCATCGAAGCAGCAGCCGCTGCCCGTGAACATGCGCTGCAGCAGGCCCGCGCCGCTGCGGCCGCGCGCGACCAGGATCGACAGGAGCTGGAGAGCATTCCGCTGCCCTCGAAGAATGTCTATATGGCGATTCACACGCGCCAGAGCTGGACCAACCCCTTCCTCATCGTCAGTAAGTCGACCGTGAACCTGACCGTCCTTCTGCCGGACAACGGCCCGGCCGGCAGCCCCGGCAGCGAGTTTCTGCGCCCGGTTGCTGCGCGCCGCCGCGAGCTTGATCTTCGCCTCTCCGATTTACCGCAGGCCCTCGCCGCCACACCGGAAGGGGTCTGGCCCTTTGGCCGCGTAATCGCCGTCGAGGAAGATCCGCTTGAGCAGAAGTCTGACCGCGCGCAAATCCGGCGCAACGTCGAAGCGACCGAACAGACGATCAGCGATCTCGGCATTGTTGTCTACGAGTGGCCGCCAGCTGGACCGCGCTGACCAATGCGCCGCACTTACTCCGCAAGCTGTTCCACCCGGAACGGAATCTCCCCTTCCGGGTCGATGTCCGCGCCTTTCATCCACACGATCCGGCCCTGCCACTCCAGCAAAGGCCACGTAGCGCGTGCATCTCGGGCGACGTTCATCCGTTCGAAAATCTCCTTGACGGTTTTTCTCCCGCGCGCATAGCGCAGTCGCACCCGGTCCCCGGTCCTGGGTGCACGTAAAAACACGGGCTCAAGACCATCGCCATTCGCGCCGTCGAGGAGCACCAACCTCAAACGCGTACCGAATCCCGCAACATCGCCCGGAATCTTCACGTCGATTGCCGGCACCGGTTCACCCTCTCTGGCGCCGCGACTTTTTCGCATCAGTCGCAGCTCCCGCGCCGTCTTCTCCGCCCACAGCCCCTCCGTCAATTCCTGCTTCTTCGCGCCTTCGGGCTCGCAGACCGCCATCAATCGCTGCGTCTGCTCGAAGTTCAGCGAGCACCGCAGCTGCCTTGCCGCCGCGCGCAGCACTCTCCGCCTCACCGCCGGCGCAAGAGCCCGCAGCCGCTCCAGTTCGATTCCGGCGCTGCCCTCCTCCGGATGCGTCGGGACGGCGCGCCCGCCTCCGCGTACCGCTCTGCCCGGCAACAGCAAGCCTGGCAGCAGCTTCGCCATCTCGCCTTCCCACCAGCTCTCTTCGTCGCGCGCAATGGTAGCCATGTGCGCGAGCTGTTCGGCAACCTGCGGATTATATTCCGCGAGCCGCGGCAGCAATTCTCTGCGAATTCGGTTGCGCGTGTGTGCCATGTCCTCGTTCGTCGCATCCTCGCGCCACGCCTGGCCGATCTCTTGCAGCCATGCACGAATTTCTTCGCGCCGCGTCTCCAAAAACGGCCGCACGATCGCGCCGCGTGGGCACTGCACCGCGGGATGAATTCCTCCCAGGCCTTCTGTCCACGCGCCGCGCAGCAGTCGATGCAGCACCGTCTCGGCCTGATCGTCGAGGGTGTGGGCCGTTGCCACGGCATCCGCCCTGCCCTGCGCCAGCAGCTCGCGGAACCACGCGTACCGCAGCTCCCGGGCCGTTTCCTCCAGCGTCTGCTTCCTCTCCCGAGCGACCACTCGTGTTTCCACGCGATGCGACCACACCTCAAGTCGGAGATGTTGCGCCAGTTCCTTCACGAAGAGCTCGTCCTCGTCCGCCTCGACGCCGCGAATCCCGTGGTGCAGGTGCGCCACCGCGAGCACCAACCCTATTTCCGGAGCTGCCGCTGTGAGCGCCTGTAGCAACCCGACCGAATCCGCGCCGCCCGAGACGGCCACGGCCACGCGCATCCCCGCGCGCAAATCGGTCCGATTGATCCTGATTCGATTCAGATCGGACGCTCCTGTCACGTCCCCATCCTAAGCTCTATACTGCTGATCATGCTGAAGACGAGGCCAGCTGCAGCTGCCGACGCTCCGCTGATCACTCACCATCGGCGCCGCATGTTTGTCGACGCAGGCCGCCGCGACGACCAGGTCCTCGATCTGATGGCTCAGGCGCACGAGCCGTGGGTGGCACAGGCCATCAACGACGGCAAGTACGTCGGCTGGCTGACTGAAGATGACGGCAAAGTCGTCGCAGGCGCGGGTCTGCTGTTGCTCGACTGGCCGCCGCATCCGCTCGATCCGCGTTCCACGACGCGGGGCTACCTGCTCAACGTTTACGTCGAGCCGGAGCACCGCCGCCGTCGCCTGGCGAGCAACCTCATCGAACTCGCGCTCGCCGAGGCGCGCCGCCGCGGAATCCGCGTTGTGGCACTGCACTCCACTGAGGAAGGCCGCCGCCTCTATCAGTCCGCCGGCTTCCGCTCGACCAACGAGATGTTTTTTGTGGAACCGGTCGAGCCGTAGCGCTCCGCACCGGTCGCGCGATATCTCTGCTAGCGAAGGATGGGGAACTGCCCAAAGGAATTGCTGTTCGTGCCGTAGTCGAGATCGAAGCCCAGCTGGAGCTTCGCTGCTTCCGACATCCGCCCCGGATTCCACGGTGGATCGAAAACCACCTGCACCCGTACTTCCTTCACCTCAGGCAAGTGCGCCAGCTTCCTCTCCACATCCGCTTTCAACACATCGGACATGCCGCATCCCGGCGCCGTCAGTGACATCTGCACATCGATTTTCTTGCCGCCCTCGGGATGATCCGCAATCTCGCACGCATAAATCAGCCCGAGATCGACGATGTTCACCGGAATCTCCGGGTCGTAGACCGTCTTCAGCTGATCCCACATCATGCGCTCGCTGAAGGCCGGCGGCGTGTGTGTCTCCGCGGCCGGTCCACTCAGCCCCAGCGCATCGGCATTCGACTCATCGATACGAAACAGCGCGCCTTCCACCGCTACCGTGTAGCTCGACCCAGCCGCCTGCGTGATGCGCACGCACGTGCCCCTTGGCAGCACGCGCTTCGTCCCCGCGGGAACGGCAATTGCCTCGCAGTCGCGCTTCAAAGCCACGGTTTGGTTCGTAATGATCATGATGGAGCCTGTAGCCAGTAGCCCGTAGCAGCAAGCATTCGGTCGGTCCTGTCAGAGACCTCCTTTGAGCTTCTTCCTTCTCGCTTCCGGCTACTCGGTGCTCACCTTCTCCTGCTTGCCTTCCAGCGCCGCCTCCAGCGTGTGCCACGCCAGCGTCGCGCACTTCACCCGCACCGGGAACTCCGACACCCCCGAGAACACCGCCAGCTTCCCCAGCTCCGCTTCGTCCCCGTGCGAATGGCCGGTCACCAGCTCGTGGAAACGATGAAAGATCTTCTCAGCTTCCTCTTTGGTCTTGCCCTTCACGCTCTGCGTCATCATCGACGCCGATGCCTTCGAGATTGCGCATCCCGCGCCCTGGAACCCGATTTCACGAATCCTGTCCCCGTCCATTTCCAAATACACGGTGAACCGGTCGCCGCACAGCGGGTTATATCCCTCGGCCTTGTGATTCGCGCCCGCCAGCGCCTTGTAGTTCCTCGGCGCCTTGCTGTGCTCCAGAATCACTTCCTGGTACAGATCCCTCAGCTCCGGCATTATGCAAATACCTCGCGCACCTTGCGGATTCCCCGTGCCAGCGCATCCACTTCGCTTTTGGTGTTGTACACCGCGAACGACGCCCGCACCGTCGCCGGAATCTGGAACCGCTCCATCACCGGCTGCGCGCAGTGGTGTCCTGTGCGCACTGCTATGCCCTGCTGGTCGAGAATCGTCCCGATATCGTGCGGATGGGCCTCCTCCAGCACGAACGACAGCACGCTTGCCTTCTCGCGCGCCGTCCCGATCAGCCGCACACCCGGCAGCGCTCCGATGACCTCCGTCGCGTACTCCAGCAGATCGTGCTCGTGCGCCGCAATCTTCTCGATCCCGATGCCGTTCATGTACTCGATCGCCGCTTTCAACCCCGCCACACCGGCCATGTCCGGCGTTCCGGCCTCAAACTTGTGCGGCACTTTGTTGTACGTCGTCTTCTCGAACGTCACCGAGCTGATCATGTCGCCGCCGCCCTGCCATGGAGGCATCGCCTCCAACAACGCCTGCTTGCCGTACAGCGCGCCGATTCCCGTCGGCCCATACATCTTGTGCCCGGAGAAAGCGTAGAAATCGGCACCCAGCGCCTGCACGTCGACCTTCAGATGCGGCACCGCCTGCGCGCCATCCACCACGACAACCGCACCGCGCTCGTGCGCCATGGCGATCATCTGCTCGAGCGGATTGATCGTTCCCAGCGCATTCGAGACATGCGCGATCGCCACGATCTTCGTCTTCGGGCCCAGCAGCGTGGCATATTCCTCAACCAGCACCTCGCCCGCATCGCTAATCGGCACCACCTGCAGCTTCGCGCCCTTCTCCGCGCACAACAGCTGCCAGGGCACGATGTTCGAGTGATGCTCGAGCGCCGTGATCAGAACCTCGTCACGTGCGCTCACATTCGCGCGCCCGTACGTCTGCGCTACCAGGTTCAGCGCTTCGGTTGTCCCGCGCGTAAAGATGATCTCGCTCGCCCGCGCCGCGTTCACAAACGCACGCACCAGCGCGCGCGCCTTCTCGAATTCCTCCGTCGCCAGCTGCGAAAGATAATGCACGCCGCGGTGGATGTTCGCGTTCTCGTTCTCGTAATACCGCACCAGCGCGTCGATCACCGCCTGCGGCTTCTGTGCTGTTGCCGCATTGTCCAGATACACCAGCGGATGCCCGTGCACCTTCGTCTGCAGAATCGGAAAGTCCTTCCGAATCCGCTCCACATCAAACGACGTTGCGGACGTCTTTTCGCGAATCGGCACAGCGGTTGCGGCGCTCATCCCACTTCCTCCAGCGTTCTTTCCGTCAGCAGGCCCGTTTCCGTCACCGGCGCAATCCCCTCGGTGAACAGCAGATGCTCGCTCACCAGCCGCTCGATGTGATTCCGCGCCACGATCGAATGCATGCGCTCCACACATTCCTCGGCAAATGCCAGCAGCAGCAGCTTCTTCGCTTCCTTCTCACTGATGCCGCGCGACCGCAGATAAAACAGCGCGTTCTCCTCGATTTGCCCGATGGTTGCGCCATGCGTACACTTCACGTCGTCCGCGTAGATCTCCAGCTGCGGCTTGGTGTCGATCTGCGCGTCGTCGTTCAACAGCAAATTGCGATTCGTCTGTTTGGCATCGGTCTTCTGCGCGTCCTTGTGGACTACGATGCGCCCATGAAAGACCCCATGCGACTGCCCATCCAGAATGCCGTTGTAAAACTGCCGGCTTCCGCAGTGCGGGCTCGCGTGCTCCACGTGCATGTAGTTGTCCAGATGCTGGCTGCCCGTCCCAAGATACAAACCGTTGATCAGGCACTCGCCGCCCTCGCCCGCCAGCACCGGATGCACGTTGTTCCGCACCAGCCCGCCACCCAGCAGCAGCGAGTGCGATGCCACATTCGCGCTCCGTCCCTGCTGGATCCGCAGCGTCGATACGTTGAATGCCTTCAGGTGCTCCCGCTCGATCAGGTAATGCTGCGTCACCGCGCCGTCGCCGGCCACCAGCTCCGTCACCGCATTCGACAGCACCACGGACTCGCCGCCCACCGATGCGTAGTCTTCAATCACCGCCACCTGCGCCTGATCCCCGGCGACGATCAGGTTCCGCGGATGCGTCATCGTCGCGGCATTTTCCTTCGTCGAGAGATACAGCACATGAATCGGAGCCTCCACCACCGCGCCGCGCGCCACATTCACATACGCGCCGTCGCTGATGAACGCCGTGTTCAGAGCGACGAACGCATCGCGCGCCGTGTCGGCATAGCGCCCCAGATGCTTCTCCACCTCTTCGGGATGCGACTCGATCCGCTCTCGCAGGCTCGTTGCCGTCACGCCCTTTGGCAGATGGCCGATCTCCGACAGATCCGCCTCGAATCGCCCATTGATGAACACCAGGGTCGCCGCGACATCGTCGACGCGCCAC
>Ga0335074_10006510_pt1 | contig 16209 bp, 14 predicted proteins | sample Lox_Sample_23_FD_206715 | JGI IMG/M metagenome (GOLD analysis project Ga0335074, IMG submission 206715) | Soil microbial communities from Loxahatchee National Wildlife Refuge, Florida, United States - Lox_Sample_2.3 | ecosystem: Environmental > Terrestrial > Soil > Wetlands | place: USA...
CACTGAGCCCCCGCTCGCGGGCAGCCTCGCCGAACCGCAGCGCCTCGGCGAAGCGCTCGTCGAACAGGGCGGCGTAGAGCGGCACGTCGCGGGGCGAAGGCACCGTCCGAGCCTGCGGCCGCAGAGCAAGAGGCGCTGCGCCTGGGCTCGATGCGGCCGCGAGATGCGGTGCCGAGGCAGCGAGCGCCCCTGCGAGCGAGCTCGCGAGGCTCGTCTGCACGAACGTTCGTCGGCTCACGGGGGCCACCTGCGCGCGACCGTTTGGCATACCCAGCCAGTATAAACTCGGGGCTTGCCGTTTTCCGCCGAAGGACTACTCTAACCGGGCGGTCAGGCGGGAGGGGAACATGAGCGCCGTGATCACCGCGATGTTCGACGAGTATGGGGTAGCCGATCGTGCGCGACTCGATCTCGTGCGGGACGGCTTCCCGACGGACCGGGTCGATCTTACCGCCGAGTGCGAACCCGGGCGCGCCGCGCTTGCGCCTGCGGGCTCACCCCACGAGATGCTCATGCGCCACTTCGGAGCGCTCTTCAGCGGCGCGGACGAGCATGCGCGCGTCGAGCGTCTCGCGGCGCGGATCGAGCACGGCGGTGCGGCCGTCACCGTGCACCCGCGGGGGCTACTCGAGGTGCTGCGCGCGTGCGAGATCCTGGCGGGCGCTCACCCGCTCGAGGTCGCAGAGCACGACCTGTCCGATCAAAGACTCGAGCACGCTGCGGCTTCCCACGCGCGGCCCTGGATCCGCTCCTTCTGGATCGAAAGCGACCATCCGGCCGACTGCATCTACTGCCGACTCTTCGAGCGTCACTCCGACTGAGGCGGGATGCCAGGCGGTCCGCGTGCCGAGCTCTATGCCGCACTGGACGGCTACCTCGCGGGCCTGAGGGAGCGCGACCCCGAGCGCTGCAGGTGGGGTGCAAAGGTTCGCAACAGCGAGAACAACGTGCTCCTCGAGCCCGGCGATGGGCTCTGGGGCACGGTGACGGGGCTCGGCTCGTACGATCTGCGCTTCGCGGACGTGGAGCGCGGTCAAGTGGGCTTCTTCGGATCCGTCATCGAGACTCGGGACGAGTCGCCCTGCACCGTGCGCCTGCGAATCGCGAGCGGAAGAGTGGCGGAGGTCGAGACGCTCATCGTGCGTGCGGCGGATTCGGGTCTCAAATTTCCCGCTGCGGCCTTCGAGCACAAGCCCGTGCTCAACGAGCGAGTGGACCCCGGCGAGCGAGCGTCGCGGGCGCGCATGATCGCGCTCGCGGACGGCTACTTCGATACGCTCGAGCTCAACGACGGAACGATCCTCACGCGCATCCATCCACAGTGCGAGCGCGTGGAGAACGGCGTGCGCACGACGCACAACCCCGCCCTGACGCTCACCTCGGTCGCAGCACTCGGGTGCGAGGAGCAGCTGCGACTCGGGTACTACCGCTACGACGATCGGCTGCGGGGGCGGCGCTACGAGCTCATCGACGAGGAGCGCGGACTGGTACTCGCCTGTGCGTTCATCGATCACAGCGGCAGGCTCGGCAGATACCAGCTCACCGACGGAAGGGAGGTCGAATCTCCCGTGCGCCGCCCGCACAGCTTCTACGTGATGGAGCTGTTCAAGATCAAGTGCGACGCCATCGAGCAGATCGAGGCCAATTTCATCACCGTTCCCTACCACATGCCCTCACCCTGGGATGAGCGGGCGCATGCGCGCCGCGGCCCCTAGAGAGGGCTTCGCCCGACGCTCGCCACGGCCTTCCGGCCCGCCACGTCCCGCGCCACAATGGCGGCGCTGCGCACCATCCCCGGGGGAACGCCATGGCCGACACCGTCTTCAGGAAAATCATCGACGGACAGATCCCGGCTCACAAGCTCTACGAGGACGAGCAAGTTCTCGCCATCCTCGATATCGGGCCGCTGAGTCGCGGTCACGCGCTCGTCATCCCGAAGGAGCCTGCCGAGACACTGGACCAGCTCTCCGACGACTCCGCGGCTGCGCTCGGGCGCGTGTTGCCGCGCCTGTGCCGCGCGATCATCGCCGCAACGGGGGTGCGGGAGTACAACGTGCTCGAGAACAACGGCCGCGGGGCGCACCAGCTGGTGCAGCACGTGCACTTTCACATCATCCCCAAGCCGGACGCGCACGAAGGACTCGGCATCGGTTGGCCTGCCGGGCATCTCGGGGACGAGGCTGCGGAGCTCGCGGCGAGGATTCGGGCTGCCGTGCGCTGAAAGGCGCGCCGGCAGCCCATTCGTGCCCCAGAGACTCTACGGTGAGGGCTTTGGCCCCTCGCTCACCTGCACCACATCATCGGGCCGCATCCACTTGCGAAATGCGGCTTGAACCTCCTTCCCGTTGAGCTCGATGTAGCGGTGCGCCGCGCGCGTGGGCTCATCGAGCGGCAGGTCGAGGTCGATGCGCTCGAGGAATCCGCCAGCGATCTCATCGATGCTCGCCTCCTCGAGTGGGATCTGGTGTAACAGCAGCGATTTCACGCGCGCGAGCTCATCGGGGGTGGCTGGAGCGCTCTGCATGGAGCGCACGGCTCGCACCGCAATCGCGGCGGCCTTGCCGACATTCTGCGGGTCGCTCGCAAAGCGGATGAGATAGACCGAGCGGGTGAGTCCTGCCTGCAGGTCCGAGCCGACGCTGTAGACGAGCCCGGTGTTCTTGCGCATCTCGATGCTGAGGCGCGTCGAGTAGAACCCGCCGCCGAGCACGGCATTCCCGAGATTCAAGGCGTAGTAGTCGGGATTCGAGCGGGTCAGGTCGAGCGTCTGGGCGAGCGTGACGATGTCCTGCACGCGGCTCGAGTCGGGCACGTTCACGACACTCGGGGAGTTTGCGGGCACCGCGGGCAACTCCGTCTGGGGCTTCGGCCCCACGGCCGTCCAGCCGCCGAAATACTTGGCGATCGTCGCCTGCGCCTGCTCGACGGGCACGTTGCCGATCACGACGATGGTTGCGAGATCCGGACGAAACGCCTTCTGATAGTAGGCGTGCACATCCTCCGGGGTGAGGGTGCGTACGCTGAGCGAGGTGGCCTCCCGCAGGCTCGGATCGGTCGCGGGAAAGAGCGCGGCGCGCAGCGAGCGCTGGGTCAGGAACCCCGGACTGTGGTCGCGCGCCTCGACGACCTGCGCAAGCTCACCTTGCAGGATTCTCATTTCCTTGAGCGGCAGAGCGGGGTGCAGCTCATTGTCTGCGAGCAGCTCGACCGCCCGATCGAAGTTCTCCGCGAGTGCCTGCACGAGGAAATCGGTTCCGGCGTGCTCTTGCGCGCCGATCTGATCGAGGGCCCTCTGGAAGGCGAGCCGATCGAGACTGCGCGTGCCGAAGGAGAGCAGGTCATCGAGCAGCGGGGCAACGCCCTCCTCACCGCGCGGCGTCTCGGTATCCGGACGGTTACGGATGTGCCCGAAGACACTCACGGTGTCGCTCACGTTCTCGGGTTGAACGATGAGCGTCATGCCGTTCGCGAGTCGCGTGACGACCGGCCGAGTGGTAGACGGCGGCACCGTGAGTCGGGTCACGGCCGTCTCTGCCCAAGCCGGAAGGCGGGTAGGCTTCGCCTCGCCGAGCGCAATGTTCTCCTGGCCGCCGAACCCGCCGCTCTGCGGGGCCGGGGGTCCGGAGCCCTGAGGGAGCATCACGGCCGAGACCGCCTGGTCAAGGTTCAGATACTCGCGTGCCACGCGATCGACATCGGCCACGCTCACCTTATCGATCCTCGTCAGATCCTCCTGCGGCGAGCGCAGCCCGTAGAGCGCAACCGCGTCTGACCATACCGAGGCAAGGCCGGCGATCGAGTTCTTCAGGAACTCGGTCTCGCGCCGCTCCTGCAGTTTCGCGGCGGCGACCAGATCGGCCGGTACGCCCTGGCGCGCGACTTTCGCGAGGATGGCCCGCACATCGCTCGCGAGCGCCTTGGCATCGGCTCCTGCGGGGAAGGCAACGATCGCGTATGCGAGTCCGGCCTTCGGCAACGGGTCGAGGGCGAATTCGGCATCGAGAGCCTTGCCCTGCGGGACGAGGCCGTAGAGCGCGAAGCGGTGACTGCTCAGCACGTCCGAGAGCACCTCGAGGGCGGGAAAGTCCGGACTGTCGAGCCCCGGAACGCGCACGGCGATCATCTGCGTTCCCGTCGGCTGGTCGGTGTTGACGCTGAAGGACTCGGAGTGCAGAGGCCCGAGCTCGACCTTCGGGCGCGCCGGCAGCTGCTTGCGGGGGATGCCGCCGAAGAGAGTACGCACCTTCGCAAGCGTCGCACGCGGGTCCACGTCACCGACGATGATCAGGATCGCGTTGTTCGGCGCATACCAGGTCGCGTAGAAATGCTTGAGCATCTGCGCGGTGGTCCTATCGAAGGACGGCCGCGTGCCGAGCGCATCGTGCGCATACGGCGTGCCGGCGAAGGCGATGCCGCGCAGCTTCTCGTAGAGCACATAGCCCGGATTCGACAGGTCCTGTGCGACCTCCTGCTCGATCGCGCCGCGCTCCTCGGACCATTGCTTCGTGGAGTCATCGACGCCCCTCATGCGGTCGGCCTCGATGTGCAGCGCCACATCGAGGTCTTCGGCCGGAATGGTGTAGAGGTACTGCGTGATGCTCTCGCGCGTATCGGCGTTGAAGTTGCCGCCCATGATGCTGCCGATATCGGCGAGTTGATCGGCCGTGAGGCCCGGACTGCCACGGAACATCATGTGTTCCTGTGCATGTGCGGTCCCGGGAAATCCTGGAGGGGCCTCATCCGAGCCGACGAGGTAGTTGACGGCGGTGGAGGCGACCGGGGCAAGCGTGTTGCGCACGATGATGACGCGCAGCCCGTTCGCGAGCGTGCCTCGCACCACGTCCGAGTCATCGGGAGGAGCTCCCACAGCGGCCGGGCAGACGCTCGCGACTCCAAGCAAAAGAATGCTCACGATTAGTGCGGCAGCCCATCGCGCCTGTGCAAGCGTTGCGGTTCGAGTCATGGGAGATCCAATCGGGTAAGAAAAGTGCGCAAGCATAACGCGCGTTGCCGGCGTTTCGTTCGCGGCTGCTCCGACGTCGGGCTCCGATGCGGTCCGACGCGCAGCCGTGCGCGCCCGAATGAAAGCCGGCGCGATACAAGATGGATATAATTCCAACATAAATAATAAATTAATGGTTATTTCTAATGTGCAGTCGAATTACCTGGACAAAGCTTGCGCCTGCGCCCGTGAGGGAACCCCCGGGTGTCCCCGCGAGTCAGTGGGTCGACCGGTCGGGCTTAACAGGAGGCTGGAACATGGCGAGGAAGACAGTGCTAGCGATGGCGGCGGCCTTGGGCGGTGCAGTGCTTGCGGGCGGAGCCGCTTGGGCGGCCAGCGCGCCGTCCGGCGAGACGGCGGACGCTCGGATCACCCAGCAAGTCGAGCACAAGCTCAGCCGCGACTTCCCGAACTCTGCGGACCGTATGCGCGTCAGCACCCAGGACGGCGTGGTCACGCTGAGCGGGTTCGCCGACTCGGGCCTTGCCGAGCTGCAAGCGATCAAGGACGCGCGTGCGGTTCCGGGCGTGATGCACGTGAAGGACCAGCTGCAGGTCGTCGCTTAGGCCAAGTCGGCAGCGGACTTGGCCGCGACGGGCCGGTCAGGGCCCGAGCGAGGCGAGGAGCGCATCGAGCTCGCGCTTGTAGCGCGGCCACTCGTCCACCGCCGGGGCCTGCGGGGCGGGTGGCGGTATCTCGAGGGACACGAGCCACTCGCCATCGCTAGCTTGCGGCGCAGCGAGCGGTCGATCGGGCGAGGAGTTTGGATCCATCGGGGAGACCTCCCGCGGGTTCGCGGGTTTTATTTTGCCCGGCCGTAGCAAGCCGTATTCCCGGTGCGCGGGCGCGGGGATTGGACCGCAGCGTGACGTGCGGGAGCGTGAGGTAATAAGCTCCCGGGGACCGCTGACCTGAAGACGCCCATGCGCTCCGGACCGACCGCAGCCGAGATACCACAGCTCCATTCCTCCCCGACCCCCCTGCCACAGCGGGGCCCGCTCTCCGTGCGACTGCGGAAGGTTCCCGTCCCGTGGCGCGATGCCGCGGTGGTCGTCGTGGTGACCGCTGCGGCGGCGACGCTCAGTGCCTGGTTCGATGTGAGCGAGACGCTGCGAGCGTGGACTGCCCCGTGGGAAAGTCTTCAGCTTGATGAGCTCCCAGGTGTGCTGCTCGTTCTCGCGCTGGGGCTCGCCTGGTTTGCCGCGCGTCGCTACCGCGATGCGGGCCGGGAGCTGCGACGCCGACGCGCCGCGGAGGAAAGCGCCGCGACGGCACTCGCCGCGAACCGTCGGCTTGCGCAGCAATATGTGAAGCTGCAGGAGTCGGAGCGCAAGACGCTCGCTCAGGAGCTGCACGATGAGCTCGGGCAGTACCTCAACGTCATCAAGCTCGATGCCGTGCGGATGCGGGACGCGAAGGCGGATCGGGGCGAGGGGCTTCGGTCGGGCGCGGAAGCGATCATCGAGAACTGCGACCACATCCACCATGCGCTCGCGGCGCTCATCCGGCGGTTGCGCCCCGTCGGGCTCGATGAGCTCGGGCTCGAGGCAGCGCTCGAGCATTGTGCAGCTGGCTGGCGCGCCCGTCTGCCCGCGACGCAGCTGCATCTCGCCGTGACAGGGGACCTCTCACAGCTCTCCGAGGCCGGCTCCCTCACGGTATATCGGCTGGTCCAGGAGGCGCTCACGAATGTGGCCAAGCACGCGACCGCCCGAAACGTCCACATCGAGCTCGCGCACCGGAGCTCCGCCGGCCGGGCACCGCAATCGCTCCAGGTGACGATCACGGATGACGGAGTGGGGGTGGAGCTCGATGCACCGACGAGCGGTCTCGGCCTGATCGGCATGCGAGAGCGTGTGACGGCACTCGATGGTACCCTCGAGGTGGCAAGCTCCCCCGGAGCCGGATTCCGGCTGCGCGCCTCTCTGCCGCTCGCGCCGGCGTTCCCCGCGTGATGGGCTCTGGGGGCATGAGCATCCTCAACTGCACGCGCGTGCTCCTCGTCGATGATCATTCCGTGGTCCGCGAGGGTTACCGGCGGCTGCTCGAGGGCGAAGCGGGCATCACGGTGGTCGGAGAGGCGGCCGATGCCGCGCGCGCTTGCGAATACGCGCTCGCGCTCGACCCCGATGTGGTGGTCATGGATATCGGACTTCCCGGAGTGAGCGGGATCGATGCGATGCGCCGCATGCTCGCCCATCGCCCGGGGCTGCGCGTGCTGATCTTCAGCATGCACGATGATGCGATCTTCTGCTCGCGAGCGCTGCAGGCGGGAGCCCTCGGCTACCTGAGCAAGTCGAGCGCGCCGGAAACGCTCGTGCAAGCAGTCCAAACGATCGCCCGCGGGGAGCAGTACCTGAGCCCCGACCTGGCGCGCAATCTCGCTCAATCCACCGCGCCCGATCGGCGCGCGGTGCTCGAAACCCTCACCGCTCGGGAATTCGAGGTGTTGCGGCTCCTCGCAAGAGGCGAGACGCTCGCGCGCATCGCAGAGAAGCTCGGCGTCTCGGAGAAAACCGTCGCGAACCATCAATCGGCGGTGCGCGAGAAGCTCGGCATGCGCAACGGCGTGCAGCTTGCGCGCTTTGCCGAGCAGCTCGGTGTGCTCTGACAGCGGCAGCCCTTTAGTCAAACCGTCACGTACCACGCCTACAATGAATCGCCGGCGCGAACGAGCCCGGTGGGCGGGCCGGCTGAACGAGGCGTGCCAAAAAACGCATCGGAGGGGGAGGGGGATGGGGATGAGCGTTCTCAGGATTCTCGAGCGCAACCGGACAGTCGCCGCGCCGGGCTTCAGCCGCTGGATGGTGCCGCCGGCGGCCCTCTGCATTCACCTGTGCATCGGCCAGGCGTACGCATTCAGCGTCTTCAACCTCCCGATGAGCAAGCTCATCGGGGTCGATCACTCGGCGCCGGGCGACTGGAAGCTCACCGACATCGGTTGGATCTTCACGCTCGCCATATTCTTTCTCGGGGTGTCGGCCGCGCTCTGCGGACGCTGGGTGGAGGAGGGCGGCCCGCGGCGTGCGATGGTTACCGCCGCGCTGTGCTTCGCTGGCGGATTCCTCCTCTCCGCCGCCGGCATCTATGCACACAATATCTGGATCATCTATCTCGGCTATGGCCTCGTCGGGGGCTGCGGGCTCGGCCTGGGGTACATCTCGCCCGTCTCGACGCTCATCAAGTGGTTTCCCGACCGTCCGGGCATGGCGACCGGCATGGCCATCATGGGATTCGGCGGCGGTGCGCTCATCGCCTCTCCGCTTTCCGTGTGGCTGATGGCCAGATTCTCGAGTGCCACGCACGTCGGGGTTGCCGAGACCTTCATCGTGCTCGGCGCGATCTACCTGTGCTTCATGCTGGTCGGGGCGGCGATCGTGAGGATCCCACCGCCGGGCTGGAAGCCTGCCGGCTGGTCGGCCCCCGCCGTACCGAGGAAGCTCGTCACGACGGCGGACGTCCACGTCTACGAGGCTTTGAAGACCCCGCAGTTCTGGCTCATCTGGTGGGTGCTCTGCCTGAACGTCACGGCGGGAATCGGGGTGCTCGGGCAGGCTTCGGCGATGAGCCAGGAGATGTTTCCGCATCGGGTCACCGCGGTCGCCGCCGCGGGATTCGTGGGCCTCATGAGTCTGTTCAACATGGGCGGCCGGTTCGTCTGGGCCTCGATATCAGACCTCATCGGCCGCAAGAATACCTACTTCTGCTTCTTCGCGATCGGCATCGTGCTCTACGCGCTCGTGCCCTCGACGGGAGCCGTCGGCAGCGTCGCCCTGTTCGTGCTGTGCGTCCTGGTGATCATCAGCATGTACGGCGGAGGGTTTGCAACGGTGCCCGCGTATCTCAAAGACATGTTCGGCACCCGGTACGTAGGGGCGATCCACGGCTGGCTCATCACGGCCTGGTCCGCCGCCGGGGTCTTTGGTCCGGTGCTGGTCAACTACATACGCCAGTACCAGGTAGACCATGGCGTGCCGAAGTCGCAGGCGTACAACGTCTCCATGTACATCATGGCCGCGCTGCTCGTCGTGGGGCTCATCTGTAATTTCTTCATCAAGGCAGTGCACGAGCGCCACCACATGGGGCGCGAGCAGCCGGGTTGGAATGCGGTGCCCGAGTAGGGGAGGTGCGCATGGCGAATGAGACCAAACAGGGCACCCGCCCCCTTCACCTGCTCCTCGCCTGGGGATTCGTCGGAATCCCGCTCGCGTGGGGCGTGTTGCAGACACTGCGCAATGCGCTGAAGCTGTTTCGGTGAGCGGCGCGGCCTAGCGAGAGGCGGGAAGCGCCATCACCACGACGGTCGGGAGCCCGAGCGACCCGAACGCCGAACGCGACACATTGCCCGAGGCGAATGCGACGTACTGCCTGCCACCCGCCTCGTAGGTGACGACGCCTCCGGCGAGTGCACCGCCCGTCTGCAATTTCAGCGCGAGCTCGCCCGTCTTACTGTCGAAGACGAGCAGATGGCCGGCGAGATCGCCCGTGAAGGTTACCCCCCCGGCCGTGGGCGTTACTCCGGCAATGACCGGCTTTTCTGCGTGGTACTGCCAGCGGATGCGACCGGTCTCGGCGTCGACGGAGGTGACCCAGCCCGTGATGGGACCGTCCGTCTTGACCGAACCCCCGAAATTGAGTCTGCCGCCCACGTACTTCTTCGTGGGCTTCCCGGCAGTAACGATGAAGCACGCATCCACCGCCCCGGTGACGAGGGCGTCATTGAGCCGGTCGAGCGTCGGACCATTCCACTCCACCCCGCCCGCGTAGCCCGGGCAGATCCGCACGCCTTCGGTCGTCGCTCCACTGTGGTACGGCTGGACGGTCGTGACCGGCGTGCGGAATACGATCCTACGCGTATCCCGATCGAGCGCTGTCACGAAGCCGTCCTTGCCCGCGAACGCGAGGATGTCGCGTCCCTCGCCATCGCGATACAGCACCGGCGCTGCGACGAGGTCCATGTCCTGCCAGTCCGCGGGCGTGACCTGATGCCACCAGCGCAACGCGCCGGTGCGCAGATCGAGCGCCACGATGGAGTCGGTGAACAGGTTGCTCCCGGGCCGGTACTTGTTGTCGATATCGGGCCAGGGATTCCCGACCGGCACGAAGAGCTCCCCGGTGGACACATCGAGGCTCATCGCCCCCCACACTCCGCCGCCCCCGGTCCTCGCGGTCCTGGGGCTTCTCCAGCTCGTCGCACCCTTCTCGCTGCCCATCGGAATCGTGTCGAAGCGCCACAGCTCGCGCCCCGTCTGGGCATCGAAGGCCATGACGCGGCCGCGGATGCCGCTCTCGCTTCCGGAGATGCCCTCGTACACGATGCCGTTCGATGCGAGCGGTACGCCCTGGGCGGACTCCCCGAGCCGCGGCGAGCCGATCACGTCCTTCCAGAGCAGCCTGCCCGTCCCCGCATCGAGCGCGATGAGCCGTGCATCGCCCGTCCCGCGAAACACACGTCCATCCATCAGCGCGAGCCCTCGGCTGGATATCCCCGCTCGGTCCTCGTCAGGGACGTAGCTGAAGCGCCAGCGCACCTGACAGGTCCGCGCATCGATGGCGACCGTCTCGCGAGCCGTGTTGGTGTAGATCACACCGTTGTCGACGAGCAGCCCCGCCTCGAAGGTGGCCGCCCCGTCCACCCCCACTCGACAGACCTCGTGCAAGCGCGAGGCGTTGGCCGGCGTGATCTGTTTGAGCGGCGAGAACCGCTGGCCGTCCAGGCGATTGTTGAACGTGAGCCACTGCGAGCCCGGTGTGGGCTGCTGGGCGGCCGCCGCGAGGCTCCACCCGAGCAACACCGACACGGCCAATCCGAGGCGTCGTTTCATAGCGTCTCCGCAAGCGAACCCGCGCACGGTCGTCGCGGGCGAGATCGTGGTGAGGTCAGTATTCCTTGAATCCGTCACGCTGCGCCGCCGGGCTCGGCAGGTGCACCCCCGTACTCCAGCCGGGTCGCATGCCATAGGGGACACTCATCAGCACCGCCTCGACCTGACTGATGCGCCCATCGGCGTTGATCTCGAAGAGCTCCTGGATCGCCCAGGTCCAGGGGGCGGTATTGCGTACCGTCACCGTGCGGCCATTGTTGAGCTTGTAGCTGCGCACGGTCGCATCGTGATCGAAGTCCACCCCGGCATAGACGAGTCCGCGCTCCTCGTCCACGGCCAGGATGCGGCGGTTGCGAAGCCGCGTATCCTCCCGGTAGTAGCCCAGGCGGAACGCTTCCTTGCAGCTGTAGTTGAGGGGCCCCGGCACTGCGTTCGGGGCAAGCGGGCGACCGGTGGTCCGGGTGCCGTTCTCGAGTCTCAAGCAGTCGTCCGCGAAGGCGGGCGGCTTGTCGCCGGTGTTGTTCTCGATGCCGGTGAAATAGCCGTTGACGATCGTGGCGAGCTCATCGCGCGTGCGACGGCGATCGGGGGGCAGCGTTGCGAGAAACTGCGGGCGCGGGTGGTCCCCCAGCTCGTCGGTTCGCGCAAGTGAGCTTGGGCCTCCGCCGACCGTAGCCCCGAGCCGCGCCGCGATGCTCTCGATCTCCGTGATGCGGTGATGGACGACCTCGAGGCGCGTGCCGACGAGCACCGGAGCGCCGTTCTCGCGGGCTTTGACGAAAAAGCCGATCGATCCCCGCGGGGCGTCCGTGACGAAGAGCCGATAGGAGCCGACGCTCTGAACGGTGCGCCAGAGCCCATCCGGCAGGGTGAGCTCGACGCCGTTCTCGGTATAGCGAGCGTGGGCGGCGAAAGGAGCCCTCGCGGGATCGTGCGCAACCATCGCCGCGAGGTATTGCTCGGCGATTGCATCGAGGCACGCGCGGTTGCACGCGCCAGGTGGCGAGCCGCTGTCGGCGGCTCGCGGCGCGGAGCCGCCGAGCGCGCCAAGGCTAACCAGCGCGATGACGCCGAGATTCGCAAAGCAGCTTCCGATGTTCATGAGAGCCCCCCGCTCTCGGACGTGCCAGCGCCTGGAATATAGCCCAGAATTGCAATTCAGCGCGCAGGCTCGGCGCTTCCGCGGCCATTCCACGCATCGGCCGCTCAGCTCCGAAGGAGAGCTCATGCAGATTCGAGTGCTCGATGCAACGGCTATTCGCGAGGTGCTATCGATGGATCGGTGTATCGAGCTCATGCGGCGCGCCTTCGAGATGGTCGCGACCGGGGAGACGATCCAGCCCGTGCGACAGGCGCTCGGTACTCCCGACGGTCGTGGGGTCGTCGGCTGGATGCCCGGCTACACGGCTCGCCCCGAGTGGCTCGGCATCAAGGTCATCTCGGTGTTTCCCAGCAACTTTGGCACGGCATTCGGTTCGCACCAGGGCATGGTGCTCCTGTTCGAGGCCGCCCATGGGTCACCGGTTGCGGTGCTGGAGGCCGGGACTCTCACGGCGATCCGGACGGCCGCGGCGACGGCGGTGGCAACCGACGTGCTCGCACCCGCGGGCGCGCGCTCGCTCGGGATCCTCGGTTATGGAGAGCAGGCCGAGACGCACATCGATGCACTGCTTCGCGTTCGGCCCTTCGAGCTCATCTCGATCTGGGGACGCGATCTACATCGTGCCGCGCGTTTCGCAGCGCGTTCTTCCGAGCGATTCGGCGTCCGTGCGGTTGCGGTTGCGGATGCTCGCGAGGCGGCGCACGCGGATGTGATCTGCGCCGTTACGGCCGCGACGGATCCGATCCTGCACGGCGCATGGCTGCATGCGGGCCAGCACCTCAACCTCGTCGGATCGAGTGTTCCGACGGCCGCCGAGGCCGACGAGGAGACGATCGCTCGCGGGCGCCTGTTCGTAGACTTCCGGGAAAGCGCCCTCGCACTCTCGGGAGAGTTTCGCAGGGCCAAAGCGCGAGGACTCGTCACCGATGAGGCAATTGTCGGCTGCGTCGGCGATGTCATCGTGGGGAAGGTGGCGGCGCGCGCTGCCCCGACCGATATCACGGTCTTCAAGTCACTCGGCATGGCGAGCGAGGATCTGGTCGCCTCGGACTTCGTATACCGCGAAGCCGCGCGCCGCGGCCTCGGCGTGCTCCTTGACTGGTCATCGCCCGCCGAGAGCCACTGACCGGAAGGGTGTCTGAGGGGGCCAGCGCCCAGCTCTTCTGAGGGGGCCAGCGCCCAGCTCTTCTGAGGGGGCCAGCGCCCAGCTCTTCTGAGGGGGGCCAGCGCCCAGCTCCGGACGGGGGACTACCGCTCAGCCGACGGTGTACCCGCGCGCGTCGAGGCAGGCGCCTTCGGCGCGCAGATAATCTTGCCGCCTGGCGGCGTTCGTCAGCTCGCCACTGCCACTCGCTTTGGCGCCACTGGTCGTGCCTAGCGCCGGCGCAACGTTTGGCCTTGCGCCGGTCAGGGCAAGCGCCTGTGGGTTCAAACCCGTCTGCGAGGCAGCCCAGTGACTGCACTCGGCTTCGTCCTTGGCCTGCTGCGCGGGAGTCTGCCCTTTCGCCGGATAGGCGAAGAGCCGCGGAGGTGTTGAGGGCGCCTCCTGCGCTTGCTGTGCCACCTCGGGCGGAGGCTGAACTTGCTCGTATGCGTCTGAATCGCCGTCCCAGAGGTAGTAGTCGTTGTCCACGTAGTAATACGGCACGCCATCCCACCAGAAGGTCGAGTAGTACCAGGGTAGCGCCGCTAGATAGCCCCCGAGGCCAAGGCCCCATTCCCAGCCTGGACCCCAGCCGTATCCACCCCAGCCGCCCCCGCCGTATCGGCCCCAGCCGCCGCGGCCCCAGCCATATCCCCCGTGAGGACCATGCCAGGGCCCACCGAACTCCCCGTGGCCGCCGTGAAATCCACCGCCACGGAATCCGCCGCCGTGAAAGCCACCGAAACCGCCCCCATGGAATCCGCCGCCACCGTGGAATCCTCCACCACCGCCTCGCGCGAATGCGAGGCTCTGGCCTCCCATCAGCAGTACCGATGCGAGAGCGACGAGCGCAAATCTCCCCGCGAGCCGCAGGCATTTCATAACCATTACCTTCGAGGTATTAGACTTGCGGGCGGACGCCCGGTTCCGGCTAGCGCCGAGCGGCGCCGACCGTCACGCCCTCGCCGAGCACCGCCGCACAATCCGAGTCCCTGGTGCGCCCAGGTTTGATCAGATGCAGCAGCGCATCGACCGGGGCGAGCACCGCCCCGAGGGCAGCGGTCGCTCCGATCTTCCCGAGCGCGTCCGGCCCCTCGACGCGCACTCGCGGATGCTTGAGCGTGCCCGTGATGCTGAGGGGCAACCGCTTGCCGAGCAGGCGTACGTGCGTTGGCTCATCGCGCAGCCGCAGATCGAGCGCTTCGGAGCGCAGATTGACCTCGCCGCGACCCGTGACTCGAGCGGGCCCGGTGTCGATCATCAGGCGTTCAACGCTGAGCGCGCCATCGCGGGCCCGAAGGCTCGCAATACCGCAGTGAACCGTCGCCTCGCTGTGACTCGTTCCGAGTTTGAGTCCGAGCAGCCGGACGAAGTCGAGCCCGGCAAGCTCTGCGATGGATGCTCGAATCGCACCGTGCGGCACGATGGCGGTGAAGCGGCCATCGGCCGTCGCGGCCAGCGCACGCGGCGAATCGCCCCGCGCGGTGAGCGTCAACCGCGCCTCGAGCCGCCCCTCGAGAGGGGGTTGCGAGCCCGAGGAGGCGGCTCGCCGACCATCGAGCTCCCCGAGATGTACATCCGTGCCCTGGAGCTCGAGCCTCACGACCGGCACCGGGGTCGCTACATCGATACGCAGCTTCCCCGAGAGCTTCCCTCCCGCGAGCGTTGCGGACATTGGGTGCAAGACGATCGCTCCCTGCCCGAAGGCGATGCGTGCCTCGGCCGCCTGCAGCTCCACCCGACCCAAAGCGAGACTGTGAGCCGCGAAGCGTACCGCCGCGCGGCTGTTGCGCAAGCGCTCGAGTCCGAGGGACGTCGCGGGCAGCAGGAACTGCGACTGCGCGGAGGAGGGTGGCGCTCGCCCGGCCGCTCGCACGCCGAGATCCTGGAGCCGTAGCCGCTCGGAGCCGAGCGCAGCCTCGATGAAGGTCTTCCCTGCGGCACCGTGCACGAGGACCGTACCGCTCAGGTCGCTTTTCCCGGCGCTCGCGGCGAGATTGCGGAATGCGAGCAGACCGCCTCGGCGCTGCACTTGGCCGTGCAACTGGTACGGCCGCGTGTCGATCAGGCTCACCCCGGTGAGGAAGTAAAGATCCTTGAGATCCGCCCCCTGCGCCTCGAAGGTGGCATCGAGCGCGCCGAAATCGAACGCTCGCGGCAGTACGCCACGACCGCTGAGATGCGAGCCCGTCGAGCTTTCCTCGAACGTGAAACGGTAGGGCGCGCCTCTCCGCGCCGTCGCGAGAGGCTCACCGTCAACCGTGAAGAGGACCGCCCGCCCGTTGAGCTCACCCTCTCCCCGTATGCGACAGGGACGGCGCCCGCTCGCATCCGCCCCGGCGCATGCCGAGACCTTGCCCCTGAAGTGCAGGTGAAGGGTGTCATCATCGAGCCGCACCTCGGCATCGGGCACGGCGAGGCCGTGGATCATGGGCGGTCGCTGCGCGACGGGGGTGCCGGGAGCACCCCATTGCCAGTTCGAGCGCCCGGCCGCATCGCGCAGGAGCGCTACCGTCGCGCCTTTCATCTCGAGCGCCTCGAGCTCGAGGGGATGACGGGGACTCGACCAGCGCAGCAGCAGGGTGAGCTTGCCGATGCTTGCGGCGGTCCCCCGCGAGACCCATGGAGGATTGCCGAGGGTCACCCCCTCGGCGGTCAGGCGCGGCGCAAAGGAGAAGAAATGGGCGTGGACCGGGCCTGCGATCCGGATTTCGCGTTGTGCCTGTGCGGCGATGTGATGAACGACCGCCAGGCCGAGCCAGCTCGAATCAAGGGCCAAGGTACCCACGAGCGCAACAGATGCCATGCAGGTTGCGGTCAGTCCGACAGCGCGCAGCGCGCGGCGTGTGATCCTTGAGCGGTACATGGCCGACTAACGCGCGAGCGGCCCCGCTCGGGCGCGGCGCGAGGACAAACATCCCCGAGCGAGACCTGCAGCGCCGGGGGAAGATGTCTATAGTAAGCAGAGCAGGAGTGAGCCCATGCGTGATCCTCCTTCACGAGCCAGCCTGAGCGCAGCCCGGCTGCAACACCTCGGCACGACGATCAGCGCGGACATCGAGGCCGGCCATTATCACGGAGCCGTGATTCTCGTCGCCCATCGCGGTCAAGTCGCGCTCCACGAGGCGGTCGGGTA
>Ga0335074_10006511_pt1 | contig 16209 bp, 11 predicted proteins | sample Lox_Sample_23_FD_206715 | JGI IMG/M metagenome (GOLD analysis project Ga0335074, IMG submission 206715) | Soil microbial communities from Loxahatchee National Wildlife Refuge, Florida, United States - Lox_Sample_2.3 | ecosystem: Environmental > Terrestrial > Soil > Wetlands | place: USA...
GTCCTGGCTCGCCACACAGATTCCTGCGCGTCGTTGAGCTTCCGCGTCGCCCCGCGCTTCCCAAGCCGAAGGCACGCATACTGGTAGCTACGCAAAAACCTACGGAATTCGAGATCGTTGTAGCGCCCCACTCCGCGGAGCGCACTCGAAGCGAAGCCCCACAGCATGGCTATGCTGCCCACGAATATGGGGTGCTTCGGGAGGCGAAATACTGAGCTCGCCAAGAAGTAAACGGGGGCGGTTCCCATGAAGTACTGTCCGTATCCCATTCGAACCCGACCGGTCCAGATACCTTGCTGACTTGAACCCATGGGGCGCAGATGGATAAATCTCAGTCTCTCGTCGTCCACGCTCTCGGCGACCCAACCAAGCATTCGGCACCGATGACAGTCGATGCCATCCCACATGACCTGACGTACGAATCCTCCAATCTCCCGAAAGCACTGAACTCGATAGAACTTGGTCATGCCGACCGACATCTCGTCACCGCACACCTCAGCAACCAGCTTCCCGCTGCCGGGGGCCATGAAGTAGGGCTTCCCGGAGGTTGTACCGAGACGCGGATTAGAATCCATGCGTTCCATCAGAAGTTCGAAATAGCGCGGCGGGAGATCGAGGTCGAGATCGAGCTTGCAGACGAAGTCGAACTCCTCGAGTGCAACCGTCTCCAATCCGGCGTAGAAGGCCTCGATTACACCGGGCCCGACACTTCGACGACCGCGGTTCGGACGACGCACCACCTTCAAGTAGGGCATGCGAGTGCGGTAACTCTCGAGGATCGCCGGTGTATCATCGACGGAGCCGTCATCGACAACTACCCACAAGGCCGGCGGGGTGCTCTGTGCCATGACGCTGTCGAGCGTGCGGCGCATGTACTCCGCCTCATCACGGCAAGGCGAAATTAGTACGTACTTGCGCTCTGACACGCGAACATCACCAACAGTCCAATCTCGGGCACATCAGCTAAGGTAGTCGCCGTTTGTGGAGACGACCGGTCCAGAAATTCCATTTTCGATGTTATCGTGTGAATGCTAACGCCCTCTGACGAGTCTGGCGAAGCCCCAGGGTAAAATGTGATGCAGCGCACATTCCGGTGCGACGCCGCCGGTGTCGCCTCCTGCCCACGCGCAGTTTGACCCAGAGTGCCTGCGGCGATCTTACAGTAGGTGATTGACCCAGCATGGCGCAAAGCGTGGACGCGTATTTCGAGGACCACCGGGAAACCGGGGATCTGGGGCGTCAGGCTGTGCGTGGAGGCATCGTATCGGTCACGATGCAGTACGGGAACGGCGCTCTGCAAATAATTGCACAGGTCGTCCTGGCCAGGCTGTTGACACCGACTGATTTCGGTCTCGTGGCGATCATCACGGTTCTAACGAGCTTTGCGCCGCTGCTGATCGATTTCGGCCTGGGCGACGCCACGACGCAAAGAAGCAAAATAACCCCAAGCCAGATCAGCAGCCTATTTTGGCTCGCCAGCGCGATCGGGTTAGCGGTCGCCGTCGTGGTTGCCGCCGCAAGTCCGCTGATCGCTCAGATATATCGCGAACCCCGCCTCGAACCAATCGCACTCTGTACGGCGATCACCTTCGTGCTTTGGGGGGTTTCGAACCAGCACTTGGCCCTTCTGCGACGAACGATGCAGTTCGGCCGAATCGCGACAATTCAGCTTCTCGGCACGCTCGCCGGCATCGTGATTGCGATCGCTCTCGCAATTTTCGGATTTGGCTACTGGGCGCTCGTGGCGCGTCCGATTGCGCGTGCGCTCTGCGTTGCGGCCGGCGCCTGGACCGGATGCCGGTGGAGGCCCGGCCGTCCAGTCTTGGACAACGAAGTCAAATCGATGGGCCGTTTTGGACTGCAGGTGGTTAGTTTCTCGGTCACGTACACGGTGGCCAAGTCGGTTGATCGCATTGGGCTTGGCTTGTTCTACAGCCCCGCTCAGCTGGGCTATTACCAGAACGCGGCAACGCTCTACCAGTATTCGATCTGGATGGCACTCGAGCAGGTACACACCGTCGGAAGTGCAGCCCTCAGTAAGCTTCAATCGCAGCCGGCCGCGCTTCGGCAAAGGTACGAAACGGCATTGTCGACACTGGCATTCGTCGTCATGCCGCTCGCGACGATCCTGTCGGTCACGGCGGAGGACGTGACGGTTCTGTTGCTCGGGGAGAAGTGGCGGCCTGGCGCCCTGCTCCTGAGGATCATCGCCCTGCGCGGCATTCTCGAGGTCGTCGAGGCCTCGGCCGGCTGGCTCCATCTTTCCATCGGAAGAGCGGACCGCTGGCGAAACTGGGGGATCGCATATCTGATCACTCAGATCGTGGGGGTTGTCGCAGGCTTGCCGTTCGGCACGACGGGCGTCGCGGTGGCATGCACAGTTGCGAGCGGGCTCGTTGCGATACCCGCGGTGCTGTATGCAGGCCGCCCGATCGCCGTCGGTCCGGCACTCATTCTCCGAGCCGTTGGGCCGCAGCTGATTGGTGCAGTCAGCGCCGCCGCTGTGGGCGCGTGGCTGCAGGCGAGCCTGCTCGCGCACTGGCCCGGCCTTGCGCGGATCGTCGTGTCGACGACTGTCTGCGGTTGCATCTATCTCGTGATCGTCGTGGGCGTGTTCCGGCACACCGAGCCCGTGAGGATCGCCCGCTCGGTGATACAGGGCCGATTCGGACGCAAGCGGTAGCAGCGGTCAGGCTACCCGGCGCCGGTTCCTTCCGGAGTGCCATACCCGTAGTAGTAATAGCGCCTGGTCTTCATCGTGCTTTGATTCAGTACGAGCGCCACGGAAGAATCCTCCGGCAGCCGGCTCAATGCATCCATGAGAACGTGGTGCTCGGTCTGGTCCGCGCGCACCACGACCACGATCTGACCTGCCAGCTCCGCCAGCGCGAGCGCTTCGGTGGTGAGCAGCAGCGGTGGGGAATCGAGAATAAAAATCCGCTTGGCCTCCTTGCGCAGCAGCGAGTCCACGGCGTCGATCATCTGCCCGCTCGCCAGGAGTTCCGTGGTCCCATCGCTTCGCGCTCCCGAGGGCAGCAGGAACAGGTTGGGCACATCTGTTGGAAGGATCAGCCGGTCCAACTCGACCTCGGGATCGATTGCCGCATCGAGCAGGCCCGGTTCAGCTTCGACCCCAAACATCTTGCTGATCTGCGGCTTGGCAACGTCGCCGTCGACCAGCACAACCTCGAGGTCCTTCTCCATGGCCATGCTGAAGGCCAGATTGATCGCGGTGAAGGTCTTACCCTCGGCCGCCAACGCGCTGCCCACCAGGATGAGACGCGCGTTCGGGGGAGGCTTGTGCCCCTTGCCCGTGGCCTCGCCGATGACCAGCCGCCTCTTCTGCAATTTGCCCATGGCCGCAGCGATGAGCGGGCGTTTGATCTGTCGGTACTGAGTCGCGATCTCCCGCTCCTGATGCTTGGGCGCGAGCAACCCTGCCGCGCGCAGCGCCTCCTGATCGATGGAGATCACGCGTCTCGTCGCGGAGGGCGATGCAGCGGTCTCGACAACCCTCCCGAAGACGCGCCGGGTGGCCGCGCCGGACCCTTCGGCCTGCATCCGCTTGAGGACGATCTCGACAAGACTACTCATGCCTTCAGGTCATCCATGTTCTGACGACGCTGGCCAGGTGCCGCTGAGTCTCGACGTACGCGCCGCACACCAGCACCATGCCGAGGACGGCTACGCCCAGCCGCAGGGCGGACCGCCACAATTGCGTGTGATAGCGCTCGGGGTAGGTCATGCTGACCGTACCGAGCACCGGGAGTCCCGTCATCTCGCGCAAGCGACGCGCGCTGGCGTACACCGGCCGCAACAGGTTCAGCAAAAAGGCTATGCCACCACCGGCGCCGATGGCCGCAGCAAGCGCGCCAACGGCGAAGAGCTTGCGCTTAGGAAACACAGGGTCGAAGCCGGCGCGCGGTGGATCGACGACATCGAAGCGGATGACGCCGGTCTGCGCCGCCTGCTCACCGAGCCGCGCACGCCCCAACTGCTCCACGAGCGCTTCGTACTGCGCCTTCACCACGCTGTAGTCGCGGTTGAGGCGAGAGAACTGCGCTTCGACTTCAGGAGCCGTATTCATCATGCTGCGCAGTGAGGCGACGCGCTGCTCGTGCTTGGCAATCTCAGCGCGCAGGCCGGCGATCTCCACGCCAGCCTGGTCGTATTGCAATTTCAAATCCTGATAGACCGGGCTTGCAGCGAGCCCGGTGCGCGCGGCGGCACTGGGATCGCCATGGCGCGCCGCCTCGATCTCGTCGGCGAGGCGCTTTTGTAGCTTCGCGATGGTGTCCCGCAGTTCGATCACTTTCGGATACTGCTCGGTATAGTTGAGCAGCAGATTATCCAGCTGCTGCTGCGCCTCCTGTAGGCGCGTGGAGGTGTCGCTGGGGGGATCTGCAGCGGTGGCGGCCGCCCCGGTCCGCTGCGCGTCCCCGGCCGGCGCCGGCATTAGCGGCTCTTCACCGCGCAACTGCCGTTCCAACTCGTTGTGGCGCATGGCGGCTTCTGAAAGCTTCGTCTGCGCATCGTCCAGGGCGGCCAACTCCGTGTCCAACCGGTTGAAATAGTCGGCTTGATTGCCAGGCAGCAGGCCGATATGACCCTTCTTGAAGGTAGCTAGCGCCTCCTCGGCACCCCGCAGGCGCTTCTCGAGCTCCGCGATCTGCTGGGTAAGGAACTGCTGCGCTCGCACCGTGCCTTCGCGATTGCCACCTAGCCCCTCCTCGACGAAAGTGTTCACGAACTGGTTGACCACCTTCAGGCCGGTTTGGCGATCCGTGTTCGTGTAGGAGATTACATAAGTACCCCCACCGGGCCCCATCCCGGCTGCTCCCACAGAAATCTGGATCTGCTGGCGAAACTTATCGATGACTCTTTGCCGTTCTTCGGGCGTCCGGGCGCGGGCAGTAAGGCCGGTGTCGTCGGCAATCTTGCCGAGCTGCGGACCGCCCAACAGTGCCTCGCGCACAAGTTGGATCTGTTCTTCGGCGTTCTCATCGAGCGTGAGATTGCGCGTGGCGGCGCTCAACGCGGTCTGCGTATTGACGAAAACCGTGGCGGACGCCTGATACCGGTCGGGCAACGCGGTTATGAGAACCAGAAGCAGCAGCAGGGCGCCCCAGGCAACGCCGGCCCCGATCCATCGGAACCGCCAGAGTCCACGTGCTAGCTCCTGCAGGTTTTCGAAATGCTCCATCATTTATGCAGCCTAGCAGAGACCGCCTGCTCAGGCTGGAATGAGCGAGGGTTCCACGCGGAAGGGGATGCCGTGATGCCGGGGTTTGACCAGGCGTGCGCCATAGGCTCCTTCCGGGCCGGGAAGTATAGCATGGTCGGCAGGTGCTACCGCGCTAGGCGAGCGTGCGACGGTCCTCGGCGAAAGTGTGACGCGCCGCACATTCCGCCCCGGCGTGACTCAGGGAGTTCGGCTTGTATGCCCTGGAAACGCAGCCTGCCAAATTATACTGTGATCGCCCGCGATCTTCGGCCTGCGCTCCTGGCAACATAACGATATGCAGGCCCTAAATCTGTGGGCGAATCAACGCACCACCTCTTCGGGCTGCGCTGACAACCTCGAATCGGAGCACGCGTGTCCAAGTACATCCTGCTATCGGCCGTGATCGTGCCGATTCTGCTGGGCCTGAGCGCCGCGAAAGGACGTGACGGCGCACGCGACCGGTCGGCCCTGCGGGTCGGGTGGGTCACGTACGCGATTTTGTGGTTCGCCGCACTCTACTACTTGAGATATCGATGAAGTTGACGCCCGCCATTGCGAAGGTTTCGGAGCGAACCGAGAAAGCAAGCGTCGTTGCGATGCTCGTGTTCGGTCTTCTTCTCATCGGCTGGGTTGCGGAGCCGCCCGTTGAGCTCGATTCCGCCATGTACAGCGGCCTTTGGCGGAGCATCTTCGTGGAGTTAGGCCCCCTCATTACTCCCGTGCCAGGAATCTCGATGTACCCCTGGCAAATGCTGCTGATCGGGCTCGTGCCCTTCTGTCTTCGCAACCCCGCCACCATGCGGCAGCACATCCACGAGTTCGAGCGCTCAATTCTTGTAAGCATCGCCTGCATTGCCGTCACATTCCTGTGGGGTTGGGTCCGCGGCGGATCACCATACTTCGCCTACTACCAGCTGTGGCGCTTCATGGCCGGGTTGCTGATTGCGTATATGCTGATGTCGGCCATGCGTAGCGAGCGCGACCTCGTCAGGCTCGGTAAGACCATAATTCTTGCTGCGCTGATCCGGGCTACGCTCTGCATTTACTTTTACTGGACACATCTCTACGGGAAGGTCCACCCATTACCCGAATACGTCACGGACCACGACGACTCCATGCTGTTTGCAGTGACGATTCTGATCGCAATGATCTGGGCGCTCTTCAAACGCGGACGGGCCGCGTGGACTATCACCGCTCTCATCGTACCGGTTATGTTCTACGCGATAGTGCTGAACAACCGGCGTCTTGCCTGGGTAGAACTGAGTCTGGCACTCCCGCTGATCTACTTCCTGATCGGCGCCGGACCCTTGCGGAGCCGAATCAACCGATGGCTGGCCGTGGCCGTGCCTGTGCTACTGATCTATATCGTTGCGGGTTCGAAGATCGACAGCCCAGTGTTTGCGCCCGCTCATGCGTTCATCACCACCGGAAGCAACAGTGACGCATCCTCCCTCGCGCGGCTGGAGGAGGATCGCAACCTCCTGCATACACTTGTCGATATCGGTAATCCGATTATGGGAACCGGCTGGGGTCGTCCGTACGACAAGGAAACAAGTGTCTATGCAAATTATCAAGCGGATTGGATACTGGCACCTTACACACCGCATAACTCCTTGCTCGGGCTGGTGATCTTCTCCGGACTTGTGGGGCTCATCGGCATATGGGGAGTGGTTCCGATGGGAGCCTACCTTGCTGCGCGCGGCTACAGGGGTTGCACCGACTTGGTTCCACGTGCCGCCGGCATGGTCGCGCTGTGTTGTCTTGCTGTCTACAGCGCGCACTGCTATGGCGATATTGGTTTGCAGTCCCTCCCAGGCGCGTTGATCTTCGGTGCGGCTCTCGCGACGGCGGGAAAGGTCGCGCAATGGAGCGAAGCGCTGCCTTCGGCGCGGACCGCGGCAACGCAACCGGAAGTTGGCCACCCGCCGCCCAAGTGGCTCCTCGCGCGCCGCACGGGTGCGACGCCTCGCCGTCGGTATGAACCTTCTTGGGAAAAGCCAGGCCCCTCAGTGGGGAATGACGTGAGCGGCAGATCCACGCCGGCGCCAATGCGGCGGCCGCGGCACTAACGGTCAAAAGACAACAATGTGTGGAATTGCCGGCGCCGTGGCACAACTCTCGCAGCGCGTTACCAATCTCGCAGCAATTCGCGACAAGGTAACGGACTGTGTGACCAAAGTCAGCGGCGCACTGCGCCACCGGGGTCCTGACGGCTCGGGGCTCTGGGCTACCGACTCGGGCGAGGTCGTATTCGCTCACCGTCGCCTCGCGATCATTGACCTCAGCGAGGGCGGTGCGCAGCCGATGGTTGATGCCGGGTCCGGCTGTGTAATCACCTTCAACGGTGAAATCTACAATTTTAGGAATCTGCGGCGTGAACTCGAGGCACTTGGGGAGCAGTTCTATTCTTCATCCGACACTGAGGTCGTACTGAAGGCGTACAAGACCTGGGGACTGGCTGTTGTGTCCCGACTGCGTGGGATCTTCGCAATGGCCATCTGGGACCCGCGCTCGCGCTCGGTCCATCTCATACGTGATCATCTCGGGATCAAGCCGCTCTACTGGACGATTGTGCGGAATGGTTCACTCGGAAAAGAGACCCTACTGTTTGCATCGGAAGTGCGGGCGCTGCTCGCCAGTGGCGTTGTTGAACGCAGGCTCGATCCGGCCGCGGTGGCCTCGTATCTGTCTCAAGGGTTCGTGGTCGGCCCCAACACCATTGTGGAAGGAATCAATCTCTTACCAGCGGCCAATACCCTGACCATCACCGCGGGCGAGCGGGCGTCAGATGCCAACACCATCGCGCTTCGATGCTACTGGACGCCGCCCTCGAGCAAGGTACGCCGCACGACAGAGGAGGATCTGCGTGGAGAACTTGCCAACACGGTCCGGATGCAACTCGTCTCGGACGCCCCGCTCGGAATATTTCTGTCGGGAGGGATCGACTCGAGCGCCGTGGCGGCGCTTGCGAGTGAGGTCGAGCCGGATGCCCTGCACACCTTTACGATTGGGTTCGAAGAGGCGGGGCTCGATGAGTCGCGTTTTGCTGCGCGCGTTGCAGCAGCAATTCGCAGCCGTCACACAAATGTGACCCTGCGCGAAAACGACTTTCTTGGGCAACTCCCAGACGCCCTCATAGCCCTCGACCAGCCGACATTCGACGCCATCAACACTTACTTCGTCAGTCGGGCGGCACGCAATGCAGGCATGACCGTGGCTCTCGCCGGAACCGGGGGGGATGAGCTCTTCGGTGGCTATCAAAGCTTCGTGGAACTACCGAAGATGGTCCGCGGCACATCCTGGATACCGGGTCGGGCCCTGGACGGCGCCATCAGCGGCGCCTCTCTCGTTGCCGGCAGCCTCTTCTGGAAACTCTTGCGGCAGGCGCCTCCCCAGACCCGGTGGGGGAAGATCGCCGACGTGGCGCGCGCCTCGCATGATCTGCTTTGTCTCTATCAGGTTTCCTACGCCCTATTCACCAGGGAGACCCAGGCGCGGCTTGCCTTGCCGCCGATTCGGACGGCGCAACTTGCGCAGCAGTTCGGCCTACCCGCGGAGATCGCCCACCTGTGGCGCACGCGAGTTCAGGAGAGCGAACTTCTGCATGCCATATCGTTGCTGGAGCTATCCAGCTTCATCGGCGAGCGCCTGCTTCGAGATACCGATGCCGCGAGCATGGCGGTTGCGCTGGAAGTGCGCGTTCCTCTTCTCGATCACGTCCTCTGCGAGACGGTATCCGGCATCGACCCAGCACGACGTTTCTTTCCACCACGCAAGAAGCAGCTCCTGCGGGACGTGGCTCTCGCTCGTCTGGACCCCGCGTTGTTCGAAAGGCCCAAATCAGGCTTTGTGCTTCCGATCGATGAATGGGCCAGACGAAGCCTGCAACCAGAGATCGAACGCCTATTGACCGACGCAGAGCTCATCGACCGCGTTGGTCTTTGCGCCGCGACCGTGCAAACGCTGTGGGCGTCCTTCGTGGCGGGCAAGCCGGGACTTCACTGGTCTAGGGTGTGGTCGATCTATGTTCTTCTCGCCTGGTGTCAGAACCACGACGTGGCGCTCGCCGCATGAACACAAGTTGGCACTGCGTGCGGGAAGCACCTTCTACGCCGCGTCCAGAACGCCGCGGTAGAAGCGCTCCAGTGCCTGAGCCGCACCGCTCCAACTATACCTCTCCACGGCCAGGGTCCTTGCAGATTGCCCAATGCGCGCCGCCAGGCCAGGATCGCCAAGCAGGCGGTTGACCGCGTCAGCGAATGCCTCTGGCTGGTCCTCGATCAGGAGGTCTCGGCCGGGCATTGCCTCGATGCCCTCGCTGCCCAACGTTGTCGAAACGATGGCTTTCCCCATGGCCATGGCCTCGACGACTTTGAGGCGGGTGCCTCCCCCCAGCCGCAGGGGGACGACCACGGCTGCGGCGGCGCCCAGGTGCGGCCGCAAGTCGGGCACAAAGCCGGTCAGCTCAACCCGGGGCCCGGCCAGCCGTTGGAGTGAGCGTGGAGGCCGGTCGCCGATTATCTTAAAGTGCGCCTCGGGGTGCGCCGCAGCGATGCGCGGCCAAATCTTCTGGATGAAATGGATCACGCCATCGACATTGGGAGCGTAGGACAGGAGGCCGAAGAAGACCACGGTGCGACCGTCGGGTGGCGAGTCCGTGGGGCGCGGCTTGTAGTACTCGACGTCCGCGGCGTTTGGGATGACGGCGGTTCGGGCCTCGGGAATTTCCTCGAGCAGGCGCCGTTCATCTTCCGCACTGCAAAGGTAGACCCCATCGGCATCGCGATACGTCCCGAGCTCTTCGCGCCGGAGCTTGCGCCAGTTGACGGCCGCGTAGAGGCGGTGGGACAAGCTTCTTCCGGCGCGCGCATACTGCCTGGCCAGCTCGTAGTCGATGTTGTGCGAAGCAACGACCAGGCGCGGGAGCCGCTCGTTGCGCGGTGCTTGGCGCAAATCACACTCACCGAGGAACGAGAATTCCAGGTTGACCAGGTCGAACCGATTTGCGCGCAAAACGCGGTCCAAGGCAACCTGCATCGCCGGCACCGCGGCCAGGCGCCGCTCCCAGCTGCGAGCCGACGCCAGGGTCTGGAGCTGTAGCAGCCGCTTGGCGAGGCCTTTCCCCACATCCGGCTTCGGAACTAGCACCACGTTGCGGCAGTAAGCCTCCATCGCCCTCTGGCACTCCTCGGCATCGAACTCGTCATCGACCAGCATTACCGCTGTCAGGTCATGACGCCGCGCTAGCTCGGTCATAAGGCCGTGCATCCTCGCCTGAGCGCCAAAACGGGGAGGGCTGGCTGGCATCGGGGAAACGTGGAGAATGTTGAGGCGTCCGCCGCTCATTTATCGATACTCGGGGCCGCCCAAAGGATAAGCTGTTTCAGAGTCAAGGCTCTGCGCACCAAAAGACATTTACCCTGCTAACGGTCGCAACGTCTCAGGCGCAGGGGGTTGTTGGCAGCACCCAGGAAGTGTATCAAATGCCCTATCTACCGCTACCGGCGAAACGTTGCACACGGCCCTCCCGTCGCGAATAATGGGCATCTGCTCGAGATCTTGAGCCCATCGCCTACAACCAAGGCCGCAGGAGGCGTCCGTGCCAAAACAGCCGCAGAAGGGGCTTCGCATATACGCAGTGCCAGTGTGCGAGTGCGCGCAGATGGACGGCGCGCGTTGCGATCGCGATAGGCTCATCTGCTCACTGCTGCACTCCACGATGTATCGCTCCCGGTAGGCACCAGCCGATGGCGAGTTCCACCAAGTCCCAGCAAGCTGGGGATCGGATCCTCGGTATCGAGCTACTGAGATTCGCCAGCGCAGTGGCTGTCCTGGTGTTTCACTACCAACACTTTTCGTTCGTCGGTCTCCACCCAGTCGGCCTTGTCAGGCAGGCCCAGCCGTTCTTCTGGCCGCTGCGGCTGTTTTACGAGGACGGTCACTACGGTGTGCAGGTCTTCTGGTGCATTAGCGGATTCATTTTCTTCTGGAAGTACGGTCGCTCGATACCGGAGCGGCGCATCAGCGCCCGCGACTTCCTTATACTGCGTGTCTCCCGCCTGTATCCTCTGCATCTGCTGACTCTGCTTTTTGTGGCGACGCTGCAACCCCTCTATGCCGCGCGCATCCACGCTTACTTCGTCTATCGGTACAACGACCTCTACCACTTTGTGCTGCAGCTATTTATGGCGAGCAATTGGGGCCTGCAGGCCGGGGACTCCTTTAACGGCCCAATTTGGAGCATCTCCGTCGAAATAGTGGTTTACGTTATCTTCTTTCTCGTCCTGCGCCTCATTTCCACGTCGTGGATCATGTTTGGCGCGATTGTGTTGGGCTCAGGACTCGTTCAAATGCTTCACCTCTCCAGCAGCCCGATCTTCACCTGCTTGACGTACTTCTTTCTGGGTTGCCTTTCGGCCTTGGCATTCGCGCGAACGCAGCAGTCCGCGCGGCTCGCACGGATGGCCAGTTCCGGCGCCATCCTCGCGGTCATCGTCGTCGTGCTCCTGAGCGTTTGCTTCCCCATCCGGCCGAAATGGTTGCTGTGTGTGCTTGCTCCAGCCGGCATATTCCTGTGTGTCAGGCACATCCGTGCCACGCCACTCAGCAACCGCCTGCTCGTCCCCGCGGGAAACATGACCTACTCGAGCTATCTGCTACACGTACCGCTGCAGCTGGCCGTTGTCACCTTCTGCGCGTATACAGGAGCTCACATCCCCTTCTACAGTCCCTATTTTTTCGTCGGCTTCATCGTGGTCACGCTCACCTTGTCGAGCCTCTGTTACAAGTACTTCGAAATGCCGGCACAACGGATGATTCGACGAGGATTCATGTCGCGAGCTCCGGCAGTCGCGCGATCGCCTGCCTATTGAATATACATAATGCGTGTAGATATCCGGATCCGGGAGCGCAGGACCGGCTGGCGGATCCACGCGAAGATCATGGCGTGGCCGATGCTGCTTCCGGCGGTGTCGCCCGAACGAAGCAAGTGGGCATCTTCCCTTGCTCGAAGCAGGCCTTAGCTGGAAGAGTACTCACCGAGCCGTCAGAGGGATTCACCCAGGGCCAAGGATTGGAACCGAAAAATGCCGGCTTTGCCGCCAAGTAAAGTGAGTTGGGGATAACCTCAGGCTTACCGGACCCGACGGCCCCCCCAATGCCGTGCCACCGTTGCGATCGTGTAACCCAATCCCAGTTGCCCTCGCGAAGCTGCGTCTGATACGTCGTGGGAACCCACGTCCATCCACCCGCTTGCTGAGCACCGATCGACCACATGGTTACTTCGCCATCCGTCGCGAATTGCCCGAGCTCTTCGTATAGCCAAGCGCGTTGGGCGTACGAATAACCAGCTTGATTGTAACTCAGCAGCGACTGTCCTCTGAATCCGAGTACGTTGCCCACAAGGTTTGTGTCATAGCTGTGAGCCTGTATGTCCACCGCTGTGCGGCCCTGGAGATCCATATACGGGTAGACACCGTACTTGTACGTGCTCAAGGGCGGATGGGCGGCACGAAGACCGGACAGGTGATTGCGAAAGACTGTGATATATATTGAATTGCCCCAAAAGCTATCACCCTTGTAGTTGTGGCTGTAGTTGCCTTCAAGCAGTTCCATGTGCGGCGTCGTGTAGTGCCCCGCGTTCAATCCCGCCTCAGGCAAGTTTGGATAGCTGCCTCCGTAGGCGTCATCCATATAGTTGTACGCTACGACGTTTCCTCCTCCCGTAGCTCGCATCACGATGTTCTTGTTGCCGCTCCACATGACATTATTTTCCACGAGATTGTCGGATGCGGCCCAATTCAGGCCGACGAGGTAGCCTGAACCGCCCGGGTTCGGGTCCGGTGTCTCGTGAATGTACGAATCCCGGAGCACGCTTCGGAACGTTCCGTAGAAGCCGACCGAAGTACCGATGGACCAGTGCGCCTCGATGTTCCTGACCCAGCAGTACGCGCACAGAGCTACAGATACATTGCCATGACCGTCGCCCCCCATCCCCCCATAGATGTATAGATCCTCGATACCCACGCGGCGTAACACCGGTTCTGCATAGCGCGATAATTGAGCCGCGTATTGGGTCTTAAAGGTTATGTGGAAGGGAGTTGAGAAAGTGATGATGTTGCCGCGCACTGCGGTCACCTCCATCATCTGCGCAAGTGACCGGTCTTGGCGGCAAAACCATCGCCGTGATCCCCCGCCCGGAGGAGCGTGTTGCGGCCCCCACCAGACCCGGGGATCGTCATCCGTCAGCTGATCGATCAGGATAATTTCCCCGACCCTCAGCTTTGGATTGCTCACCAACGTGAGCGAATTCGTGCCCTTGATTGCATCGCCAGCGAGGTTGATCGAGGATGAAAATTGCGTTGGATTATAGCCTACGTAAAGAACACCAAAGTTCCGATTGCTGTCGCGATCGGCTTTGATGAGTCGGGTACCCCCACGCCCCGATCCGAATGCTCCCGTACCCGAGCCACGCAAAGTGCAGTCGGATCTCCTGAAGTGCAGACCGTCACCGTTGATATTGAAGGTACCGACGCTGAGCTTCACAACCTTTCCAGGTGGACATGTGTCGAGTGCTCGCTGGATCGCCTGCGTATCATCCGAAGAACCTCCGAGCGGAGAAACCGTCCGATATATCGTCGTTCGATAGGGGATCCCGCCTGCGGAGTTGAGCCCCGGATCCCACGTGGTCCGCCGATCTGGGGGAATAATCCGATCAATCTCCGTCGCTGCGCCTGCACTCTGTGAGATCGCGACACTCTGCCCAACTGGGAGGTTGGTGGCGACGGCCCCGTAGCCGACGGAAGTCACTGCAAGCGTGGTCACCCACAAGGCCCCTGACGCGACGAGCGTTCGACGGTGCATCAAGACCCATACGTGAAGAATGCGGTCCAGTAGCGGCACGGATAACTCCTTACTCGAGACTGCCCGTATGGAGACGGTGCGTCGGGCGTAGTAGCCCCAGAATCAGGCCGATATACTTAGGTATGCTATCACTGAAGCATTGAGAGTCGAAAAAAGCGCAACGTCAGTCACGCGAAGCGCCGGTCGCAACTGCCATAGCTTCACTTCCCAATTCCTTATGAGGTTAGCCCATGGTCCGCCTGGCAGTGATCACCAAGAGCTTCGCACCCGACTTCGAGCTGTGTGCGGCACTGAACCGGTCCGTGCTAGAAAACTCTCCGCACACCGTCGAGCATCGCATAATTGTGCCGCGGTCGGATGTCGAACTGTTCAGCCGGCTCGAGGGTGCACGTACCCATATCTGCTGCGAAGCTGAACTCTTGCCTCGCATGTTCGTGCGCCTTCCATTCGTCAACGTCACGATTAACGTAGCGAGGCCGTTTCCACCAATTCGCGGCTGGATTCAGCAGCAGGTCGTCAAATTGGCAGCGATCGCAGCGGCGAAAGAAGACGTGCTACTGGTTGTCGATTCGGACGCGGAGTTCGTTCAACAGTTCACTGCCGAAACGTTTATTCGGGACGGCATCGTGCGTTTCTTCCGCAATCCAGATCAGATCGACAAGCGGTTGCCGCGCCATATGACTTGGCACCGCGTAGCCCGCGAGCTGCTGGGATTGCCTCCGGCGGAGCCGCCCTACCCGGACTACATTTCCTCGCCCCTTGCGTGGGACCCGGATATCGTCAGACGCATGTTGGCGCGGGTTGCGGTCACGACGGGGCAGCCGTGGGCCACGGCGATTGCGCGGCAGCTGGACTTCTCCGAATGCGTACTCTATGGCGTGTTCGTCGACGGCGTCCTCGGTGCGCCGGCTAACTCGTTCGCGTCCACCGACTCGCTTTGCTCGGTGTATTGGGAGCAGACCCCGCTCAACCCGGATCGCGCGATCGAGTTTGTTCGCAGTGTTCGTCCGACTGACGTGGCGGCAGTGATCCAGTCAAAATCTCTGACGCCGCTGGCGGTCCGCAAAGCGACCTTCACGGCTCTCCGCAACGCACTGCGTACGAATGGCGGGCCGCGCTCCGGTATCGTCGCGAGCGACTGACCGAGAAAAAATCTCGGTCGCGACACCGATGGGATGTCGTCGCGTTCGGGTGCCGTCACATCCGCGGCGTGCGCTGCGTCACAGACAACCGACTACGCACTTCAGCGTATTTTCATGTAGACGCCCTGCGTTCAATGTTGCGCGGTACGGCGAAAGGTCGCGGAATGTAGTGGTTTGGCGACAGATTGCCGACAAGATGTAGCGATGGTTTAATGCTGTTGGCAAACGCGCTGTGAAGCGCGGACGCAAAGCCTCCGGTCTGCGGAATTGGCAGATAGCGGGGTTGCCGGCTCGGCCCAGCGAATGACGCCGTGTCGTCCTCCCCGCGATCAAATTGTCTTTCCGCGTTCGGAGCACAGGGTTCGTAAATAGGATCCCCATTTATGCTTCGGATGCCTTCCTGCGCCGCCTTGCTTGAGATAGTTCCAACGGCGGTTCTCGCGTTGACCCTGTCGGCGTGCAGTAGCGGTTCTGGCGGTTCCGGCGCTGGCAGCTTCGGAGGCGGTCCGACTACTGTTCCGCAGGACACCGGCGGCGCTTCGAGCAGCAGTTCCTCCTCGAGTTCCGCGTCCTCGTCGAGTTCGTCATCCTCATCGGGTGGTGGCACCAGTTCCTCGAGCAGCAGTTCTTCTTCGAGTTCCGCGTCCTCGTCGAGCTCGTCATCCTCGTCGAGCTCGTCATCCTCATCGAGCTCGTCATCCTCGTCGAGCAGCAGTTCCTCCGGCAGCGGCAGTGGTTACTACCAGCTGCCGCCAGCCTCCAACGGGGTGGCAAACTGGAGCGTGGTCGGACTGAATGCGATTCCGCTTACTGCGTCGATCAATGCAAGCGGGGTGATGACAGTTTCATATACGCCGTCGGGCGCGTTGGGGCCTGGGCAAACGATCAGCGGCCCCGGAGTTCCCAGTGGCGAACAGATAACGGCGTTCGGTACAGGCACTGGAGGTGCCGGGACGTACACAGTCTCCCCGGTCCCATCGG
>Ga0335074_10006512_pt1 | contig 16209 bp, 13 predicted proteins | sample Lox_Sample_23_FD_206715 | JGI IMG/M metagenome (GOLD analysis project Ga0335074, IMG submission 206715) | Soil microbial communities from Loxahatchee National Wildlife Refuge, Florida, United States - Lox_Sample_2.3 | ecosystem: Environmental > Terrestrial > Soil > Wetlands | place: USA...
GCCGAATACGGCAAGTGGAAGAACTGGTACCGCGGCGACTGGCTCACCGGAGTGTATCGCACGCGCGAGCTGGTGCAGGCGTGGGACGACCATCTCAAGGATCCGCTGGCGCGGCTGCCCGCTCCCGCGGCCTGGACCGGCTGGGAAGCTTACTTCCACATCATGGAGTACGAGGGTGACCGCTCCGTGGACGTGCATTGAAGATGCGGCTGGCCTCAGCCAAGCCGCATCTGCGCCAGCTTGGAAACCCGCAGGGTTGCGCGGATCAGATACATCGTCCCCAGCAGCAGCATGCTGCCCACGATGAGCGTCAGCACGATGTACCAGTTGCCCAGCACCTCGTGCGCACCCGGCGGAGCCGGAAAGTGCGTGCCAAAGTCAACCAGTTTGCCATCCTGCACCCACACCCCGGTGTTTCCGGGGAAGATCGGCTTGAGCATGGCGCTGAGTACGAACCCTCCTCCGACAGCGTATCCAATCACTCCCGCGAAGAACACAATGATCCCCGAAAGCCCGCGGGTGCTGAGGCGCATCGCCCCACGCAGCAGCACTACGGGCGAATAACTGCGGCTCGCCCTGCGGATCAGGGCGCCGTCGCGGTACTGCCCTGCAAGTTCTTCCGGCGTTCCCAGCCGCGCCAAAACCTTGTCCAGCGTCGCTCCCGGCTCTTCCTGCGCGTCGCGAATGTGCGCCGTGATCTCGCGCAGGATCTCCTCGCGCTCCTGCAGCGTCATGGGGTCTAAATGAGAACGCAGAGCTGACAAATACGCTTCCATTCGCTGTTCCGCAATCATCGGACACTCTCCTTTCCGGCCAGTACCGGCTCAAGCAAGCTGTTTACTCCGCTGGAGAATTCGGCCCATGCTTCGGCCATCTGCCGCAGTCGCCGTTTCCCGTCTTTGGTCAATGCGTAATACTTCCGCGGATGCCCGGCCTCCGCTTCCACCCATTCCGAGGTCACCATCCCCTCGGCCTTCAGCCGGTTGAGAATCGGATAGATGGTTCCTTCCGCCAGCGCAAGCTGCGACTTGCTTTCAAGCCGGCGGATGATCTCCAGCCCGTACATACGGCCATTCCAGAGCGTGGCCAGGGCCGCCATCTCCAGAACGCCTTTGCGCAGTTGCGCTTCCCAGCGATCGGGTGCATCCTCCTCGGCAGCCAATACTCGAAGTCTCACCATTGCACGATACCTTGTATTGCAATGTATAACTCAACGCTACGTATCTGTCAAGGCCAGGGTTCCCGCGTTTTTCCTTCAGAGGGGGCTCTTCTACGCGGCAGCGCGCAAGCACTTTATTCGCCCAAGGCTCTTCAAATCCCTTCACCCATGGACACGAACTCGGCCAGCTTCAGCTCCTCGCGGTACGCAGTGCGATCGGCTTCTTCCACCGCAAACGGTTCCGGCTTCTCCGCGCCGTTGCCCAGCCGGTGCTCCAGCTCTTCGACGCGCGCGGCCAGTGCGATCAGCGCGTCGGAGAGCGGATCCTTGATGTCGTGCGGATCGGTGATGAGTACGCGCTCGCCGTTCTGGTAGACGATGTGCGCGGGCACGCCGACGACGGTGGAGTTGGGCGGCACATCCGTCAGCACCACCGATCCTGCGCCGACGCGCGAATTCGCGCCGACGGAAATGTTGCCCAGCACGTTGGCGTTGTTGCCGATGAAGACGCGGTCGCAGATGGTGGGGTGACGCTTGCCGTGCCCTTTGCCGGTGCCGCCGAGGGTGACGCCCTGGTACAGGGTCACGTCGTCGCCCACAATGGCGGTTTCGCCGATCACTACTCCGGTGGCGTGATCGATGAACAAGCGCCGTCCCAGCCGCGCCGCGGGATGAATGTCCACGCCGGTGAACAGACGCGCCACCTGCGAGAGCATGCGAGCCAACAGCCGCAGCCGCGCTCTCCAAAGCTTGTTCGCCGCGCGGTGCAACCACACCGCCCACAGGCCGGGGTAGCAGGTAACCACTTCCAGCCACGAGCGCGCAGCCGGATCGCGCTCCAGCACGGAGCGGATGTCTTCGCGAATGCGTTCCAGCATGGCCATGGGCAGTCGAGGTTAGTGTAGAGGCGTCCATCCCTGCCGCTGGGCGTTCGCACCAGGGATGGAATCACGCAGCTACACAGCCACAGCCTCCGTGGGCAGCGCCAGCGCTTCCTGCCGCAGCGCGTCGAACAGCACGCTGGAGAGATACCGCTCGCCGAAGTCGGGCAGCACCACCACGATCAGCTTGCCCGCGTTCTCCGGACGCGCCGCCACTTTCAGCGCCGCCGCTACCGCCGCGCCCGACGAGATGCCCGCGAAAATGCCTTCTTCCTTGGGCAACCGCCGCGCCATCTCCACCGACTCGTCGTTGGTCACCTGCACCACTTCATCGATCAGGTTGGTATCGAGGATACTGGGCACGAATCCCGCGCCGATCCCCTGAATCTTGTGCGGGCCGGGCTTGCCCCCGGAGAGAACGGGGCTGTCGGTCGGCTCCACGGCCACCGCCTTGAACTCCGGCTTCTTCGGCTTGATGTACCGCGCCACGCCCGTCAGCGTGCCGCCAGTGCCGATGCCGGAGATGAGAATATCCACTTTGCCATCGGTATCCTCCCAGATCTCCGGGCCGGTTGTCGCCACGTGGATCGCCGGATTGGCCGGGTTGTCGAATTGCTGCAGGATGTAGCCGTTTGGGGTCTTGGCCAGGATCTCATTGGCCTTGGCGATGGCGCCCTTCATGCCGTTCGGCCCGGGGGTGAGCACAATTTCCGCGCCAAACGCGCGCAGCAGCACGCGCCGCTCCAGGCTCATGGTGTCGGGCATGGTCAGGATAATCTTGTAGCCCTTCACCGCGGCCACAAACGCCAGCGCAATGCCGGTGTTGCCGCTGGTGGGCTCAATCAGCACCGTCTCGCCCGGCTTGATGGTGCCGGCCTTCTCGGCGGCATCGATCATGGCAAAGCCGATGCGATCTTTCACGCTGGCCAGCGGGTTGCGGCTCTCCAGCTTGGCAACAACGGCAGCCGGCAGGCCTGCGGCCACGCGATTCAATCGCACCAGGGGGGTGCGTCCAATCAGTTCGGTTACATCTGCGGCGATACGCGCCATGATCGTCTCCTTTTTTGAGGGTTGGCCCGCTTGCGGACGCAGCCCGGCATGTGTTGGATGAGTGGTGGAGCTTATCAGGCGGGAAAAAAGAGCGCGCAGCCGAAAGCGCACGCCGGCATCGGAAGCTCTCACCAGGACGGTGTTAGCGACATCGATGCATGCCAATAGCGTAGAACGCCGGGGCACTCCGTGGCAAGCAGAACCCCACAAAAGAGTTAGCCGTTGCTACACTTGTTCAACGGGAAATGCGGCATGAACGCTGGCGATTCAACTGCGGAACCATTATTGGACGATGCCGGACGTGCCTGCCTCCACGAGCTTGCCGCGCGCTACGTCTGGTGGAAGACGCCGGACGAGGCCATGCAACAGCCGCGGCGGGTGGCAGCGCAGGTCAGGAACATCGGTGCGTGGGATGACGTGGCGCGCATGGACGGCGCAGTAGGCGAGAACTACCTGCGCTTTGTGCTGCAGACAGCCGAGGCTGGCCAGTTGGATGAGCGCTCCTGGCATTTCTGGCACTACCGCCTTGGGCTGGCCGAATACGGAACGCGGCCAGTCCCGCCGATGCCGGTGAGGAAGATTGCGTGAGCGCAGCGGCCGCCAAGGTTCGTCGAGTACCTGTCGGGGCAATCGTCTCGCGCGGCCTGTCCTCGCGCGCTTAGCGATCACCCTGTATTCCGCAGCCCTGCCGCAATTCCGCTGATGGTCGCCGCAATGGCGCGGTTCACCTCCGGCGTGTCCTCGCCCGCGCGTTTGCGCTTCAGCATATCCACCTGGATCAGGTGCATCGGGTCCACATACGGGTTCCTCAGCCGGATCGACCGCGCCAGCACCTGGTTCTCTTCGAGCAGCTCGGCCTGGTCCGTCACCGCCAGCACCGCGCGCACCGACGCGTGAAACTCCGCTTCCAGCATCGCGTATACGCGCTCGCGCAGTGCCACGTCCTCCACCAGCGAAGAGTAGAGGCGCGCCGTCGTCAGGTCTGCCTTGCCCAGCGCCATTTCCACGTTGCGCAGCAGATCGATGAACAGCGGAAACTCGCGGGCCATGTCGCGCAGCAGCTCCAGCGCGCCCGGCCGCTCCAGATATGACGTAAGCGCGTGGCCCACGCCAAACCACGCCGGCACCAGCAGCCGCGACTGCGTCCATCCAAACACCCACGGAATTGCGCGCAGGTCTCCAATGTTCCGCGAAGCCTTGCGACGTGACGGCCGCGAGCCGATCTTGGCCTGCTCCAACTCGCCGACCGGCGTCGATTGCTCGAAGTACTCGATTACATCGGCGTTTTCTAGGATATTTGCGCGATAAAACACGAACGAGAGATTCGACAGCTCATCGAGCGCCGCTTCCCACTCCGGCTTCAGCACGCCGGTAAAGTGCCCTTCGGGATCGCGCGCGTTGGGCCGCGCCAGCGCGTCCAGCGAGGCGGCAATCATGAGCTCCAGGTTGCGCTCCGCCAGGACTTCGTCTGCGTACTTGAAGTTGAGCACCTCGCCCTGTTCGGTGATGCGCAACTGCCCTTCGAACGAATCCATGGGCTGGGCGAAGATGGCGCGGTGCGTGGGCCCGCCTCCGCGGCCAACCGTCCCGCCGCGCCCGTGGAACAGCCGCAGCTTCACCCCGCACTCCCGCGCGACCACGTGCAGATCGCGATGCGCGCGGAAGATCTCCCACGTGCTTGTGAGCATGCCTCCGTCTTTGTTGGAGTCGGAGTAGCCCAGCATGACCTCCTGCCAGTTACCCCACGAGGCCAGCAATTGGCGGTAATCGTCGCGCCGCCACAGTTCGCGGCAGACAACCGGCGCGCTCCGCAGGTCCTCAATCGACTCGAACAGCGGCACCGGCATGAGGCCTGGATCTTTGGGGGCGCCCTCCACTTTCACTCCGCCCAGGCGCGCCAGCCGCACGACCGCCAGCACGTCATCCACCGTGGCCGCGCCGCTGATCACGTAGTGCCGGATCGCCTCCGGCGTGCAGCTCTGCTTCACCTCGGCCACCACGCGGAATGTCTCCAGCACATTTGCGGTCTCAGCCGATAGCTCACCCGGAAGGGCGGGCGCAACCGTATCGGCAATCGCGTCCTTCAGCGCCTGCGTGTGCACCCGCGCATGCTGGCGGATGTCCAGTGTGTGCAGATGCAGCCCGAAGGTCCGCACCTGCAGCATTAGCGGATCGATCAGCGTGCGCGCAATGCGCAGTCCGCGGTTGGCCGCCAGCGATGCGCGCAGCACCTCCAGATCGTCCACGAACTCATCCATGGAGCAATACGCCGGCAGCGCCTGTGCCACGCGCTCGCTGTCCTGCCACATCGTGTAGGGCATCACCGGCAGCGTCTGTCCCGTCGCGCCCAGCCGCCCCGCAGCCTCCAGCGTCCGCTGCACCCGCGCCTTTACGCAGATCACGAACCGCCGGTAGTATTCGAACTCGTATTGCGCCCCGAACACCTGCGCCTCCGGCGTGTGCAGCTCCGCCACGTAGGCCTGCAGGCGTTTCAGCAATGCTTCGCTTACTGGCATCTGCTGCGCGCTCGTCGTCAGCAGGTCGAGGATCTCTTCCAGCTTGCGTTGATAAAACAGCAGCAGATGGCCGCGCGCCAGCTCGATGGCCTCACGCGTCACCTCCGGCGTCACGTACGGGTTTCCGTCGCGATCGCCGCCGATCCACGACCCGAAGCGCAGCACCCGCGGCAACTCGAGCCGCTCCATCTCGACGCCGTACACGCATCGCAGCGCTTCGGCAATCTCGCGATAGAGCTCCGGCAGGGTCTCGAAGATGGAGACGTCGTAGTAGTCGAGCCCCATCTTGATCTCGTCATACACCGTCGGCCGCCGCGAGCGCACCTCGTCGGTCTGCCACAGGCTGGTGATCTCCGCGCGCACCATCTCTTCCAGGCGCGCCAGATCCTGCTCGGGAATCGGAATACGGTCGAGTTCCGCCAGGAATTCCCCGATGCGCCGCCGCTTGAACATCACCGAGCGCCGCGCCACCTCGGTCGGGTGCGCCGTAAACACCGGCACAATCAGCACACGCCGCAGCCAGTCCAGAGCCTCTTCCGCGCCGATGCCCACGCGCTTCATCGCCGCCAGCGTGCCGGCGAGCGAGCCGCGCTGCCGCCCGGCTTCGCCGCTCACCTGCAGCGCCAGCCGCCGCCGCTTGCGATGGTTGGTCTCCGCCAGGTTGATCAGCTCGAAGTAAAACGCAAATGCGCGCGTCAGCAGGATGGCCCGCTCCACGCTCAGCGAGTGCACAAACGCAAGCGCCGTCTCCGCCTGGCGGCCGGCCTCGTCTTCCGAGCCGCGCGCTTCCGCATCGCGCCGCTTGATCGTTCCCTGCCGCAGCGCTTCTACCTGCGCATACAAATCGTCTCCCGCCTGCTCGCGCAGCACCTCGCCTAGCAGCATGCCCAGCGAGCGCACATCGCGCCTGAGCGGCGCCTCCTTCAGCTCGCCGGACTGCGCCTCCAGCTCCGCCAGCCTCTGCGACCAGCTCTCCGGGTTCCACAAAAGGGCCATCTTGATTTGATTATGCACGACTGGCAAGAGCAGATCGCACAACGCGGCTCAGACCTGTATGATCAACTCCGTCTTTCACCTTGTGGTGATATTGGATGAACAATCGCACTAAGTTCTTGCTTGGTTTCTACGCGACGTGCCTGTGCGGCGTGATCCTGCTCGCTGTTACTGTGCTGCTTGTGGCAAAGTTCCCGTCCGTGCGCTGGGCGCTCCTGCCGGAATGGGCCACGATTTTCGCGTTTGTATTCTGGTGGTTTCGGCGATTCCGCGGACGACTTCCAAAACCTACTCCGACAGAACGATCCAAAGCAGCACGAAGCGCAAGGAATCTTGGCATCTTCTTCATTGTGGTGCCCGTCCTTGGATATCTAACTCGCGGACCCGAACTTATCGCACTACCTTACGGACTGGGACTCGCGTTGCCGTTGATTCCACTTGGGCTTGCGGTCTATTACCTTCGGCTTTATTCGCGACTTCGACGCGATCCCGGCGAAACGGCAGAGACCTCAACCCAGTAATTCAGCTACAGCGCGCCCGCGTCTTTATACTGAATCCACGATGACTCCCGCCGAGAAAGCTCCCAACCGCGCCCGTTCGCAGGTGCTTCAGCAGCGCGCCGAGCGCTTCTTCCCCGGCGGCGTCAACTCACCCGTGCGCGCCTTTCGCGCAGTCGGCGGCCATCCGCCCTTCATCGAGCGCGCCGAGGGCGCCTACCTCTACGACGCCGACGGCAATCGCTACATCGACTACTTCGGCTCCTGGGGTCCGATGATCCTCGGCCACGCCTTCCCGCCTGTGGTCGAGGCCATCGAACGCGCCGCTCGCCGCTCCGCCAGCTTCGGCGCATCCACCGCCTCCGAAGCCGATCTCGCCGAGCGCATCGTCGCCTGCTACCCCGCCATCGAGAAGATGCGCTTCGTCTCCTCCGGCACAGAAGCGACGATGAGCGCCATCCGCCTGGCCCGCGCCGCCACCGGCCGCAATCTCATCGTCAAGTTCGAAGGCTGCTATCACGGCCACGCCGACGGCTTGCTCGTCAAAGCCGGCTCCGGCGTCGCGACATTTGGAATTCCCGGCTCAGCCGGCGTGCCGGACGCCATCGCCGCGCTTACGCTCGCGCTCCCCTACAACAATCTCGCCGCCGTCGAAGCCGCCTTTGCCGAACACCCCAATGAGATCGCCGCCATCATCCTCGAGCCCGTGGTCGGCAACGCCGGCTGCATCCCCCCCGCGCCCGGCTACCTCGACGGCCTGCGCCAGCTTACTCGCGACCACGGTGCGCTGCTCATCGCCGATGAAGTCATGACCGGATTCCGCGTGGCGCTCGGCGGGGCCGTCCAGCTTTACAACATGGACCCCGACCTCATCACCCTGGGCAAGATCATTGGCGGCGGCTTGCCCGTGGGCGTCTTCGGAGGCAAGCGCGAGCTCATGGATCAGCTCGCGCCGCTCGGCCCCGTTTACCAGGCCGGCACACTCAGCGGCAACCCGCTCGCCATGGCCGCGGGCCTGGCTACGCTCGATTATCTGCAGGCCCACGCCGCCGAGGTGTATCCGAGGATCGGCGAGATGGCGAGGGCCGTCTTCATGGGAGTCGCTCAGGAAGCGCAGAAGGCGGGCGTGGTCCTCAATTGCAACCAGGTCGGCTCGATGTGGACGTGGTTCTTCACCTCCGGCCGGGTCACAGACTACGCCTCCGCCGCCAAGTCCGACACCGCCGCCTTCGGCCGTTTCCATCGCGGCATGCTCGACCGCGGCGTCTGGCTACCGCCCAGCCAGTTCGAAGCGGCATTCATGTCCTACGCCCACGCCGAGGCGGACATCGAAGCGACGATCGCGGCTGCCCGCGATGCGTTCCGCGCAGAAGGGAAAGCGTAGGGCAGTCGTGGAGGCCTCCTGCCATGCAACGAACTATCCCGGAATCCGAAATCGAGGCGACTGAAAAGCTAAACGCCTCCGGTCAGCACGAGGTGGCGCTCACTTCAATTACGGAGTTACTGAAACAAACAGATGACGACGGGCAGCGGATGCGCTTGCTTTTCGGCAAAGTAACGGCTTGTTCCTTTTTGGACCGCCCGGAGCTTGTCGAATCGACCATGAGGCAATTTGATGCCTTGCCGGATCCTGAGTCTTCGCGTGCTCTTGCGAACTTGGACCGCGCCTATGCCGAAGACAGTCTCGGAAGGCCGCAACACGCACTGTCTATCCTTGACGCCCTCCTTCAAACCGGGCTTTTTGAGCAACCTTCGTTTCGCATTCACAAGCTCCGTCTTTGCGCAACGTACGCGCGCGCCCTGACTCGGTTGCGCCGGCCCGAAGATGCGCTCGGATGGATCAAAACGGCAGAATCCCTCTACCCTTCTGCAGATGCCGCTAATGACGATGACCAACGCGCGATCTATGCCTGGGTAATGCCCCAAATACTTCTCGACAAGGCGAATTGCTTTCTGTCTCTGGACCAATTCGACGAAGCTTTTCAGGCCGCTGGGATTGTCCGTATTCTTGGAGACTCCGATGAAAAATCGCTTGCCCTGCAGTACATGGCCGAGTGCCGCGCTTGGCAAAGACGCCCGGACGAAGCGCTCCGACTCTACTCCGAGCTCATGCGCAGGTTGCCCAGTCGACTGGTCGAAGAGGATCGAGTTCGCCAAGGCATCGCCGACTGCATTACGAGCTTCGAACGACGCCATCATTCAAACCGGATTGTCTGATCGCTGTTGTTCTCATCGCTGCAGCAAATCAATCGGCTCATCAAAATCCGTAGCCCGGATGTACTTCGCCAGCGATGGATGCTGCCGCTCCACGGCCCGGTACATCTCCCACGCCACCTTGCGATAGCTGAAGTGTCCCGCCGGCGCCGACCTGAGCTCCGAAACATACTGCGCCTCGGCAAAATCCATTTTGAACAGGCACCGCACCCGCGTGGCCAGCGGCAGCACGTACAGCGCCGAGACAGCCGCCTCCGGTGCGCTGCCCGCCGCAATCCGCGCGCTGGCTGCGTGCGCACCCTCTACCGTGCGCCGGTAGTCCTCCACGATGCCCGCCTCGGCCAGCCCCGCCGCGTCACCGCTTTCCGGCGTCTCGTATCCGTGCCGCGCCGTGAGCCCCTGCTTGATCTGCGTCGCCCGCCGGTGCCGGTGCATGTCGCGGAAACCGCCGATGTCCATCAGAATGTCGAACCGCAGCGCCGCTCCCGCATGGAACGCCCGCAGCGCCTCGTCGTGCCGCCCGCGCTTGCGCAGCCCCAGCTCGATGATCTCGTTCACCCGCGCCTCGCTCATCCCGGCCACGATGTCCCGCACCTGCCGGTACGGGTGGTCGCTGGCCCAGTAGATCAGCGTGGCCGCCAGTTCCACCTCCAGCGTCTCCGTCCGCTCCACCAGGTCCACCAGCGGCGCCGGCGCAATCGCCACGCCCCGCAGCAGCTCGCCGGCCGCCTGCTCCAGCAGCGCCCGCGTCTCCATCAGGTACGCGTTCGGCTCGGCGTATTTCACCAGCGTCGGCGCTGTGCGCACCTCCCGCGTCAGCAGAGCTCCGGCCTGCTCCCCCACTGCCGGATCGATCTTCGCAATCTCCGCCACCAGCGCCGCACCCGCCTGCCCGCTCACATTCCACGCCGGTCCCGTTGCCGCCTCGCGCAGCTTCCGTCCCAGCTCGCGAACCTCCGCCGCCGGATGCGACAAGAGCCGCGAGACCTGCGTCTCCAGCGTCCGCGCATTCACAATCTGCCCCAGGCTGGTGTTGGTCGCCAGCGGCAGCAGGTACCGCGCCACGTCGAACGCCCGCGCCTTCAGCGTGCGCTCGTACGCCTCCGGCTTCATCGCGTCCGGCCGCGCCACCCGGTCCTTCAGCGCGCCCAGCACTGTCGCCGCCGTCCGCTCGTAGGCCGCAAACAGCCCCTCCACCGTCTCGGCATAAAGCTCGCCCGAAGCCGCATCTTGTCCAAAATCAGGAAAATACCAGCCCGACTTCAGAAAATTCTGATACCGCGTCGACCGCTCCTGCCCGTCCCAGCGCTGCTCGTCCACCAGCACAATGGCCGCCAGCAGGCTCAGCCGTTCCACGGCAAAGGCAATGTGCGCCAGGTCCGCGATCGACCGGTGCCCGTACTGGAAATAGAACGTATTCAGGAACTGTTCCGCCCGCTGCGCGCTGATCTCCTGGAGCGACTCGCGCATCGACAGCGCCGACCGCGAATACTTGGCCATGGCATAAGCCAGCACCTCCGGATCGGCGCCGTGCACCGCAAAAACGTCGGTCTGGTTGCGCGCGCCGGGGTGCGTTACCGTCTCCCCGGCTCCGGTTGACATCAAAGTTTCACTGGACATATTGGGCCGCCCGCGACCAGAATACGGCATACCCCCGCTGACTCCGGCCGGCGTCGTTGGCGCGCTTTGGCTGAATCGATTAACCTTTGGGTTTGGGCCCTTTTCCGGGAGAACGTCCGTCATGCGGGAATTCCGGGTGAAGACGTCGCACAGGCCGCGCCCGCTGCCCTCCGGCCGCTGGGCGATGACCCAGCGCTGGAACGACCTTCTGTTTGCGCACTGGCCCGTCCCTGTCACCGCCCTTGCCCCGCTCATCCCGGAGGCTCTCCAGGTGGACACTTTCCAGGGCTCCGCCTGGCTCGGCGTGGTTCCGTTCTGGATGGACCGCATCAAGTTCCGCGGCATCCCGGCCATACCAGGCGCCAGCAGCTTCCCTGAGCTCAACCTCCGCACCTACGTCCGCGACCCTCACACCGGTACGCCCGGCGTCTGGTTCTTCTCTCTCGACGCGCGCAACCTCCTCGCCGTCGCCTTCGCCCGCGCCTTCTTCCACTTGCCCTATCACTGGGCCGCCATGGGAATCGAGCGCCGCGGTGAGCGCGAGTTCGCCTACTGGAGCGAGCGCCGTTTCTCGTCCCGCCCCGTGATCTTCAATGCGCGTTATCGCGGCCTCGGCCCAACTCGGCGGCTCGCCGAGAGCCATCCCGGCACCCTCGAATACTTCCTCACCGAGCGCTACTGCCTCTTTGCCCGCAACCGCGACGGCCAGCCCATGCGCGCCAACATCCACCACGTCCCCTGGCCGCTGGAAGAAGCGGAAGCCGACATCACCCGCAACGACCTCGCCGACGCCATCGGCGTGCGTCTGCCCAACATCCCTCCCGTCCTCCACTACTCCCGCCGCCTGGCCGTTTACGTCTGGCAGCTCGAACGCCTCCGCCAAGCCACCGCCGCCCGCCGCATCCCCGCCACCGCGGTGCCGTCGACGTAACGCTCATCCATTTTTCGCCGACGCCGTCATCCTGGAGCGAGTCCAAAGGACCCGTATTGCGGTTGCTCCCTATAATTGCCGTTGGACTGCAACACCACAGGAAAGCGATCGATCATGGCAAATCTCGCAGGACGTATCGCGCTGGTTACCGGCGCATCGCAGGGAATCGGCAAGGCTTGCGCGCTGGAACTGGCCCGCCAGGGCGCCGTCGTCGCGCTCGCCGCCCGCAACGAATCCAAGCTGGCCGAAACCGCCGCCGAAATCGAGGCCGCCGGCGGTCAGGCTGCAGCCTTCGCCCTCGACGTGGCCAGCGAGGAGTCCATCAAGTCCGGCGCCAAGGCCATCCTCGACAGGTACGGCAAGGTCGAAATCCTCATCAACAACGCCGGCATCACCCGCGACGACTTGGCCATGAAGATGAAGCGCGCCGACTGGGACGATGTCCTCTCCACCAACCTCACCGGCGCATTCCTGCTGACCCAGGCCGTCCTCCGGCCCCTGCTGAAGAACCGTTGGGGCCGCATCGTCAACATCACCAGCGTGGTTGGCCGCACCGGCCAGAGCGGCCAGGCCAACTACGCCGCCTCCAAGGCCGGCATGATCGGCCTGACCCGCTCGCTGGCCCGCGAGCTCGCCTCACGCGGGATTACCGTCAACGCCGTCGCCCCCGGCTATATCGAGACGGCCATGACCCATGTGCTCAGCGAGGAACTGCGCAAGCAGATGCTTGCTTCCATCCCGCTGGGCCGGGCCGGCACCGAGCAGGACATCGCCAGCGCCGTCGCCTTCCTGGCCTCGGACGCCGCCGCGTACATCACCGGCCATGTCCTCGACGTCAACGGCGGCATGTTCATGGGCTAGCAGAATCGCCGGTGCCTCCAGCGCGACTTTCGGTCATTCCGGCTTCGATATTGCACTGATACCAGTGCATTCTTGATTCCTCCCCTGAAGTTTTTGCGCACTCCAGCCGATAAAGCAACCGAAGGAGTATTCATGGCCCTCAGTGCGCGTGCCGTCGATTCCCCAGCCGAAGACGGCGCTTTCACCGGCGCCCTGCGCTACCTGGCCCGCCAGCCCATTCTCGATGCCTACGGCCGTGTCCACGCGTACGAGCTCCTTTTCCGCTCCGGCCCGGAAAATATCTTCCCCACCGAAGATGGTGATTTGGCGACGAGCACCATGCTCGACAACTCCATCCTCTTCGGCCTCGAAAAGCTTGCCCGCGGCCTTCCTGCCTTCGTCAATTGCACCTCGGCCATCATCACCCAGGAACAGGTTCGCGTCCTGCCGCCGGACCTGACCGTCCTCGAAATCCTTGAATCGGTTCAGCCCTCCCCGGAGTTCATCCGCGCCTGCATGCGCCTCAAGTCGCTCGGCTTCCGCATCGCCCTCGATGACTTCGTCTGGCACTCCTCGCTCCAGCCCCTCGTCTCCCTTGCGGATTACATCAAGGTCGACTTCCTCAAATCCCCGGCCGAAGAGCGCCGTCAGTTGCTGGGCCGGCTTCCCTCTGCTTCCACTCTCGTCGCGGAAAAGGTTCAGACTCGCGTCGACTACGAAATCGCCCGTGCGGAAGGCTTTTCGCTCTTCCAGGGCTTCTATTTCTGTGCCCCGGCCATGGTCCGGGCCGCCAAGATCCCTGCCAACAAGATCTTCCACCTCGAATTGCTGCACCTCCTCCAGCAGGACCCCATTGACCTGCACAAGCTCAGTGAGCTGGTCAAGCGCGATGCCGGCCTCACCTATCGTCTGCTGCGGCTGGTCAACTCTCCGGCCTGCGCCATCCGCCAGGAGGTCCGCTCCATCGAGACCGCGCTCATGATTGTGGGCGACGACCTTTTCCGCCGCATCGCTTCCCTCGCCATCGCCAGCGAGCTCAATAGCGGTCAAAGCAGCGAAATCCTGCGCATGGCCTTCATTCGCGCCCGCTTCTGCGAGCTGGCCGCGCCACTTTGCAAGCTCGCCCCCGACGAACAATACCTCATCGGCCTCTTCAGCATGCTTCCCGCCATGCTCAAGGTCCCCATGCCCGAAGTCCTGCTCGCCTTGCCGCTCCGCCATTCGGTCCAGGATGCGCTCCTTGGCCACGCCGGCCGCGACCGCGGTCCGCTCGAATGGGTCGAAGCCGAGCAAGGCGGAGACTGGCAACGGTGCCACACCATCGCGGAGGCCTTCAGCGCCACCGCCGACGATCTCCTTTCCTGCTACTCCAAGGCCGTCGTCTGGGCCGACGAGTCCCTCCCCGCGCTCGAGCCCCCGCACGGCAATCGGCCGTAAGTACCCTGTAAATCCCGCTGACTCAAGTCGATAGTGGGGAAGCGGGAGACGGCCTCGAACAAACGAGCAGCTCCTCGCCTCACAAAAACCCAAAAGGAACACCCAGTCATGAAAACCTTTCCATCCTTCTTGAGGGCTGCGCTTGCTGGGGACCCCATTCTTGCTCCAGGGCCACCTTCCGGTGGGACGAATCCCTCCCTGTTCTTGCGTCTCCGCGCTGGCCTCCGGCCGCCGGTTTCTGGAATTCTTGGCGCTCCCTGCCGATAGGGGGAGAGCGGGAGACGGTCTCGGCTTCAATGACCGAGCAGCTCCTGGAGTTCACAAACGAAAAGGAATGCTCGGTCATGACAACGATTCAATCGTTTTTGCGGGCTGCCGCTGCGTGCGCGGCCCTCACTCTTCCCTTAGCAATTCCTGCGCAGCAAGTTGCCTTTAACAGTGACGCGGCCCCCACCCCGGATAGCTCTTCGTCAACGCCGGCGGTCACGCCCGCTGCCAGCCCTGCGCCTGCAATTCCCAGTTGGGAAACCACCTTCGATCGCTGGTTCGATCTCAACGCCCTCAGCTACGGTGCGCGCTATCGCAGCGTACTGGATGTCGACGGCGCCCGCAGCTTCGACCAGGGCCAGGAGCGGTTTATCGCCGACGGCAAGTTCAAGTTCGACCAGGACGGCCGCTACGGAATCGGCTGGCACCTCTCCAGCGGCCGCTACTTCAATTGGGCCTACGCCGGCTTTATCGGTGGAGGACAGGTTGGGTTCATCAACGCCACCGAACAGAACATGTCGCCGGAACAGCTCTACATCATGAACGTCGCTCCGTTCCAGCCGGGCTTCTTCAACTCCGATGGTGCAGCCGTCTATTTCCGCCAGGCCTTTCTGACGGCACAGCCGATCAAGGGCATCGAGGTTCAGTTCGGCGGCCTGGGAATCGACCGCGGCGTCAACTCGGAAGCCACCAGCTACGACGACGACGGCTACATTGACGGCGAGCGCATTTCCATCCGCCGGCCAAAGCAGCTCTTCTTCAGCGAGCTTTCGTTTACCCGCGCCTACATCGGAGACAGCTACACCCCCAACTTCTTCGCCCGCGGCGACGAGCTCGCCATTTCGAACTACCGCCAGTACCTCGCCCGCAAGGACTTCGGCAAGAGGATTTCCGCTTCCGCTGACTACACCTACACCGAGCCTCAGTTCGGCGCCTTCTATCTGAAGACCGTGCGCGAGGCAGTCCTCGCCAACATCCATGAGAGCAAGGCATTCGATACGGTGCGTTATGAAGCCTACCAACGCCTGAATTCGGGCAATTACGCAACCGGCTATCCGTTCCCTTCCGGCCATGGCTCGGCGCTGACCGTGAGCAAGAACTTCTTCAACCACGCCTCGATTGAAGCGGGCTACGCCGACATCGATCTCAACTACATCACCAACATGGGGCTGGACGTCCAGGCCCTGATCCTCGGACTCACGGTCAACGGCGATCAATACGGCGTCGGTAACCGCTGGTTTGTGCGCCCGACCATTCCTCTGACCAAGTCGGTGAGCCTGGAAGGCAACTTTAACCATCTCTACGGTCACGGCGTCGAGCCTCCCGTACCCACGGCCATCTGGAATGCACAGGTAATTTCCGCCGGGTTTGTGATCGACGGAAAGAAGCTGTTCTTCCATCAGCCGGCGGTTCACTAAACCTTCGCTCGGCGGGGAACGGCGAAGACAAGGGCTGCATCGCCAATGCACGGTTTTTGGCGATGCAGACCTTGATCCGCATCGCAGTTTCGCCACTGAACCAACTCAACTCCGGGCACGCGAAGAGCTGGCTGGACCGATCTTCGACGAAACGATACCCGCAAAACCTATCGCTGGAAACGAACCCATCGGCCATCTGAAGGAGAGCTACGTTGAGGACCCTTTCTATCAAGGCAAAATTATCTGGCGGAATTTCCATCCTCCTCGCGGTGTGCTTGACGTTGCTGGTTCTCCTCACCGTGCAGGCGCGCAGCGGCAGCAAGCGAACGGATAGCATCCTCCATCGCTTCAACCAGAAGCTGTCCATCGCCAAAGACATCCAACTG
>Ga0335074_10006513_pt1 | contig 16208 bp, 10 predicted proteins | sample Lox_Sample_23_FD_206715 | JGI IMG/M metagenome (GOLD analysis project Ga0335074, IMG submission 206715) | Soil microbial communities from Loxahatchee National Wildlife Refuge, Florida, United States - Lox_Sample_2.3 | ecosystem: Environmental > Terrestrial > Soil > Wetlands | place: USA...
TGAGCACTGACGGCACAATTCCCGCTGCCGGCTTGGGGCACGGCAGCGGGACCCAACCTCTGCTCCTGGCCGAAAACCTGACCATCAGCTTCGGCGAGCGCGAGGTCGTCCGTGGCGTCTCGTTCGCGCTGGAGGTCGGCCGCTGCCTGGCGATCGTCGGCGAATCGGGATCGGGCAAGAGCGTCACCGCCCGCACGATCGTCGGCCTCACGGGTTCCAATTCGCACGTCTCCGCCGACAGGTTGACGCTCCAGGGCCGGGATCTGCTCAGCTTGAACGACAGCGACTGGCACCAGGTCCGGGGCAAGGTCGTCGGCTTCATCCTTCAGGACGCACTGGTCTCGCTCGACCCGCTGCGGCCGGTCGGCAAGGAGATCGAAGAGGGCCTGCGGCTGCACGGCTGGGGCGATCGGCGCAGCCGGCCCCGGCGCGCGGTCGAGCTGCTGGAGATGGTCGGCGTCCCCGAGCCGGCGGTGCGCGCCCGCCAGCGTCCCGACGAGCTGTCCGGCGGCCTGCGCCAGCGAGCACTGATCGCCTCGGCGGTCGCGCTCGACCCGGAGCTGGTGATCGCCGACGAGCCGACCACCGCGCTGGACGTCACGGTTCAGGCTCAGGTGCTGGACGAGCTGGAGGCGACCAAGCGCCGCGGCAAGGCGCTGATCCTGATCAGCCACGACCTGGCGGTCGTTTCGCGGCTGGCCGACACGGTCGCCGTTATGCGCGACGGAGTGATACTCGAATACGGTCCCGCGGCCGCCCTGTTTGCCGATCCGCAGCACGAGTACACGCAGGCGCTGATCGACGCGATCCCGTCGGCCGAGTCCCGTGGCAAGCGGCTTTCCCCGCACCAGCGGCGCGCGACGCTCGGATCGATCCGCCGCCACGAGCGCGGCCACACGCCGGTGCTCGCCGCCAGCGGCCTGGTCAAGCGCTACCGCGGCCCCGACGGCGTGGATCGCACGGTCGTCGACGATGTCGGCTTCACGCTCGAGCAGGGCGAGACGCTCGGGATCGTCGGAGAATCAGGTTCTGGCAAGACGACCACCGCCCGGCTGGCCCTTGGCTTGTCAGAGCCCAACGCGGGCGAGGTACGACTGGCTGGAGAGCCTTGGAGCGGCCTGGCCGAGAAGCATCGCCGGGAGCGACGCCGGCAGATCACGGTCGTCTACCAGGATCCGCTCAGCTCCTTCGATCCCCGCTGGAGCGTCGAGCAGATCCTGCTTGACTCGCTGGCGACCGCGGACTACAGCTCCGGCGAACGCCGCCGGCAGCGGGTCACCGAGCTGCTGGCCTTGGTCGGGCTCGAGGACGAGCACCGACTCCGCAAGCCGCTGCAGCTATCCGGAGGGCAGCGCCAACGCGTTGCGATCGCCCGCGCCCTCGGGCCCGAGCCGCGGGTGATGGTCTGCGACGAGCCCGTGTCGGCGCTCGACGTCTCGATCCAGGCGCAGGTGCTCGACCTGCTCGCCGAGCTGAAGTCGGAGCTCGGGCTGAGCTACCTGTTCATCTCCCATGACCTCGGTGTGATCCACCACATCTCAGACCGTGTGCTGGTGATGAGCGAGGGCAAGGTGGTGGAGACCGGCTCTGCCGACGACGTGCTGGGGGCGCCCCAGCATCCGTACACGAAGCAGCTGGTCGCTTCGCTGCCGGCGCTCGAGCGACCGCCCGAGCGCTCCGTTTGGACATCCCGATCAGCGATCGCCGCGACGGGTTGAACTGAGATGACAACCCCGAACAGGAGAGCCCTGAACAGGCCCCAGCGCCGGCTTCGTTTCAACGCCTTCGCGATGAACTGCGTGTCGCACATCCATCACGGTCAGTGGGTCAGGTCGGACACCCGGCAGCTCGAGTACAACCGGCTCGATGCATGGGTCGAGCTGGCGCAGATTCTGGAACGCGGGAAGTTCGACGCGCTGTTCCTCGCCGACGTGGTCGGAACCTATGACTCGTACGGCGGCAATCGCGATGCCGCCGTCGAGGAGGGGCTGCAGATCCCGGTCAACGATCCGTCGCTGCTGATCCCGGCGATGGCTTACGCCACCGAGAACCTCGGCTTCGCGTTCACCGCCTCGGTTCTGCAGGAGCATCCGTTCAACTTCGCGCGGCGAATCTCGACGCTTGACCACCTGACCGATGGGCGGGTGGGCTGGAACATCGTCACCTCCTATCTCAACAACGCCGCCCGCAACCTCGGCTATGGGTCGCTGCCGGTCCATGAGGACCGCTACCGGCGTGCTGAGGAGTACGTCCAGGTGCTCTACAAGCTCTTGGAGGGCAGTTGGGAGGACGACGCGGTGATCGCCGACCTCGAGCGGGGTGTCTACGCTGACCCGGCGAAGATTCACGACATCGACCACGTCGGCGAGTTCTACGACGTCGTCGGGCCGCACCTGAGCGAGCCCTCGCCGCAGCGTACGCCGTTGCTGTTCCAGGCCGGCGCCTCCTCCCACGGGCGCGCGTTCGCGGCCCGCAATGCCGAGGCGGTGTTCATCGCCGGGCGTACGCCGACCGGAGCGCGGGCGCATATCGACGAGGTCCGCGCTCTCGCCGCCAAATACGGGCGTGAGCCAGGCGACATCCTGTTCTTCCAGGGGCTCAGCTTCGTCGTCGGCGGCACCGAGGAGGAGGCACACCGCACGGCGCGAGAGATCGACGAGGTCGCCTCCGACCGCGGGTACGCGGCGCACATGGCCGGCAACCTCGGCACCGATCCGAGCCTGCTGGACCTCGACACGCCGATCTCCGAACTGGAGAATTCCGTGACCGTCCAGGGCCTGCTCCGCGGCTTGATCGAGTCAGCTCCCGACCGCACCTGGACCCTCGGCGACCTGTTCCGCTACACCGTGGACCTGCGGGTGGTCGGCACACCGGAGCAGATCGCGGACGAGCTGCAGCTCTGGGCTGATGCCGGCGTCGACGGCATCAATGTCATGTACTACACGACGCCCGGGTCGTTCAGCGAGTTCATCGACGGGGTCACCCCGGAACTCCAGAAGCGCGGCCTGCAGCAGTCGGAGTACCACCCCGGCACGCTTCGCGAGAAGCTCTCCGACGGTGACTCAGGACCTGGGTTGAGCTCCCGCCACCCTGGTGGCCGGATCCGTCACGAGCGGCTCACCGGGGTGGTCGCATGAGTGCGGTTGAGCGGCCGTTGGGGCGCACCGGGGTGTGGGTCAGCCCGCTGACGCTCGGGGCCATGAACTTCGGCTCCCGCGCCAACGCCGATCAGGCAGACGGGATCCGGATTATCCATGCCGCGTTGGACGCCGGCATCAACGTGATCGACACCGCCGATGTGTACTCGCAAGGCGAGTCCGAGCAGATCGTCGGCAAGGCGCTCAGCGGCGGCCGCCGCGACGCGGTCTTCCTGGCGACCAAGTTCCGCGGGCAGATCGGCGAGCAGCCGCACCGGCGGGGCAACTCGCGCCGCTGGATCTACCAGGCGGTGGAAGACAGCCTGCGGCGACTCAACGTCGACTGGATCGACCTCTACCAGGTCCATCGGCCAGAGGACGAAACCGACTTCGAGGAGACGCTTGGTGCGCTGGGCGACCTGGTGCGCGCCGGCAAGATCCGGTACATCGGCAGCTCGACGTTCGATCCCTGGGAGGTCGTCGAGGGCCAGTTGATCGCCCGCAGCCACGGTTACCAACGCGTCATCTCCGAGCAGCCGCCGTACTCGATCCTCGTCCGCGGGATCGAGCGGGAGCTGCTGCACGTCGCCCAGCGCTACGACATCGCCGTTCTACCGTGGAGTCCGCTGGCGGGAGGTTGGCTGTCGGGTCGTTACCGACGCGGGCAGGAGCCGCCGGTGTCCAGTCGCGTGGCACAGCAGCCGGGTCGGTTCGACCCGGGCCACCCGAACAACGCGGCCAAGCTCGAAGCAGTCCTCCAGTTGCAGGACCTCGCGGACGAAGCGGGCATCCCGCTGATCCACCTGGCCCTCGCGTTCGTGCTCGAGCATCCGGCGGTGACGTCGGCGATCATCGGTCCCCGCTCGCTCGAGCAGCTCGAGAGCCAGCTGGGTGCCGTGGATGTGCAACTGAGCGCAAACGTACTTGACCGGATCGATCAGATCGTCTCGCCGGGCACGAATCTCAACGCCGGCGACGCCGGGTACGTGCCGGTCAGCCTCGCCGACGTGAGCCGCAGACGCGGAGGACCGCGGACCCCCGGGCCGCGACCGTCGTGGCCCCCAACCCCGTCCAAGCCGGCATCGGCGCAACCGGCGGCGGTGGTGCCACTCCGCGCGTCAGCCGCCAGCACGTCGGGAAGCTGATCAGGAGGACCGGACCATGCCCCAAGGCCAACCGCTGCACTTCTCGGCGTTCGTGATGAACACCGCTTCTCACATCATCCACGGCCTGTGGCGAGACCCGGCCGGCGAGCAGATCCGGTTCAACGACCTCGACCTCTGGGTGTCACTCGCCAAACGCCTGGAGGCCGGCGGCTTCGATGCGATCTTCTTCGCGGACGTTGTTGGTCTCTACGGCGACTACGGCGGGGGCTGGGAGCACCACGCCCGGCTTGGCCTCCAGATCCCCAGCAACGATCCGCTGGTGATCCTGTCAGCGCTGGCCACCCACACCGAGCACCTCGGCCTTGCCTTCACCGCCGGGCCGATCCAGGAGCCTCCGTTCAACTTCGCGCGCCGGGTGTCGACGCTTGATCACGCCAGTAATGGCCGGCTCGCCTGGAACATCGTCACCAGCACGCTCGAGAACGCGTGGCGAAACTTCGGCCACGACGGACGCTTGGCGCACGACAGCCGTTATGAGCTGGCCGACGAGTACGTCGACGTGCTCTACAAGCTGTGGGAAGGCTCCTGGGATGACGGCGCGCTGCTGGCCGACCGCGAGTCCGGCATCTACGCCGACCCGTCCCGGATCCACAAGATCGACCATGTCAGCGAGCACTATCGCGTGGAGGGCCCGCACTTGGTGGCGCCTTCACCGCAGCGCACCCCGCTGCTGTTCCAGGCCGGCTCCTCGGTCGCGGGACGGGACTTCGCTGCCCGCAACGCGGAGGCGCAATTCATCGTCTCACCCGATCCAGTCAACGCCAAAAAGCTGATCGACGACACCCGCGGCCTGCTCGAGCATCACGGCCGCCGGCGTGAGGACATCAAGTTCTTCCAGGGGTTGTCGTTCGTGATCGGCTCGACCGAGGACGAGGCGCGGCGCAAGGACGCCGAGCTCGAGGAGAAGATCGATGTGGATGGGATGATCGCCCACTTCGGCGGCAGCCTCGGCATCGATCTGGGCAGCTACGAGGCCGGCACGCCGATTGATCTCGTCCACACCGAGGGTGGTCAGAGCGGGCTCGCATGGCTGCGCGAGAGCACCGGCGGCCGTACGCCGACACTGGGGGACGTCGTCCGCCTGCGCGCCAAGAACACGCGCGTCGTCGGGACCCCCGAGCGGATTGCCGACCAGCTCGCCGAGTGGCGCGATGCCGGCGTGGACGGGGTCAACGTCGTCAACCAGACGATCCCCGGCTCATACGATGACTTCATCGACCACGTGCTGCCGGTCCTGCGTGAACGCGGGCTCGCGCGGCGCGAGTACGAGCCCGGCACCCTGCGGCGGAAGCTGTTTGGCGGCGACCGCCTCAGTGAACGCCATCCGGCCGCTCGTTATCGCGGCGCCTTTACGCCAACCGCCGCCAGCGCGGTCGGCTGAGGCAGGGGGAGCAGCGTGAGCTCGCGCAGTGCTCAGATGAGCATCGGGATGAACATCCTGGGACATGGCGGCCACTCGTCCGCCTGGCGGATCCACGAGGTCGAACCGACGGCGATCTGGGACATCAACTACTACCAGAACATCGCCCGGATCTGCGAGCGCGGAGCGATTGACGCCATCTTCCTGGCCGACGGGCCGGCGCTGCAGGGTGATGTCGGCGAGCAGCCTGCGGGCCGCCTGGAACCGACGGTGCTGATCACCGCGATGGCAGCCGCCACCGAGCGGATCGGAATGATCGCGACCTGCTCGACGACCTACAACGACCCGTTCAACATCGCCCGTCGCTTCGCCTCGATCGACCACCTCAGCGGGGGCCGGACGGCGTGGAACGCCGTCACCACGGCGAATGACGCGGCCGCCGCGAACTTCGGGCTGGAGGGCGCGCCGGTTCACGCCGACCGCTACGGGCGCGCCCAGGAGTTCCTCGAGGTCGTCATCAAGCTGTGGGACAGCTGGGAGGAGGACGCAGTGATCGGTGACGCTGAGAACGGGGTGTTCGCTGACCGCTCGCGTGTACACGCGATCAACCACGTGGGTGAGCGGTTTTCGGTCAAGGGCCCGCTGAACGTCGGTCGCTCACCCCAGGGACGGCCGGTGATCGTCCAAGCCGGCTCATCCGAGGATGGCAAGCAGCTCGCCGCCCGCTTCGCGGACGCCGTCTTCACGACGCAGACATCGCTCCAGGACGGCCAGGAGTTCTACAACGAGATCAGGTCCCGCGCGGCTGGACAAGGTCGTGACCCGGACACGATCCGGCTGATGCCCGGGCTGTCGACGGTGATCGGTGGCACCGAAGCCGAAGCTCTGGAGCGCCAGCGCGAGCTTGACGAGCTGCGTGGCTGGGACCGGCCGCTGAAAATGCTGGCGGCGCAGATCGGGATTCCGGTGGAGGCGCTGGAACTTGACAAGCGGCTCCCCGAGCACCTGCTGGTCGACGTCAACCAGTTCGAGCGCGGCTCACATGGGTTCTTCGAGGCGCAGGTCAACCTCGCGCTGAAGGAGCGGCTCACGGTCCGTCAGCTGATTGGCCGGGTACGCAGCGGCCACCGGCTCGCGGTCGGCGCGCCCGAGCAGATTGCCGACACGCTCGAGCATTGGTTCCGTGAGCGCGCGGCCGACGGTTTCAACATCATGCCCGACTACTTCCCGTCCGGCGCGGAGGATTTCGTGGACCAGGTCGTCCCGGAGCTGCGCCGGCGCGGCGTGTTCCGCACCGAGTACACGGGCACGACCCTGCGTGAGCACCTGGGCCTGCCGTTGCCGCGCGGCCAATACGCGACCGCAGGCTCGGAGGCAGCCGCCGCATGACTGATTTACATGAAAAGAAGAAGCGGTTGATCCTCAACCTGTTCGAGATGAACTGCGTCAGCCACATCACCCACGGCCTGTGGCGGCTCCCGGGGAACAACCGGGAGCGGTTCAACGACATCGACTACTGGATCGAGCTGGCCCAGCTCCTCGAGGAGGGCGGCTTCGATGCCGTGTTCCTGGCCGACGTGATCGGCACCTACGACGTGTTCCGCGGCAGCGCCGCGACCGCGATCCGCGAGGGCCTGCAGATCCCGTCCAACGACCCGCTGGTGATCGTCCCGGCGATGGCGGCGGTGACCAAGCGGCTCGGCTTCGGGATCACGTTCTCGGCCACCTATGAGCCGCCGTTCGCGTTCGCACGGCGGATCAGCACGCTGGACCACCTGACCAAGGGGCGGGTCGGCTGGAACATCGTCACCTCCTACCTGCCCAACGCGGCCCGCAACTTCGGGCTCGACGGGGAGATCGAGCATTCCGAGCGCTACCGCCGGGCGGACGAGTACCTGGATGTCCTCTACAAGCTGTGGGAGGGGTCCTGGGATGAGGACGCGATCATCACCGACCGGGAGAACAACGTCTACGCGGACCCGGCCAAGATCCGCCGGATCGACCATGTGGGCGAGTACTTCAAGGTCGAGGGTCCACATCTCGTCTCCCCGTCGCGCCAGCGCACCCCGCTGCTGATCCAGGCCACCGCCTCCGAGGACGGGATCAACTTCGCCGGACGCCACGCCGAGGTGATCTTCACCGGCGGTCCGCCCGAGCTGATCAAGAAGACGATCGCCGGGATCAAGCAGTCGGCGGTGGACAACGGCCGGCCGGCGGACTCGGTCAAGTTCGTCGTCGGTGCCGAGATCGTCGTCGGACGCACGGCCGAGGAGGCCGCTGAAAAGCTCGCCTACTACCAGAGCTTCGCCAGCCTCGACGGTTTCCTGGCCCACGCCAGCCTCGACTGGGACCCCACCGCCTATCCACCGGAGACCAGGGTCGCCGACATCCCCGAGGCGTCCAGCGGCTTGGGCCGGCGCCGCCGCGCGCCGGATCCGGACCAGACGATGACTGATCTGCTGGATCAGTTCCGCACCTTCGGCTCCAAGTTCCACTTCTTCGCGTCCGGGACGCCGGAGGTCGTTGCCGACGTGATCGAGAGCTGGCTTGACGACGTTGGCATCGACGGGATCAACCTGATCCAGTTCCATACATTCGACACCGCCCGTGACTTCGCGGAGCTGGTCGTGCCCGAGCTGCGCCGCCGCGGCCGCCTGCCGCAGGTGCCGGACCCGGACGCGACTCTGCGCGATCGGATTTTCGGGGCCGGCGACCGGTTGCCCGATTATCACTACGGCGCCCGTTACCGCGGCGGCGTACTGGCACCGATCGAGGATCCAGCCGCGGAGCTTGCGTCATTCCCGGAAGCGGTCGCGTGAGCACCGCCGCGAAGACGGTGGCGATCCCGGCGCGGCCGGGCTCCGACGAGCTCCGGGAGCTGCTCGCGGAGATCGCCGCCGGGGCCTTCGACCGCGAGCGCGATGGGGTCGAGCCGCATGACGCGATCGACCAGATCCGGGCGCTGCGCCTCGGCGCCCTGCGCGTCCCGCTCTCCGAGGGCGGTGCCGGGGCAACCATGCGCGAGCTGTTCTCGTTCGTGATCGATCTCGCCCATGCCGACGCGAACGTCGCGCACATCCTTCGCGCCCACTACTGGTTCGTCGAGCTGCGCCTGCTCGACACCGACCTCGCGGTGCGCTCGCGCTGGCTGAGCGAGGCGGCGAGCGGGGCGATCTTCGGCAACGCGTCCGCCGAGACCGGAGCGAGCCGGCCGGTCGGGGAGTTCGTGCTCGACACGCGTCTGACCCGGGACGGCGACGAGCTGCGCCTAGACGGAGTGAAGTACTACTCCACCGGGTCGCGCTACTCCGACTATGTCGTCGTGTACGCGAGCTCCGAGCCCGACGAGGACCGGATAGCGGGGGTGGTGGTACCGATCGACCGCGAGGGCGTGACGCTCGAGGACGACTGGGACGGGATCGGCCAGCGCCTCAGCGCCACCGGCACGACCCGTCTGGACCACGTGCCGGTCGCCCCCGAGGAGGTGATCCTCCGGCCTCCGCGGCCCTCAGACGGGGAGCCTCCCGAGCCCAGCTACATCGGTGCGTTCCTCCAGCTCTACCTCACTGCCGTGCTGGCTGGGATCGCCAGCAGTGTCCGCGACGACGCCGGTGCGCTCGTGCGCGGGCGGGCGCGCACCTACAGCCATGCGGCGGCACCGGTCGCCGCCGACGATCCGCAGCTGCAGCAGACCGTGGGCGAGATCGCCAGCTATGCGTTCGCGGCGGAGGCCACCGTGCTCGCGGCGGCGGACGCACTGGACGGGGCGGCGGCGTCGGTCCGCGACGGCGCGCCCGACCCCGAGCTCGCGCAGCTCGCCTCACTGCGGGCGGCTGAGGCAAAGGTCGTCATCGACGCCCAGACGCAGCGCATCGCGTCGCTCCTGTTCGATGTCGGCGGCGCCTCGGCGACCCGGCAGGCCCACAACCTCGACCGCCACTGGCGCAACGCTCGCACCCTGGCCTCGCACAACCCGACGCTCTACAAGGCCCGTGCGATCGGTGACCACGTGATCAACGGCGCCCGTCTGCCGCCGAACGGCTTCTTCTGATGGCCGCGGCGGACGCGTTCGCCGACGGCGAACCTGTGCTGATCGGATCCCCGGGGGAGCGGACCGCCTTCGTGGCGGTCGCTGCGGAGGCGATCGACGCGGCGACGCTCGAGCGGTTGCATGATCTCGGGGGTGGGATCGTCGTGCTCGCTCTCGGGGACTCGATTGGGGAACAGCTTGCCCTGGAGTCGGCTCCGGCCGCCGACCGACGAGGTCTGGGGCTCCCGTTCACGCCGTCGATCGACGCGACCGCAGTGCGCGCCGGCGGCTGGTCGCTATCGGATCGGGCGCTGACGATGCGCGTCGCCGCCCACCCGAGCAGCCGGCCGGCCGACATCGAGATCCCTGGACACGTCCATCCCGTGCGAGTCCCCGACAACCACCTCGTGGAGCGCGGCGGCGCCATCGCCGCGGCACTGGAGCTCGCCCGCAGCGGCGGACATCGTGCCGCGGTGGCCCTCTGCGCCGTGGTCGATCGAGCCGTCGCGCCGGCTCCGTTCATCGAGATACTGGGGCGCCGACATCTCAGCGGTCTCCCGGCGCTCGACAGCGAGGATGTCCGGGCGCAGGCCCGCGCCCGGGTCACGCTTGACGCCGCCGTCGACTGTCTGCTCCCCGTACGCGGGAGCAACTTCCGCGCGATCGCCCACGCCCACGATGGCGTCGGCGAGCCACTGCTCGCGCTCGTGCACGGCGATCCCGGCGCCGGGACACGAGCGCTTGTCCACGTGCACGCCGGGTGCGTGCTCGGCGATGTCTTCGGATCGCTGCTGTGCTCGTGTCATGCCGATCTCGACCGTGCCATCGCCGAGATCACCGCCCTCGGCGCAGGCGTCGTCCTGTACCGGAAAGCCGAGCCCTCGGCCGACCTGCAATGCCGGCAGCGCGCCGCGATCGATGCGCCAGTCGCGGCGGGCCTGCTCGCGCGCGCCGGCGTCAGCCGGATCCGGCTCGCCGGCTCGACCCCGGGCCTCGACACGGAGCTTCGTGCGCTCGGCCTGGACGTCGCCTGCAGCGAGCCGCTGCGGTGCGTGGCATGAGCCAGGCGCGGATCGTCGCGGTCGTCGGCAATCCGCGGCCGCAGTCGCGCACGCTCGGGATCGCCCGGGAGATGGCGGCGGCGATCGCGAGCGAGCTGGGCACGGACCCCGGCATCACCATCGATCTCGCCACGTTCGGCCCGCGGACGCTGGCGGTCGGCGACGCCGACGTCGACGCAGCCGTGCAGGACGTGCTCGAGGCCGACGTGCTGGTCGTCGCCAGCCCCACGTACAAGGGCACCTATTCCGGGCTGCTGAAGGCGTTCCTCGACCGCCTCGGCACGGGCTCCTTGAACGGCGCCGGCGCGGTGCCGATGCTGCTCGGCGGCGCGCCTAACCATCAGCTGGCAGTCGACGTTCACTTCACGCCACTGCTGCTGGAGCTCGGCGCGAGCGTGCCAGCCAGGGGGCTGTTCGTGCTCGAATCCGAGCTCGATGTGTTTTCGCAGCGCGCCCGGGCGTGGGCCAAGCAACACGCGTGGCGGCTCGTCGCCCCCAGCTGAACCGGGAGAATGCGCGCCAGGCGAGGGGCTAGACTGGCCGGCCGCTCTGCCACCCGCTTCATCACCGTGCGTTCCAAGCTCATCTCGATTGCCGCACTTGCGGCCGCGCTCTCGATCGCCGCGGTCCTTGCGCCCCTGAGCGCCGGGGCGAGCGCCACAGACGCCTCGAACTCGATCGCGACCTGCGCCCTCGGGGCGGCGACGCCGGGGCTCGGGGACGGATTCGCGACCGCGCTGGACCGCGCGACGGCTGCGTACGCGGCGACGCTCGGCGCCGACTCTGCGGCCGCGAAGGAGCAGGCCGAGCGAACGTTCGCCGCGGCGGCGGCCGCGTACGTGTACGGGATGCCGCCGGAGATCCTCCGGCAGACGATCAAGGGGTACGTGCGTAACGAGATCATCAACGTCAACGCGCTCGCGACGCCTTCCACACAAGGCGTCGTCTCCCCGAATGTCGACACCGCCTACTCGGTCGCCTGGATCGATCTGACCACGGGGCCGGTGGTCATCAACGTGCCGAACACCGGCGGGCACTTCTACACGTTCCAATTCATGGACGCCTACACGAACGCGTTCGCCTACGTCGGCTCTGGCTCCACGGGGACACAGGCCGGCGCTTACGCACTCGTCCCGCCGGGCTGGAGCGGCACGCTGCCCGCCGGCGTAACCGAGATCAAGAGCCCGACGAACACGATCTGGCTCCTCGGTCGCACACTGGTTGACGGTCCGTCCGACTTCCCCGCCGTCAAGCAGATACAGGAGCAGTACAAGCTGACGCCGCTGTCGGCCTGGGAGACCGGTGAGCGGACCCCGTCGGTGACGCTCGGCACCTACCCCTCCGGCAAGAAGAAGACACTGCCGACCGGCACCGCGTTCATCTCCACGCTCAACCAGGAGCTGACGATCGATCCTCCGCCCGCCGCCGATGACTGCGCCCTGGAGGCGATGGCGCCGGCAGGCGTCGTGCTCAGCCACCCGACGCCGGCCCAGAGCGCCGCGGCCGACGTCGCCAACATCGCCGGCGAGACGCCGTCAAGCCACGAGGACGCTACCACCACGGCCGCGGTCGACGCCGGCGTCGCCGCCGGCCCTCAGATCGTCGCGCAAGCCACCAGCGCGCTGTTGGTCGCCGACGCGCGGGGAAACCACGGCTGGGACATCCTCAATCGCTCGATCGGCACCTACGGCACCGACTATCTGGCGCGGTCGGTGATCGCCACCGACTACCTAGGCGCCAACATCCCGTCGCAGGGCATCTATCCGGTCGCCTACGTCGACGTCGCGGGCCGGACCTTCAACGGCGCCGACCGCTATACGATCACGTTCCCCCGGGGGCTGCTGCCCCCGGCCCGGGCGTTCTGGTCGCTGACGATGTACGACAGCGACAATTACCTTTACGCCAACGCGCTGAACCGCTACGAGATCGGCAACCGCACCTCGGGCCTCGTGTATGGCCGCAGCGGCTCGCTGACCCTGTACATCCAGCACGCCGAGCCGGACTCGGCGGCCGCCCGTGCGAACTGGCTGCCCGCCCCGGGCGGTACCTTCCACATGATCCTGCGTCTGTACCAGCCGACTGCGGCGGCGCTCGATGAGACCTGGAAGCCACCGCCGGTGTTCGGAACCGGCGAGGTCCTGCGGCCGGTGCTGAGCCGCCTGCGGGTCGCCGGCGGCCGGCTGCGCTATGCCGACAGCCAGGTCGCCACCACGCACTTCACCATCTACTCAGGCCACCGGCTGGTGGCCAGCTTCATCCATCGCGATCGCGCTGGCGAGAACCGTGTCTCGCTCGGGCGGTTCCGGCTGCGCCCCGGTCGCTACCGCCTCGTGGCCAGGGCGGTCGGGGTGGCGGCGTCGTACGACAACGCGCCCGGTCGTGCGATGTCGCTCGGCTTCCGAGTCAGCTGAGCCGGGGTGCCGAGAAGGCTGCTCGTCTCAGCCGCTGATGCGGTCGATCCCGCTGATCGTGCCCTGGTACATGACGCGCCCGGGCACGATCGTCGGGGATAGCTGCAGGGTGTCCGACAGGTAGCCCGCTCCGATCGTCGTCGAATGGAGCACGACACCGGTGGCGGCGTCGATCGCGACCGAGCTATAGACGTCGAGGTCGCTGGTGCCGGTTGGGTCGAGCGGGTCGGTTCGCTGCACGGTGTAGAGGATCCCGTCGGGGACGTCGAGGCGGGGGACGGCGGCCGAGCGCACCGTGTCCTGCCAGACGGTGTGGCAGCCCTGGCCTGAGGCGTTGAGGTCCACGCGGGTGATGCCGCCGGTGAACGGCGCCGTAGCGGGCACGCTCGGCGTTGTCCCGGCCGGATATGCCGGGTACGGATAGCCGTAGGTGCTGGCGATGAACACGCTGCGTCCCGAGCCGACCGGAGCGTTCTCGGTGCCCGAGGGGCCGGGCGTCAGCACGGGGATCTTGCACACCAGGTCGGGCTTGGTGGCCAGGCGTCCGTGGTGCGGCTCGGTGTCGAACACGAGCAGGTTCTCGGCGGGGACGGCGTTGTCGGTGATCGTCAGGTATCGCGTACCGTTCTGCGGACCGAAGAACGTCGGCGTCGAGCCGGTGCCCCAGCTGAGCTGGCCGGGCTTCCGCGCCGGCCCGCGGTCGTACGCGTAGCGCCAGACAATGTGCGGCGCGCCCTTGCGCTTGGCGTCGAGCAGGTAGAGCGCGTGGTCAGTGGCGATCGCGACGCCCTGGGGCGCGGTGGAGATCGAGTTGGCCACTAGCTCGCCGTGACCGAGGACGATCGTCTGGACCGCCCCGGTGGAAGGATTGACGTAGCCGGCGACACCGTCGGTGGTGGCGAACCACACGCGCCCCTGCCAGTCCGGGGCGAGCCCGACGACGCCGCCGCATACCGATGCGCAGTGAGCGTCGATGGCCTTGGCGGCGGAGATCGACGAGTTGATGTGCAGGCTCCAGCGGCCGGCGGTCTCCGTGTGGCCGATCCGCAGGAGATCGCCGGCCGCATCGAACAGCACGATCCGGTTGTGCTCGTCCATGTAGGCGTAGACCCCGCCGAACAGGTTCCCGGCCGCCAGCTTCAGCGAGGCGAGCGACGCGCCCGTCGACGGATTGAGCAGATACACGGTCGGGTTGCGGCCGGCGATCGCCGTGCACAGCGCCACCGGCATGCCGTCGGAGCCCTGGAGCACCGTCGGACACGCCGCGGCGAGCGTTGTCACCTGCACCCGCTCGGCGCCGCTGCCGGTGCCGGGGCCTGGATAGGGCGAGGCGTCCGAGGACTCCGCGTCGCCGTGCATCGTCGCGGCGCCGTTGGCGGCCGTGTACGGGTTCGGCGGACCGAACGGGCCAAATGGCTTGCTGACCGCGGCGGCCGGAGCGGACAGCAGAGCCACCACGACCCCCGCCGCCGCCGAGAACCTCAACATCCGTGTCATTCCAGCTAATTAGATCAACTCAGTGATGATGAGACCGTTCCGGCGGGTCCGGGTCAGCCCGCCAGCCCGTGACCCTCGGCGCCGACCGGTGTCAGACCTTCCCCGGGCGCACGTCCCACGTGGGATCTGCGCCGTCCACCACGATCTCAGTGTCGATCAGGCGGCCCGTCCCGGGACAGATGAACTCGCGCAGCACGACCGTGTTGTCGACGTAGATGGCCGGATCGCGGACGCGGGGGTTGGCTTCGGTGAGCGGTCGCTCTCTGACCAGGGCTCCCATCTTGTAGTTGCGGTTGGCCGGACCGAGTGACACGTCGCCGCAGAACCATTCGCCGCCCCGAACCGCGACGTATTCGCTGTATTGCCCGTCGGGTGGTGTCTCGTCACCGGTCTGCGCCGCGTCATCGGCGTTCGGCCAGGCGCGGGCCTGCGCCAGACGCTGCGCGACGATCTCCTGGCGGCGGACTTCGGTCGCGGCGGTGTCGAGGGTGGCTGCGTCGCCACTGCCGGCTATGACCACGCCGTAGCACTCGCTGGCCCACTCGGCCGTCACCCGACCGGTCGCCACGTCGTCGAGGACACGCTCGGGATCACGCTCGATCGGGTCGCCGTAGCCACCGGCGCCCGCCCAGGTGAACACCCAGACGTCCTGATCGGTGGTGATGCGGTCGAACGATTTGGCCGGCACGATGTCGTGTTCGGCGCTCATCTCATCGATGTAGGTGGGGATCCGGCCGGTCGCCCTCATCTGCTCCAAGGGGCCCGCGGCCTTCAGCACGAGATAGTCGTTGGTTCCCGGCGGCATCCCGCCCGAGAGTCCGGGTCCTGGAATCGCGACCTCGGCGGCGATCGTCGTCCAGTTCACCCTGTCGGTCATGTGCGCGATGATTCCCGACTCGCAGCCGTTGCCGCCGCGGAACTTGCCGGCCCCACCGGAGTCCGGCAGCTCCCGCCGCCACAGGTAGAGCAGCGGGTAGAACAGCTCGTTGTCCTCGACGTTCGGCATCGTGGACTGGAGATCCCACGGCCAGCCGCCCGTGTCAACCCCGTCGCGCCAGTTGAGCGCCGCCAGCGCCGAGCCGACCGGCTCGTTGAGGAAGGAGACGTAGTCGTTCCCATGCTGGTCGAGGCCGGAGATCGCGTTGACCGGGTAGCCCATCACCCCCATGCAGCTCGCCACCTCGGTCCGCAGCTCCGGATCGCTTGAGCTCTCGAGCATCTTCGAGATCGCGACGCCGGCGATCCCCATCGTGATCAGCAGCGTGGCGGGAGTCCCCCCGGCCACCGCGGCGGGGTGGGTCGGACAGGTGATCGTTCCCGGCACGACGTCGAAGTTGCAGCGATGGATCGCGCCCTCGATCACGAACATCTGATCGAACAGCATCATCGAGGTCAGCATCGCCACGATGCCGCCCCGACAGGAGGCGAAGCCGGCCGACAGCGACCCACCTTGCTCGGCCGTCCCGGCGTTGGAGAAGGTCAGCCGGTCACCCTCCTTGGTGAGGGTGACCATGCTCTTGTACAGGCCGCGGTCACCGGGCAGCTT
>Ga0335074_10006514_pt1 | contig 16207 bp, 7 predicted proteins | sample Lox_Sample_23_FD_206715 | JGI IMG/M metagenome (GOLD analysis project Ga0335074, IMG submission 206715) | Soil microbial communities from Loxahatchee National Wildlife Refuge, Florida, United States - Lox_Sample_2.3 | ecosystem: Environmental > Terrestrial > Soil > Wetlands | place: USA: Florida...
CCACTGGAACGGCGCCGCCTGGTCGCAGGGGGCCACACCGGCCACCCCGGGAAACACGGCCAGCCTGGCCGCGGTCAGCGCGAGCAGCACCACCGACGCCTGGGCGGTCGGGCGCACCCAGGTGAACTGGGAGGACTTCGAGCCGCTGGCCCTGCACTGGAACGGCACCGCCTGGTCGGTCTCGTCCAGCGCCGCGACCGCGCTGGCCGGCAGCTCCAACGTCAACGCCTTCTTCCCGTTCAACTCGATCCAGGTAAACAGCCCGACCGACGTGTGGGCCGTGGGCGATCAGGGCGTGACGGACAGTTCCAGCAGCACGCTCATCGAGCACTGGGACGGGAAGGCGTGGAGGATGTTTCCAGCCCCGCCCCCGGTTCCGGCTCCGACCTGACCGGCGTAACCACCAGCAACGCGGCGAACGACGTGTGGGCCGTCGGCTACTACGACCCCACGGGCACCGCACAGGGCCAGACCCTGACACTAAACTGGAACGGCACCAAGTGGGTCACCGCGGCCAGCCCGAACGCGAGCAGCGGCTTCAGCGTCCTGGACTCGGTGGCCACGACGCCGGGGGCGCCGATCGTTCAGGCGGTCAGCGATAGTGGCGCCTGTGGCGATAGTGGCGATAGTGGCGCGACGAACCCGCTCGCTTTGCAAAACGGCTAGGTGTGCTGGCTGCTGACGGGCCGTGAGCGCGCCTCCGCTGTCAGGGCCTGAGCCTGGTCCGCCACCGGACCGCCGGAGCCTGCCCCTCCGGCGGTCGGTGGCCCTGATATCCGTCTGGGTCGCCAGGGGGCGTCGAGCGCGGAACGGTCAGCATCGCGATGGCGAGCAGCCCTCAGCCATGGAGGAGCACGCGGCGGGGCGGGCGCCGTCGCGTGCTCCGCTGTAGTTCTGCCGCGATGAATGCCTCGACGTGCTCGCGGCGGATCCTGCCAGCCACGGTCGGTATCCTTGCTGGGAGAAATGTACCTTTTAGCCGCTTAGGCGGGGATCGCCGGGGAGACGGGTTGGCTGGTTCGGGGTGGATGCACCAGGAGGCCAGCGATCCGCTATGCTCGCCTACGCTGGTGGTGGGAGCGTCGATCTTCGTCTCTGCTACCTAAGGCGCTGCATCACCGGAGTTCACGACCTGAGACGATGGCCTGTCGGCCCGAAATCCCAGGTCAGACAACCAAGAGTTCGCCCCCTTAGCTCAGTCGGCAGAGCGTCTCCATGGTAAGGAGAAGGTCTACGGTTCGATTCCGTAAGGGGGCTCCAGCTAGAGGCCGAAATTCGAACAACGTGACTCTCTCTGGGGGGACAACCGGGGGGACAACGGGCCGGGACGAGCGCAGATTTGCACCAGTTCGGTTCCGTCGTCGGTCCCGAGGCTTCTTCGTCCGTAGGAGAGGCCGAGCAATCTAGATTGGTTGCGAAATGGTGCCCGCACCCTTGGCTTGACTGACCGGAATAACCGAATTGTTGATTTGTACTGTGACGGTCGCGCTCGTCGTGAGATGTCGTGCCGGGGCGCGTGTTCCTGTGGGGAGCTTGAGTGAAGTCGGCTGCTGCTATCCGAGCGCTCGAAGACCTGAAGGTCGAAGCTGGGGATCCGGCTGCCCTCTATCGCGACCCGGCGGCGGCGGAGTCATGGAAAGGTCGGCTCCGCTCGGTTATCGCCCGCTCGCTTGATGCGCGCCACGACTTGGTGGGGAGGCTGGACGAGAACAGCTACGAACTAGACGCCTATACCAATACCACGACGGACAGGGAGATGCTGCAGGCCTTCGTGCAGGGAGTCAGGAGGGCTTGCGGCTATGCCGACGCAGCGATCTACGAGTTGAAGCTTGACGCGGATGTGGATGCCGGTGACGAGACGGGAGCTTGGATGAGCTCTGAAGGCGTTGACCCCGATCGCGCTCGTAAGGTCTTCGTCGTTCACGGACGTAACGACGCCGCCCGTGCTGCCATGTTCGCCTTCCTGCGGGCGATCGGCTTGGATCCGATCGAGTGGTCAGTGGCCGTCCGGATGACCGGTGAGGGGTCGCCGTATATCGGGCCGGTGCTTGATGTCGCATTCGATGCCGCGCAAGCCGTTGTGGTGCTGCTGACGCCGGACGACGTCGCGTATCTGCGCACTGAGTATGCGAGCGGCGACGATGACCCGGAAGCGCAGCCGCAGGCACAGGCTCGGCCGAACGTGCTGTTCGAGGCTGGCATGGCGATGGGACGGGATCCGAGTCGGACCGTGCTGGTGGAGCTTGGCAAGCTGCGGCCGTTCAGCGACGTCGCGGGGAGGCATGCTGTTCGTATCAATGACTCGGCCGCCAGGCGGAAGGATCTCGCGCAACGGCTGGAGGTGGCCGGCTGTGCGGTTAGCCTCGCAGGCGACGACTGGCTGGCCGCGGGGGACTTCACGCCACCCCCTCTTGCCGGTGGCGGCCTGCCGCTTGGCAAGCGCGTTCCCAGTTCGGGCAACCCGGCTGGCGTGAGGGTGGACGCTCGGTACCACTCTCAGTCCAGAGGTGGTCGGCTCGAGGTTATCAATCGTGGGACTGAGCCAATTCTCGATCTCGACCTGGAGTTCCCTGAGTGGCTTCAGGGGTTCCACCTCATTGACCCAGGCCTCCCGGTGCCGAGGCTCCCCTCGGGAAGGAGCCTCTCGATTACGTGCTCGCTGACGCTGCCCAGGAACTTCAGCTACTTCGATCTGGTCATCACGGGGCGGACAGCCGCGGGAGATCCAGTTCGGGAGGAAGTCTTCATCGACGTCGGAGGCGGGTGATCATGGGCACCTACTCGGTATCGATACCGCTGGACGATGACGGTTTCCTGCGGCGGGAGTGCCCGCACTGCCACCAGGAGTTCAAATGGCACGACGGGCCCACAGCGGAGCGACCCGAGGGACAGACGGATCCGGCCGTCTACCACTGCCCGCGTTGCGGGGTCTCCGCCGGGCCTGACGAATGGTCCACGCAAGAGCAAGACGCTTATGTGCAGCAGTTGCTCCTGGGGCATGGTTTCCGCGAGGCATCGGATCTTCTGGAGCAGGCGTTCCGGGGCGCCAAGGGCTGGACCTATAAGCCTTCGCATGAAGATGAGCCGGAACCTCCGGCGGCCCTTCACGAGCCGAACGACATGATCATCGCGGCCCCGCCGTGCCATCCCTGGGAACCGGTGAAAGTTCCCGAGGACGCACTGTCACGGGTGTACTGCCTGGTCTGCGGCGAGCCATTCGCGGTTTAAACGTCACCTGACGCCAGCTGCCGTAGCCGTCCAGCGGCCTAGTGCCGTGGCCACCAACGGTTGCCCGTTCCTTGAGGGCGATCGGGTGCGTGCTACGGGGATCAGTCCACCGGTGTGGCTCTCACCACCGCGCGGTATCCCCGATCATGGAGGAATGACCGTACGGCCACCTCCTGGGTTCCCATTGCCCGAACTGGTGCGTGTCGCCAACCGGGTACTCACTGAGGAAGCAGAGGCCCTTCACGCGGCGATGGAGCAATTCGGAAGCGCGCCACAGCCGGGCAGCCCGTGGGCCCAGGATGACAAGGCAGTCTCGGATCGTGCCGATCCAGAGGCACACGGCCGGGCCCGCGGTCTGCTATACGCCCGGCATCAGGCTGCCTTGACCTACGTCAACGCCTGGGACCATCTGATATCCCTGGCCAGGATCCTCGGTGGCGACGGAGCAATGCCTCTATTCTCACACGCAAGCGTGTCAAGGGTCGTATGCGAGGCAGCCGTCCGATTTGCCTGGCTCATGGACCCCGACGTCAGCAGCGAGGAACGGATCGCGCGCGGAGCTGTCGCCCTTTACATCAGCGCTGACGAACGCTTCAAGGGCGTACGCAGGCTCCCGGCCGGGTACCCGAACCAGCGTACGTATCAGCAAATGCTTGATGCCAGCACTCAGGAACGCGACGCGATCGAGGCGCTGATCACCGGCGCCGGCCTAACCTTCGGTTACGACAAGACCGGCAAGAGAAAGAGCCGACTCGAACTGGCATCAGCGAACGTTTCGGTACCGCTGCAGATCAACGTCTCCGAGCTTATGGCCAAGCTACTATCCGACTCGCCGAGCTGGTACAATATCGGTTCCAGCGTCGCGCACAGCCATTACTGGGGCCTGCGGGACGTCAACGACTCCCGCCCGGGCCAGTCGCTATCCCTGACTCCAAATGTGATGAACGTCGGCGCTGCAGCGGAGTCCACGATCTCCGCCTCGGCTCTAATCGTCGACCGCTGCGGCAAGATGAATGGCCACGACCCCTCAACCCATGTTCAGCGCGCAATGGAGCGCCGCGAAGAGGTCGACGCCCTCATGCGGCGGGCCACCACCTCAGCCTGGGCTCGTATACCAACCGAGACACCGCATCGCGGGCCGGATAGGCCGTAGAGGTCAGTCACGCAGGTACCGGCCCTAATCGGACGGTTGGCCTACAAGGCTTCCAGCACCGACTATCCAACGGGGCAAACATTGTCCGTCACGGCACTAGCTACTGTTCTCTATCCACTCCCGGCTGGGACCACGCCACCCGTCGGTGAGGAAGTCCGGCGCAATGTCGAGCACCTGCGCCGCGACGGAGTCCGGATTCTGCCGAACGCGGGTTACGTTCAGTCTCAGGAGTCGGGTACCGGAGGTGAGCTCATCTCCAGCTATCCCTGGCCTGGCTCTCGACAGGGCCGAACCAGGACCGGCGGGCAATAGGTAGGCGGCCACGCTCGTGCGGCCGTAACACGCCGGTCCTGAGTGGATGTCGCATGGCGATATGGTCTACATGTCCGAAGGGGGATGCCAAATGGGTGATGCGGGTCGGGACCTAGCCGTGGTGCAGTTTCCGCATCCTGGCGGGGAGCACAATCCTGACAGATCAGAAGAGATGTCTTGGAACGCAGAGGCTCATCGCCGCAAGTTCATCCGGTCTCCGGGCCGCTACCTCGACCGAGGCAACATACCCCGATCTGGGACCGTCAGCTTCTGGGGAGAATGGGAACCGCAGTCCCGAGTGGTCGAGCGTTACGGCAAGGCCGGGCCGGAGATGCCCAGGTTCCTGCATGAGCCGTTCCTGCAGCGCCCCGCCGATTTGATGGTCAGACGACAGAACACCGATCCGTTCGTGTTCGGCGACGCGTTCTTGTATAGCAACTGCCGCCAGTTCACGAGAACGCTGGGGCCCAGCCACATGCAACGGCTGGGGGAAGGCTCGGTCGTCCTGTTCGGATCCAAGCTGAACCACCGCTTCGTTCTGGACACCTTGATGGTGATCGGCTCAGACACGCCTTACGTGATCGGCGAGCCTGACGGATTCGGCAATGACGTCACCGAGGTGTTTCACGCGGCGACGTTCGAGCCTCTGGCGGCTTCACCTAAACTCGCTGGAACGCACGCGGTGCTTTACCGCGGGCTGATGTACGGCCTGGGGCGCCAGGAGATGTTCAGTTTCGTTCCCGCCAATGCCGATGGTCGGCCGTTCGCCCGACCAAGCATCGAACTCACGGACTTGGTCAACTCAAAGAATTCGCGGGCAGCGAAGATCACTCCTGCGACGCCCGGCCAGGCACGGGACGTATGGCACAATATTGTCGGGCAGGTCCGTGCGCAAGGCCTCGACCTGGCGGTATTCCTGGCCGAGCCGCCGATTCAACCTGGCCAGGCGGTCATCGCTGGAGGCGAAGGGGAAGGTTGCGCCGCTAATGAAGGGCGCCCGGCCGCAACATCTCGCGTCGCTCGTCGTCGTGGCTGCCGGTAGCGGCCGCATTAGTCCCCAATGGGCGGGGACCGCTGGCAAGATGGACGCCTGGGGATCTCGGCCCCGGGCGAATCGCCCGCGGGGGCAACGTGAGGGAGACGGGAACGTGGCGCAAAGGGTTGAGCGCTGGATTGAGGTAACCCCGTCTCAGTTCACCCACGAAGCCGAGGGCCTCAACATCATCCGGGATCTGCTGCCCAAGAACGCCCCCTTCCGCGCCTGGTCGAACCTCGAATTCCGCGACGACTACGGGAAGTGGCACGAAGTCGACCTGGTGGTGCTGGGCCGTCGCCGCCTGCATTTGATCGAGCTGAAGTACTACTCCGGCACCCTGCGCGGCGACGACCTGACCTGGCGGCGCGACGGGCACCGGGCCGAGGATTCCCCGCTCAAGCTCGCCCGACGCAAGGCCCAGCGGCTGGCCGGCAAGCTCCAGGATGAACTGATCCGCTGGGCACAGGAGTCCGGTACCCGCATCCCTGATGCCCGCACGGTCGTGCCATACGTCCAGGAGTCGGTCTTCCTGCATCACCCCAGCCTTCGCTGCCTGCTCCCGCCGGCCTCGCAGATCGACCTGTTCGGCCTGGACGGCTACGAGAACCAGACGTGTTTGCCTGGCATCTCCGAACGATTGCTGGAGCCGCCCACGCCGCAGCAGTCGGTCAGCGCCGGCCGGGACGAGATCATCGCCCGGCTTATGGGGCGCATCGGGTTCGTCCAGCGCCGCCAGCGTGAGGCCGGGTCCTGGGTGATCGACGAGGATGCCCTGGGCGAGGGCGATGGCTGGCAGGACTGGCCCGCGTTCCACCGGGTGGCCACCACGGAGCGCGCCCGGATCCGGTTCCTGGTCACCCCGCCTGGTGCCACCGCGACCACCCGGGCCAGGGTCCGCCAGGTGGCCGAGCACGAGTACCGGATCATGTCTCGGCTGGCCGGCGACCGCCTACTGCGCCCGCGGGACCTGGTGGATTCCGACCTCGGGGTCGGCCTGGTCTACCCGTTCGACGACCGGTTTCAGCGGCTCGATCTGTGGCTGGCCGATCACGCGAGCAGCCTGCCGGCCGAGCAGCAGCTCTGGCTGCTGCGGGAGGTCGCCGAGGCCGTGGACTACGCGCACCGGAACCGGGTGGTGCACCGCGGTCTGACCCCGCATGCTGTCTCGGTCCGGCCGCTGCCGGACGGCAAACTGCAGGTCCTGGTCGGAGACTGGCAGAGCGCCGGAACGGTGGCGGGATCAGGGCTGACCGGCCTGTCGAGCGGCGGGGTCACCGGCCTGATGGACAGCGCCGATCGGAATGGGGCCGAAGGCGGAGTCAGCCCGGGTGGCAGCCAGCCGAGCCTTCTGATGCGGCCAGGGGCAGTGGACGTCGACCGGCGGCTGGCCGAGGCGTTCCAGGCACCGGAAGGAGTGTGGAACCGCGACGCCGACCGCATCCGCCTCGACGTGTTCGCTCTCGGCGCCCTAGCCTACTTTGTCCTGGCTGGTCGGCCCGCGGCCGCCGACCGGGCCGCGCTTCGCGAGCGGATGCACCGAGACAATGGCCTGGACCTGGCGGCTGACCTGCCCCAGGTGCCCCCGGCCGTACGCACACTAGTACTGGAGGCCACCCGGCCCACCGTCAGCGAACGGCTGCCGGACGTGCGGTCATTCCTGGAACGGCTGGCCGACGCCGAACAGGCCCTCGCGGGCCCGGCCGATGAGGTGAACGACCCCCTGGAGGCCGCTCCGGGGGAGGTCATCGACGGCCGGTTCGAACTGATCCGCCGCCTCGGCCGAGGCTCCACCGCAGTTGGCTTGCTGGTCACCGACCTGGCCGACGGCGGTTCCGGCCCGGAGGCTGCGCGGGTGCTAAAGGTGGCAGTAGACGATGCCGCCGCCGCCCGGATCGCGGACGAGGCCAAGGTGCTGGCCAGGCTCACCGGCCCGCGCCTAGTCCGGCTCATCGAGGGGCCGCTCGACCTCGACGGCCGGCAGGCCCTGCTGCTGGAGAGCGCCGGCGCCGAAACGCTGGGCGAGGTGCTGCGCAGCCGCGAGCGGCTGTCGCTGGACCTGCTGGAACGCTGGGGCAGCGACCTGCTGGAGGCGCTGGTCGCGCTGGACCGCGCCGGGGTCGACCACCGCGACATCAAACCCGCGAACCTCGGCGTCCGGGAAGGCCGCAGCGACCGGGCCAAGCATCTGGTCCTGTTCGACTTCTCGCTGTCTCGCGCCGGCGCGGCGGCCGTCACCGCCGGGACGCCGCCGTACCTGGACCCGTTCTTGGACGGGCCCGAACGGGGACGCCACGACTCGGCCGCCGAGCGGTACTCGGCCGCCGTCGTGCTGTTCGAAATGGCAACGGGCACCACACCGAAATTCGGCGACGGGCTGTCCGACCCGGCGTCCGTCCGTGACGAGGCCACCATCGAGGCCGGCCAGTTCGACCCGGCTGTGGCCGACGCGCTGGTTCCGTTCTTCCGGACAGCGCTGGCCCGCAACGCCAAGAAACGCTTCGACACGGCCGCAGACATGCTCATCGCGTGGCGCAAGGTGTTCGCTCCGGTGCCGAAGACAATCCCCGACGACGCCGACGAGCGTGCCGCCGCCGCCGACCAGTCGACCCCGCTGCCCAAGGCGGGTCTGTCGGCCCGCGCGCTGTCGGCCCTGGAGCCCTACGGCGTGGCCACCGTCGGCGACCTGGTCGCCGTCGATCCGGTGCGGCTGAACCGCCTGCCGGGTGTGGCCGAGGCCACCCGGCGCGAGGTCAAGAGCCGGGCCCGTCAGTGGCGGGAAAAGCTCAGGTCCGGCACCGCCGACCGCGGCGCGGATCGCCCCGCCCTGCCCGGGCCGGCCGGCACGGCGCTGCCCGACCCCGTCAGCGCCGCTGAGCTGCTCCTCGCCCACGCCGGAACGGCACGGGCAGCGTCACGCCGCACGACGGCCCGCCTGCTCCTCGGGCTCGACCCCGGACTCGACGCGTTCAGCAGCCAGAACGAGCTAGCCGCGGCGCTCGCGGTCAGCCGGGCGCGTGCTGCCCAGCAAGTGGCCGCGCTGCAGGACGGGTGGGCGGCGCATCCTGCCTGCCGCGATCTGCTCGACACTGTGGCGCAGCACGCCCGGCAGTCGCTCGCCGACTTCGGCGGGGCTGTCACCGTAGATGAAATGACCGACGCCATCCGGGCCTTTCTTGCCCCGCCACTGGACAGCACGGACTCAGGGTCGCTGACCCGGATCGCCGCGGGCCTGCTGCGGCTGGCGCTGGACCGGGCCCAGGCGCTGCACCGGGCCGAGGCGGGCGAGGAGATGCTCGCTGCGCGGCGCCGAGGCGGCCGGATCGCGCTGCTCGCCACCGATGCGGCGCTGCTCGACCCCGCCGAGGCCCTGGGCCGGGCCGCCGATGACCTCATCGCCCAGGCACGATCGGCCGGTGAGACGCTGGTGCCCGCGGCCCGCGCTGCGCAGCAACTCCGGGACAGCTGGACCCGCGCCAGCGCAGGCCAGCTCGCCTCGCCCGTCGTGCTCAGCGACACCCGGCTGCTGCGGCTAGCCGCGGCCCTGGCGCAGGACGCAGCCGTGTCCGGCTCGAACGAGCTGTACCACCGCGACCTTTCCCTGACCGACGCGCTGGCGCTGGCGCTGCGGGGAGCGGGCGGCAGCCAGGCGGTCGCCCCTCACGAGATCCGGGAACGGGTCCGGGCCCGGTTCCCCGCGCTGCCATCCTTGCCCGACCGCCCGCGCCTCGACCAGCTCATCAGCGACGCCGGGCTGCGCCTGGTCTACGACGAGGGGCGGCACGGCTACCGCTGGCCGACCCGCACCGGCGACACCAAGGACCTGGCCTCCCGCCAGGCCACGATCACCGCGCCTGCCGCGCCGCAACTGGTCAGCGGCGGCCGCTCGGGGCACCGGCTGGCCGAGAGCGCCGCGGCCCGTTCGTTCCTGGCCCTCGGCGTGGATGCCGACCGGAGCGACAGGACCATCGATGCGCTCACGGCCCGGTTCGGGGCCACGCTCGTGGACGTGACCGACGTGCTGATCAACGCGATGCGGGCCCAGGCCGCCGAGGTGGGCCTGCCCTGGGACATGGTGCAGGCCGCCGACGCCGCGCCCCAGGGCAGCCGGGACGCAACCGGGCTCGCCGCGCTGGTCCAGCGCAGCCTGCCCGCCGTCGAGGCCGCGATCGACACGGCCGCATCCGGCGCCCCCGAGGGAACCCGCCCGGTCCTGCTCACCGAGATCGCGCCGCTGGCCCGTTACGGCCACCTGGCCATGCTCAGCCGCTGGGCCGACCTGGCGGCCCGCCGCCCGCAGGCGATCTGGGCCCTCGTCCCGCAACTGTCCGGCAGCCAGGGCCCCATCATCGACCGGCGCCCGCTGCCGCTCGCCGCCCCCGGCCAGTTCTTCCGCCTCGACCCGGGCTGGATCGACTCCCGCCCCGCCGTCTCCGCCGCCGAAGGAGCATCGTGACCGCCACCGCAGCCCTCACCACCGACCTGCAGCAGCAGGTCCTGCTCCTGGAAAACGACCTGCGCGAAAGGCTCCAGGCCGACGCCGATCGGGAAGCGAGCTGGAAGCGGGAGCACCAGCAGGCTCTGACCAAGGACCGCACCGCCGCGTCCTGGGTCGCCTGGCGCGACGACCGCATCACCCAGGCCGCCGTGGCCTGGGTCCTGACCACCGTGTTCATCCGCTTCTGCGAAGACAACGCGCTCGTCGCGCCGGTCTGGATCTCAGGCCCGAGGGAACGCCGTCAGGAAGCCCTCGACGCCCAGCTCGCCTACTTCCGGGCCAACCCCGAGCACACCGACCGCGAATGGCTCCAGTCCGCCATCGACTACCTGAAGGCGCTGCCTGCGACGAAGGGCCTGATCGACTCGCATTCCGCGCTCCTTCTGGTCTCGCCCTCGGGCAACGCGGTCACCAAGCTGCTGGAATTCTGGCGCGCAACGCATGAGGACGGCACGCTCATCCACGCCCTGCCTGGCCCGCCGATGTCCACCCGGTTCCTCGGCGACCTCTACCAGGACCTGTCCCAGCACGCGAAGGAAACCTACGCGCTACTGCAGACCCCGGTCTTCGTAGAGGAATTCATCCTGGACCGCACCCTGGAACCAGCCCTCAACGAGCGCCCCCTCGAAGGCTTCAAGCTCATCGACCCCACCTGCGGCTCCGGGCACTTCCTCCTCGGCGCCTTCGACCGCCTCCTAGACCGCTGGAACCGCCACGCCCCCGGCGTGGAAACCCAAGCCCGAGTCCAGCAGGCTCTAGATGCGATCCACGGCGTAGACCTCAACCCCTTCGCCGTCGCTATAGCTCGCTTCCGCCTAACTGTCGCCGCGCTCAAATCTTGCGGTCTCACATCTATAGAGAATGCCCCTGCGTTCACCTTGCACCTGGCAGTCGGCGATTCCCTAATACACGGTCCGGACCCGGACGTCCTCTCTGGCATGTCTAACCGGAGCGCTTTCATGCCCTTCACTTATACAACGGAAGACGGGCCGCTTCTCTTGGCAATGCTCGAAGAGGGTGCCTACGACGTGGTTGTGGGTAATCCACCGTACATTACCGCCAAGGATAAGACGCTCAATAAGATCTATCGGTCCAAATTCTCAGATGTCTGCAAAGGAAAATATGCTCTGACGGTTCCTTTTGCGAAGTTGTTTTTCAGCCTCGCGAAGGCAAAGCCTAATTCAGGCTGGGCAGGGCAGGTAACATCAAACTCCTTCACGAAGCGCGAGTTCGGTGCACCTCTTATCGAGAACTTTCTATCTAATCGCGACCTTCAGCTGGTCGCCGACACATCGGGGGCTTATATCCCTGGCCATGGCACTCCCACAGTGATTGTGGTGGGTCGCAACCAGGATCCAGTTAGCTCCACTGTCCGAGCTGTCCTGAGCGTGCGTGGAGAGCCAACGCAGCCTGATGATCCAGCCAAGGGCGCCGTGTGGTCATCAATTATCGAGCACATTGACGACCCAACCTGGAATGACCGTTGGATAACCGTCACTGACCTTGATCGCGCTCATCTTCTTGCGCATCCGTGGTCTCTGGCCGGTGGTGGAGCCATCGAGTTGCTTCAGCGAGTCGGCGACGACCGTATTCTTGCATCTAAAAGAGCCGAGTCTATGGGCATCACATCTTTTACGCTCGAAGATGAAGTCTACGTCGCCGACCGATCGGCATTCAAAACCCGCCATATCGAAAGTCAACTTCGTGAGATGGTGCTGGGAGAGGGTATCCGCGATTGGCAGTCGTCGCGCCAGCCTCTAGCGATATTCCCATACGACAGTCGTTTCCGCCCTATTCGAGTGGAGCCGGAGCGGCACCTGTATCAGTGGATGTGGCCCTACAGGACGAACCTAAGTAACAACCTACTTTTTGGAGGACGGACAAAGACTCAGTCGGGATTGCTTTGGACTGAATATGGCAGGCTCACGGCCAGCAAGCTGCAGACCCCGTTGTCCATAGTGTTCGCAGCAGTCGCGACGCACAATCACTTTTTCCTTGATCGAGGCGGGAAAGTTTTCAAGCAGAGTGCCACCGTCATAAAGCTACCGACCGGCGCATCCGAAGAAGATCATCTAGCGCTAACTGGAATACTCAATTCTTCAACGGCCTGCTTTTGGCTCAAGCAGAAAAGCTATGCAAAGACAGGTGCTGATAACACAAGCGGAGGAGGAAATCGATGGAGTCCAGAACCCTGGTACTCGTTTTATGATTTCAACGCCACAACTCTGCAACATTACCCACTACCTAAATCGTTGCCACTGCAGCGTAGTTGTGTGCTTGACGACCTCGCACGTCGACTGGTAGCACACGACTCGTCAGTGATCTGCGCCGAGGGAAGGCCAACGGCAGAGATTCTAGAGTCGGCGCGGACGACCTCTGAAGACATCAGAACTCGAATGATCAGCATGCAAGAGGAGCTAGATTGGGAGGTTTATGGTCTCTACGGGCTGATCAATGAAGATCTGACCTATTCGGGCCATGATTTGCCGAACCTAGTGCCAGGCCAGCGGTCCTTCGAGATCGCGTTGGCGCGCTCCGCTGAGACCGGGCAGGAAATCACCGCATGGTTCACACATCATGCTTATACACCCATTACTGAGATCCCGGAACATTGGCCAACGCCATATCGGGATCTTGTTCAGCGAAGGCTTGACCTCATTGCTTCCGATCCGTTGATTAGGTTGCTGGAGCAGCCGGAGTATAAACGACGGTGGGCGCAGGAGCCCTGGGAGAAGCGGCAGGAGGGGGCGCTGCGGGGGTGGTTGCTCAACCGATTGGAGGACAAGCGGTTCTGGTTTGACGGGCAGGGGCGGCCGGTGCCGCGGAGTGTGGCGCAGCTGGCCGACGAGGTGAACCGCGACGCTGACATGGTGTCGGTGTTGGGGTTGTGGGAGGGGCGGCCGGACGTGCCGGTGACGGGGTCTCTGGTGCGGTTGCTGGCGGATGAGGCCGTTCCGTTTCTCGCTGCATACCGGTACAAGGACTCGGGGATGCGGAAGCGAGGGGCGTGGGAGGAAACATGGCGGCTGCAGCGGCGGGAGGATGCCGGTGAGAGGGTCGGGACGATTGCGGTGCCGCCCAAGTACACGTCGGCTGATTTCCGTAAGCAGTCGTACTGGCAGGCGCGGGGGAAGCTGGACGTGCCGAAGGAGCGGTTCATCCTGTACCCGGACGCTGGGCGGGAGACCGATCCGACGCCGCTGCTGGGGTGGGCCGGGTGGGACCACGCGCAGCAGTCGCTGGCGCTGGCGCTGATCATCGGGGAGCGGGAGAAGGACGGCTGGGGCGATGACCGGCTGGTTCCGCTGGTGGCGGGGCTGGCGGAGCTGCAGCCGTGGGTGGACCAGTGGCACGGCGGGGTCGATCCGGACTACGGGGTGAGCATGGCGGCGTTCTGCCGGGAGCAGCTCACCGCGCGGGCCGCCCAGGTGGGCAAGACGCTGGAGGAGCTGGCCGCGTGGCGCCCTGCCCCGGCTGCGCGTGGCCGCCGTGCCCGGAGTCCGCGGTGACGTTGTGGGAGATGGTGCGAGAGTGGACGGCATGAGGGCGAGGCGGCGATGAGCACGCTGATGCGCGAGGTCCTGGATATCCCGAAGCAGGCCGGCGCCGAGGACTACGTGCTGCGGCTGACCGACAGCATCGAGCCGGACGTGATCGCGCGGACCGTGGACGAGTACGTGGTGACGCCCGCGCTGGCCGAGGCGTTCGACACCGCGCTGGGGCTGGTTGCCGAGGCGATGACGTCGGGAGTGAGCCGCGGTGCGTTCCTGCTCGGATCGTTCGGGTCCGGCAAGAGCCACTTCATGGCGGTCTTGCACGCCTTGCTCAGGCACAACCCGACCGCGCGGGCCAAGCCCGAGCTGCAGCCGGTCATCGCCCAGCATGACGACGTGCTGCTGGACAAGAAGGTCCTGCCGCTGGCCTTCCACCTGATCGGCGCGACGTCGCTGGAGCAGGCGCTGTTCCAGGGCTACCTGAAGCAGGTCCGGGAACGGCACCCGGACGCGCCCCTGCCTGCCTTGCACCAGTCCGACGGCATCCTCGCCGACGCGGAACGGCTGCGGGCCCGGGACGGCGACGAGCGGTTCTTCGCCGGGCTGAACGGCGGGCAGGCCGGTGGTGGGGCCGCGGATGCGTGGTCGAAGCTGATCGGCAGCACCGGAACCTGGACCGCCGAGTCCTACGCCGCCGCCCGTGCCGCGGAACCGGGCTCGGACCAGCGCCAGCTCCTGGTGACCGCGCTGGTGCAGAACTACTTCAGCGCCTACACCCAGCAGGCCTCCTATGTTGACCTGCCCACCGGGCTGGCCGCCATGGCCGCGCACGCCAAGGGTCTCGGCTATGACGCCGTTGTGCTCTTCCTGGACGAGCTCGTGCTGTGGCTGGCGTTCTCGGTGCAGGACCGGGAGTTCTTCGCCCGGGAGTCGCAGAAGCTGACCAATCTGGTGGAGACCGGTGTCGGTTCCCGCGCCATCCCGCTGATCTCGTTCGTGGCCCGGCAGATGGACCTGCGCCGCTGGTTCGCGGACGCGGGGGCCAGCGGTGCCGAGCAGGAGGCGCTGGACCGGGCGTTCCGCCACCAGGAGGGCCGGTTCGGCACGCTGGTGCTGGGCGACAGCAACCTGCCGTACGTGGCGAACCAGCGGCTGCTGCGCCGGCGGGCGGACAACCCGCAGGCGGAACAGGTCCTCACCGACGCGTTCTCCCGGCTGGACCGGCGCTCGGACATCTGGGACGTGCTGCTGGACGGGATCAACACCGACGACCGCTACCGCGGCGCGGACGAGAAGGCGTTCCGGCTGACCTACCCGTTCTCACCCGCGCTGGTCTCGACGCTGCGGGAACTGGCCAGCGTCATGCAGCGGGAGCGGACCGCGCTGAAGATCATGCAGCAGATGCTGGTTGACCGCCGGGACTCGCTGACCGTCGACGACGTGATCCCGGTCGGCGACTCGTTCGACTACATCGTGCAGGGCCGGGATGCCCTGGACCCGCAGGCCGCCGCGCTGTTCCGGGCGGCCACGGCCCTGTACCGGGACAAGCTGCGGCCGGTCCTGCTGGCGGCGCACAACCTCACCGAGGAGGACGCCGGCCGCGACCCGGAGAGCCTGCCCGCCGGGTTCCGGACCGAGGACCGGCTGGCCAAGACCTTGCTGCTGTCTGCGGTCGCCCCCAAGGTTCCCGCGCTGAAAGAGCTGACCGCGGGGCGGCTCGCCTCGCTCAACCACGGCTCGATCCGGTCTCCGCTGCCGGGCAGTGAAGCCAGCGTGGTGCTGGGCAAGGTCCGGGAGTGGAACCGGCGGGTGCCGGAGATCCACATCAGCGGGGACCCGCGCAACCCGGTTATCCGCGTGCAGCTCTCCGACGTGGACTACGAGTCCGTGGTGGAGAACGCCCGGGGCGAGGACAACGAGGGCAGGCGCCGCGAGCTGGTCAAGGACCTGGTACGCGAAGCTCTCGGGGTGAGCGCGCGCGACCCTGACGTGTTCGGTGTTTACGAGCACCCGGTCGTTTGGCGGGGCTCGCGGCGGTCGGTGGATCTGGTGTTCGGCAACGTCCGGGACGCCGGCTGGCTGACCGAGGACCACTTCCGGGCCCGTCCCGGGACCTGGCGGGTGGTGGTCGACTATCCCTTCGACGACCCCGGGCACTCGTCGGCGGAAGATCTGTCCCGGGTGGACCGGCTGATCGAGGGCGGCCTGAAGTCGCGGACGATCGCGTGGCTGCCCTGGTTCCTGTCCGAGGACCGGATGCGTGACGTGCGGCGGCTGGTCATCCTGGACTGGCTGCTCGGCGGCTCGGGCGAGCGGTGGACGATGAACGCCGACCACCTGTCGGAGGTGGACCGGGCGCAGGCCCGGGCGATCCTGGAAAGCCAGCGGACCGGCCTGCGCGAGGCGCTGCGCCGGGCCGTGCAGGAATGCTACGGGGCCGCCGCGCCCTCTCCCGGCACGCTGGCCGACGACGCCACGCAGGACCGGGT
>Ga0335074_10006515_pt1 | contig 16207 bp, 18 predicted proteins | sample Lox_Sample_23_FD_206715 | JGI IMG/M metagenome (GOLD analysis project Ga0335074, IMG submission 206715) | Soil microbial communities from Loxahatchee National Wildlife Refuge, Florida, United States - Lox_Sample_2.3 | ecosystem: Environmental > Terrestrial > Soil > Wetlands | place: USA...
TCCGCGAACGAGACGCCGCACCGCCGGTCCGCGTCCAGGTCGAGGTGGGCCAGCGTGGCCCGCCACGCCTGCGCGTCCTCGGGCATGTCCGCGTAGCGCCACCCGTCGGTCTCGCCCGCCGCCAGCCGGGAGTCCACCATCTCCAGAACCGGGATCACCAGGTCGCCGTCCTGCCCGGTGAGCAGGTTCAGCAGGACCCGCGCGCAGGCCTCCTCCGCGCCGGTGAAGAACTTCACCGCCGGGGGCGGGGCGACCCGGGCCAGGACGGCGTCGGCGGTCACCGGGTCCCAGTGCCGCACCTGGCTCAGCGGGTCGAACCCCGGGAACCGGCTCACTTCTCCCGCCGCAGGATCGCCGCCAGCAGTCCCATCCCGCCCACCACGGTGACCAGCAGCGGGGCCAGCACCGGCGGTCCCATCTCCATGTTGTACCGGGCGTTCCGCCAGCCGCCCGGCTTCTGGGCGATGCCGCGCGCGTGCAGGTAGACCCCCTGCACGCCGTTGGCCACGATCGCCGCCGACGCCACCGGCAGCGCCGTCTTGGCCATCCGGCGGCTGAAGAACCCCGCCACCCCCGCCACCGCCCCAACCGGGCCGAGCACGACCGGCACCCACATCATCTTGTTGCCGAAGCTCGCGCTGTCGTGCTCGAAGAAGATCTCCGCCGCGGTGACCAGCGCTCCGGCCGCGGTCAGAGCCGCGAGGCTGCGCTCGAAATGCCCGGTCTCCACGTTGCGCACCATCCGGTCGATACCGTGCGCCGTCCGGCTTGCCGTGGGCCGGCGTGTCTGCCGAGGCCTCATCTGTTCTCCTCCCGCTGTCGGTTCCGGGACCGCACTACCCGTGGCCGCCGGCCCTAACCGGTTTGACCCCGGCCGATACAGGTAGCAGTCAGCAAAGCCGACCGAAGGAGTTCAGCCGTGCGCGACGACGCGCCGATCGTGCAGGAAGTAACCGCCGACGTCTACGTCATCCCCACCGACGCACCCGAGGCCGACGGGACGCTGGCCTGGGACCAGACCACGATGGTGCTCGTCTCCGCCCGGGCCGGGACGGCCCGCGGCATTGGCTGGAGCTACGCGGCGGCCGCGGCCCGCGGCGTGGTCACCGACGTACTGGCTGGCGTGGTGACCGGCCGCAACGCCCTGGACGTGCCCGGCGCGGCCGAGGCCATGGCCCGCGCGGTGCGGAACATCGGGCGGCCCGGGATCGCGGCGACCGCCATCTCCGCGGTGGACATCGCGCTGTGGGACCTCAAGGCGCGGCTGCTCGGCGCCTCGGTGGCCCAGCTGCTCGGCCAGGCCCGGGACGGCGTCCCGGTCTACGGAAGCGGCGGGTTCACCAGCTACGACGACGACCAGACCCGCGAGCAGCTGGCCGGGTGGGCAGCCAAGGACCGCATCCCGCGGGTGAAGATCAAGATCGGCGAGAGCTGGGGCACCCGCGAGCACCGGGACCTGGAACGGGTGGCGCTGGCCCGCGAGGTCATCGGGCCGGACGCCGAACTCTACGTGGATGCCAACGGCGGCTACACCGCCGGGCAGGCGGTCCGGATCGCCGACCGGCTGACCGAGTACGGGGTGACGTGGTTCGAGGAGCCGGTGTCGTCGCAGGACCCGGCCGGGCTGGCCGCGGTGCGCCGTCAGATCCGGCCCGACGTGGCCGCGGGAGAGTACAGCTGGTCGCTGGCTGACTCGGCCCGGCTCATCGCGGCCGGCGCGGTCGACTGCCTCCAGCTGGACGTGACCCGCTGCGGCGGCATCACCGAGTTCCTGCGCGGGTCGGCGCTGGCCGCCGCGCACAACCTGCAGGTCTCCGGGCACTGCGCGCCCAACCTGCACGCGCGGGTCGGCGTGGCCGTGCCCAACCTGCGGCACGTCGAGTACTTCCACGACCACCAGCGGATCGAGGGGATGCTCTTCGACGGCGCCCTGGATCCCGCGGGCGGGGTCCTGACGCCCGACCCGGACCAGCCGGGACTCGGCCTGACCCTGCGCGAATCCGACGCGGAGCGCTACCGCCGTGCCTGATACCGGTTCGTTCGGCCCGCATGTTCTGCGTGAGTACGCGCTGATCGCCGACGGGGAGCGTGGTGCCCTGGTCGGCCCCGACGGGGCCATGTCGTGGTTGTGCGCGCCCAGGTGGGACAGCCCGGCGGTGTTCAGCGGGCTGCTCGGCGGGCGCGGCGTGTACGCGGTCACCCCGGCCGACCCGTGGCACGTCTGGGGCGGCTACTACGAAAACGGGACCCTCATCCGGCGCAGCCGCTGGGTCGGCACGTCGCGCACCGAATGCCGGGAGGCGCTGGCCATGCCGGCCGACCCGCACCGGGCCGTGATCCTGCGGCGGATCGTGGCCGTCGACGGCCCGGCCCGGGTCGACGTGGTGCTCGACGTCCGCGCCGGGTTCGGCCGCAGCCGGATGACCGGGCTGTCGCGGGCCCGCGGGTACTGGACCGGGCGCAGCGGCCGGATCAGGTTCCGCTGGTCGGGCGCGGCGAAGGCCCGGCCCGGCCCGGACGGGCTGACCCTGACCGTGACACTGCCGGCCGGGGGCCACCACGACCTGATCCTGGAACTGGCCGACCGGCCGCTGGACGGTCCGCCGCCCGACCCGGACGCGACCTGGACCGCCACCGAGAACACCTGGTCCGACGTAGTGCCCTCCTGCGAGGACCTGATCGCGGACCGCGACGCCCGGCACTGCTACGCCGTGCTGCGCGGGCTGACCGCGGGCAGCGGGGCGATGGTCGCCGCGGCCACCACATCGTTGCCCGAGCGGCTGGAGGGCGGCCGCAACTACGACTACCGGTACGCCTGGATCCGCGACCAGTGCTACGCGGGTCTGGCCGTAGCGGCGCACGGCCCGCACCCCCTGCTGGAAGGCACGGTCCGGTTTATTACCGAACGGATCGTGGCTGATGGGCCCGATCTCATGCCCGCGTATACCGTGGCGGGAGACCCGATTCCCGGTGAGCGCGGACTGCGGCTGCGCGGGTACCCGGGCGGGAGCAGCCGGGCCGGGAACCGGGTGACCAGCCAGTTCCAGCTGGACGGGCTGGGTGAGTCACTCGAACTGTTCGCCGCGGCCGCTCGCCTGGGCCTGCTGGCCGAGCAGAACTGGCAGGCGGCGGCGATCGCGGCCGACGCGATCAAGCAGCGCTGGTCCCAGCCCGACGCGGGCATCTGGGAGCTTGAGGACCGGCACTGGACGCATTCCCGCCTCACCTGCGTGTCCGGCCTGCGCGCCCTGGCCGCCGCGGCCCAGGGCCCGCCGTCCAGTCCCGGCCACCGGCAGGCGGCCGGCTGGAGCGCGCTGGCCGATTCGCTGGCGGCCAGCCTGGGCGACGCGGTCCACCCCTCCGGCCGCTGGCAGCGGTCACCGGAGGACGGCCGGGTGGACGCCGCCCTGCTGCTGCCGGTGATCCGCGGCGCCCTGCCGGCCGAGGACCCGCGCAGCCGCGCCACCGTCCGCGCCGTGCAGGACGAGCTCACCGAGGACGGCTACGTGTACCGGTTCCGGCACGACGCCCGGCCGCTGCACAAGAGCGAGGGCGCGTTCCTGCTCTGCGGGTTCTGGATGGCCCAAGCCGCGCAGGTCTACGGGGACCGCACCGCGGCGGCGCGCTGGTTCGAGCGCAACCGCGCGGCGTGCGGCCCGGCCGGCCTGTACACCGAGGAGTACGACGTGCACCAGCGGCAGCTGCGCGGCAACCTGCCGCAGGCCTTCGTCCACGCCGGCATGCTGGAATGCGCCGCCCGTCTGTCGGCCGGAGGATTATCCCTGCTCGCGTGGGTAGTGAAGGAGGTCTCCCTAGTCGCCGCCGAGCCACGAAGGAACAGGAATGGAACCGTTCCGTATCCACCGGCAGGTCGTCCCGGCCGAGCCGCGACACTGTCCCTTCGGCGGCTGCGCCGTGTGCTGCAGCCAGGTGACGCTCGTACTGCGGGAGTTCGCCGCTCTGGTCTGCCAGTCCTGGAGCCCGGCGGAACTGGACATTCTCAGGAGGGCAGCACGCTCAGCGCTGCTCTGACCGGCAGGAGGGAGGCGCCATGCCAAGGTCCAGCCGTTACGGGCGGAGCGGACTTCCCAGGACGCTGCGGCGCTCGAGCCAGGAAGCACAGAAGACTTACACAGTGGCGCACGAGCAAGCCGTGCAGGCCTACGGCGAGGGCGACCAGGCCGACCGGGCCGCCTTCGACACGCTGAAGGAGGAATTCGAGAAACGAGGCGATCAGTGGATCGCCAAGGGCGACGCCGCGGACTAGAAACCGGCTTTCCTATCCCTCGTTCAGGTCCAGCGATTCCTGCACGTCGAGCAGCTGGTCGGCGCCGGTGATTTCCAGCATCCTGGCCACCATCGGCTGGGGGGACGCCAGCACCAGCGTGCCGTGCCGGCCGTGCAGCGCCCTGGCCGCCAGGATCAGGACGCGCAGGCTGGCGGAGTCCAGGAACGACAGCCCGGACGCGTCGACCGTGACCAGCCGCGCTCCGCCTTCCAGGTGGATGGCCAGCATCTCTCGCAGCGCAGCGGCGGTCGTGGTGTCTGCCTCGCCGGACAGCACTACCACAGGTCCGTCCGGCCCGTCCGACGCCGACGCCCTGAGCACCGCCATCGGCATCACCTCGGTGCCTTCCGCCCAACCCTGACCTACAGGATACGGAGCCTGACCGGCCGCAGCCAGGCTCGCGAAGCGTTCCCTGGGCTTCGGTCATATCCGGGCCTGGCTGGGTAGCGGGTATGGGTGCTCAAATACTTTCTCGCGGTCCTGGCGTCGTGCGCGAACGCCACGTCGTCGGTGCTGCAGCGCAAGGCGAACCGCGAGGTGCCCAGGAAGCAGAACCTGAGCCCGCGGCTGATCTGGAGCCTGGCCCACCAGCCGACGTGGTTCGGCGGCGTGCTCGCCATCACCGCCGGCTTCCTGCTGCAGGCCGCCGCGCTGGGCAACGGGCAGCTGTCCGTCGTCGAGCCGATCCTGGTGCTGGAACTGCCCGCAACCCTGATCCTGGCCTCCTGGGTGTTCCGGGCCCGCCTGGGACGACGCGAATGGGCCTGCGTCGTCCTGATGGCGGTGGCCCTGGCGAGCATGCTGTTCGCCCTGTCGCCGTCGGGCGGGCAGACCGCCAACGTGCGCTGGTACGCCTGGATCATCGCCATCGGCATCAACCTCGCGGTGGGCGGCGCCCTGGTCGCGTACGGACGCCGGGGCCCGGCCGGCCGCGGCCGCACGGAGAAGGTGGGCAGCGCGCGTCAGGCGGCGGTGCTCGGCGTGGCGGCCGGCGCGGTGTTCGGGCTGACCGCGGCGCTGATGAAGGGCATGACGGGCACCTTCGCCGACGGGATCGCCGGGGTGCTGACGCACTGGGAGCTGTACGGCATGATCGCGACCGGCGTGCTCGGGATGTTCCTGCTGCAGTCCGCGATGAACGCCGGACAGCTGATCGCGGCTCAGCCCGGCCTGACCCTGACCGATCCGATCGTGTCGATCCTGTGGGGGGTGCTGGTCTTCGGCGAGCGGGTCCGGACCGGCTGGTTCGTCATCCTGGCCGTGGCCGGGGCGCTCATGCTGGCCGCCGCAGTGCTGGTCCTGATCCGTTCCCCGCTGCTGTCCGACGGTCCGGGCCAGGCCGAAGCGGGCGAGCCGTCCGCCCGGCGGAAGACGGCCCGCAGCGCGGGACGCTGATAACAAGCGCTGCGGCGCGGGTGCCAGCGTTCGCGGCGGTGGCTTACCGCGGTCTGCCGCAGCGCCAGCGCACCCAGCAGGTTAGCCGCCCCGTATGCCCCAGTCATAGCGTCCGGCGTGCGCGCCTGCGAGCGGTAACCACGCATCCCGAAAGACACGCTTAGGGGGCCTTGTCATCCAGCATGTTCCGCAGGCCTGCTCCGGCGTGATCCGGGCCCGCCGGGAGCCGAGGAAGTCACGGATCTCGGTCCGCCGGTCCATGCCCTTGAGACTACGACCAGGCATCGCGCTCGGGCAGCGGCCCGGGGACTTAGCCGCTGAGCTTCCGGCCACGGGAGAGACCGCATGTCTGAGCAGGCACATCGGGCACCCGGACTGCTTGCCTGACTGGTGTCCTCGTTCTGACAAGCCGATTCCGCCGATGGGCGGGGACGCGCCGGGTCGAAGGGGTTTGTATCCTGGTGGCGTTGCTCCGGACCCCTGGCAGCTGCACCGGCAGAGTTCGCGGTGTACCACTTGGTCTTGGGGCGCCGTTTTTCCCGCGTGTCGCATTCCGGCACTGGCAGTCGGACGTGGCCAGGGCCCGGCCGCAGGGAGACGAGATGGCTGTTTCCGCAGCCTCGGTCGGCAGGTTCCGTCATCTGGCGTTGTTTTACCACGGACGCAGCGAGTACGTGACGGTGCTCGTCGGCTTCGTTCAGGCCAGCCTGGCGCGGGGGGACGCGGTGTTTGTTGCGGTTCCCGAGGGCAAAGCCCAGCTGCTGCGCCAGGAGCTAGGTGAGGACTCAGCGCGGCTGCTCATGGTTGACATGGCGGAGCTGGGCCGTAATCCGGCGCGGATCATTCCGGCGGTCATGACATATGCCGGTCAGCATCTGGGCCGCCCCGTCTGCTGCATCGGCGAGCCGATCTGGCCCGGCCGGACGGCGGCGGAGACGCTTGAGGCAACGAGGCATGAGGCGCTCATCAACCTGGCTTTCCGCAATAGCCCGATTACCTTTGTGTGCCCCTATGACAGCGCAGGGCTTCCGGGCTGGGTCACTGCCGATGCGGCAAGCACGCACCCGACCGTCATCAAGGACGGGAAGGCGACAGCCAGCGCCAGTATCTGGGGCCGATGAACCTTCCGCCGCGATGTAACTGGGCGCTGCCCCGGCCGCCCGCACGCGCCGAGGCACTGGGTTACCGTGACGACCTGCGGCCGGTGCGCAGTTTTGTCCTCAGCAGGGCCAAGTGTGCCGGGCTCGCGCCGCCGCGCATTCCCGATCTGGTGCTCGCCATCAGCGAACTCGCCGGTAACACCCTGCGCCACACTGACGGCGGCGGTACGGTGCAGGTCTGGCGGAGCAGAGAAGAGATCATCTGCCAGGTCGCTGACTCCGGCCAGATTACCGATCCGCTCATCGGGCACCGCGTCCCGCCTGATGAGACGGCGGGCGGTTATGGCCTATGGCTGGTCAACCAGGTCTGTGATCTTGTCCAGGCCCGAACTGGGCAGGCCGGCACCACCATCCGCCTGCACATGCGCCTGCGCGCGTAGTCAGACCGGCCCCGGCCCGCTCGGTGCCGTGGTAGCCGGTGGGGAAGACGTCGGACAACATGGTGGAGTCGTTGTCATGCTCGGTTCCGGCGGGCAGCTTGAGCAGGTTGAAGTCGGCCCGCGGGACCCGCAGGTACTGCGTCTGCCCGCCCCGGTACGGGCCCATCTGCGGGTACCCGTAGGCCGCGGTCGGCCGCCCGGACGGCCTGGCCCGCGGGAGCGTCCAGCGTCCGCAGCAGGTGGCTGAACCCCAGCGGCGCACGGGCCTGGCGGCGGGCGGAGGTCTGCACGGTGATGTCGCTGGCCCGCAGGACCGGGCATCCGGCCCGGGCCGCGGCGGCGACCAGCGCGTGGTCTTCCGCGGTGCGCAACGCCGTGAACCCGCCCGCGGCCAGGTAGGCCGAGGCCCGGATGCCGAGGTTCGCGCCGTGCACGTGGGAGTGCGGCCCGCCGCCGGATGCGTAGCGGGCCTCGAACGCGGCCGGCACGTGCGGCGGGTGCTCGCTCCAGTCCGTGACGGCCACCGTGCCGAGGACGACGTCCCAGCCCTGGCCGGCGCGGGCGAGCTGGCGCCGCAACCAGCCGGGCGGGACCACCGTGTCCGCGTCGGTGGTAGCCAGCCAGACAGCCGCCGGATCGGCGGCGGCCGTCAGCCGGAGCACCTCGGCCATCCCGGCGGCCCGCGCCGCGCCGACGCTGCGGGCCTGGACGCTGATCACCCCGGCTCCGCAGGCCCGGGCCACCGCGACGGTCCCGTCGGTGCACGAGTCGGCGGCCACCAGCACGTGCACCGGAATGCCGACCGAACGGACGGCCTGGGCCAGCGCGCTCAGGCACGACGGCAGCAGCGCTTCTTCGTCGTGGGCCGGCACCACGACCCCGGCGGCCTCGATCACGCCAGGCCCGTCGCCTGGGCCACCGAAACCGGCGTGGCGTCGGTGCGGACGTAGACCTCGGCCAGGAAGTCGGGCTCCTGGTGACTGACCAGCCGGGCCAGCCCGGGACGCGCGGCCAGCGCCTGGTGGACGTCGTCGCCGGACCTGGGGTAGTCGGCCACCGGATGCCGCCAGTGCACCGCGAGCAGGGTTCCGCCCGGCTGTAGCGCGCGCACGCCGCAGCCCAAGACCTGGTCCAGGTCACCGTCGCCGAAGTAGTACAAGATCTCGGAGAACACGACGAGGTCGAAACGCCCGGCCGGCCACTGCCGGGGGATCTGGCGCCGCTCGACGAGGACCTGCGGCAGGTCCCTGGTGCGGCGGGCCGCGGCCCGCACCGCTGCCTCGGCGACGTCGCACGACAGCAAGCGGTCGCAACGCCCGGCGAGCATGCTGCTCAGGACGCCGATGGAGCAGCCCGGCTCGAAGGCCTGCCGGTACCGGCGTTCGGGGAGCAGCGCGAGACTGATCGCGTACTTGCGCTGCTCGTACCAGCGGTCCTCGAACCCCCACGGATCGCTCGCCGCCTGGTACATGGCATCGAAGTAGTCCCCTGGAAGGGTGACCGGCGCGGTCAACTCAGCAGCACCTCCTGCGGGCGGGTGAAATGCGCGACGACGCCGGCCGGGATCACCGGGCCCAGGTCCGGACCCCGGTCGGTGAGCTGGCTGGTGAACGCGCCGATGGCCGATCGCTTCCGGGCCACGACCGGCGGCGGCAGCGGTACCTGGCAGGCCCGGCGCCAGGGAACCCCCGCGTCGGCCGGTATCGCCCAGTGCCACATCCAGATCGGATAGCTCAGCACGGGCAGGCCCGCGCGCCGCGCGGCGCGGCCCGCGGCCTCGTGATCAGCGTGCGCATCCCGTTCCCACGGCGCGAGGCACACCTCGAATCCGGCGCACAGCTCGCGCAGGACGGCGGCCAGTTCGCCCTCGCGGGCGGCGAGTCCGGTATCGGGAAACCGCAGCCTGATCACGTCGGCACTGCCTGCGTCCAGCGCCCCGAGAGCGGCGGCCGTCTCCTCGGCCCGCGCCCGCCCGAGCACCGCGGGATCGGTGCCCGGATGCGATGCCTCCCCGTCGGTGACCGCGATCAGGCGGAGCCGTACCCCGGCGGCGGCCAGCATCGCCATGGTCCCGCCGACGCCCAGCACCTCATCGTCGGGATGGGCGGCGACCACCACCACGCTCGGCCAGGCCAGCGGATCGGCGGCCGGCAGGTACCGCAACTCCAGCCACGATTCCCACGCCTCTTCGGCGGTGCCGGGCCGGTCGATCCGGTTCGGCCTGAGCCCGCTCACCACGAGGCGCCGCTGCCGGCCACGAGCGCGCCGAGCTCGGCCAGGCTCCGCTCGGCGTGGTGCTGGCGGAGGTAGACGGTCAGGTCCGCGACCCGGCGCGAGTGCGCCTCGTCGCGGCACAGCGGGCCGGCGCCCAGCGCCCGGCCCACCCGGTGCATGACCTCGGTGGCGACGGCGTCGACGAGCGCGCGTACGCGCAGGGCGCGCAGCCGGCCGCCGTCCTGGTGATCCTCTGGGTCCGCATCGATCTCGGCGGCGGCCACCTCTAGCGCCGTCCTGGCCGTATGCAGCGCGACGTCGACCGCGCCGAGGTGGGCCAGCGCATGCGGGCCCACGTCGCGCTCGGCCGCGGCGGCGCGCAGCGTCAGGCCGACCGCCCGGGCCCCGCCGTACCAGCACGCGGCCACCCCGACGCCGCCGTGCGCGAAGCCCGGGCGGCTGATATAGCTGCCGGGACCGCCCAGCGGCTCGGCCGCGACATCGGCGAACCGGACGTCGAGGGTGTCGCTGGCGGCCATGCCGACCGCCGGCCAGGTGCCCGGGACAGGCCACAGGTCGCGGGTGCTGACCGCGAACAGCCGGTCGCCGTCGGGACCCGTCGCGGTCACCAGCGCATCGGTGCACGACCGCGCGCCGGAGCAGTACTGCTTGGTGCCGTCCAGCCGCCAGCCGTCACCGGCCCGGCGGGCGCTCAGCCCGGGACCCGGAGGCTGCGCAGCCCACACTCCCCACCGGGTCCCGGCCGGCGGTGGCGCGGCGGTGAGCTCGGCCAGGATGGCCAGGGCGTCGGCATGCCCTTCGGCCAGCCGGGCCAGGGAAAGATCTTCTCCGGCCAGATCGGCCAGGACCGCCCAGCGCTCGCGCGTACGCCCGCCGCCGGGCAGCGGCAGGTCCAGCCGGCCGGACTCGACCGCGTCCGCGAACGCCGCGGCAACCGCGGCGGCCGGCGAGCGAGCAGACTGGTCATCCGCGGCCGGCCAGAGCAGGCTGGTTCCCTGGTGAACTGACATTGGCACCCCCTCGGTGGCCGAGCTCTGCTGCCCGCGGCCAGGCCGGTCAAACACGAGGTCATGACCAGGACCGTGGAACCACGGCCCGTCTGGAATAATGAAATCTTTTTCCTGACGAACGGTGGTTCTCCCGGGCCGTACGACGGCGGCCGCCGGCGGTTTAGCCGTGGCCGGCGCGGGCAGCCGTGGGCGCCATGCAGCTTCTCTCCCGCCTCGAGCACGATTCCCGCCTGGACAAGGCCGTCGCCGCGGGCCAGCGCGCGGCCCGGCTGATCCGGCCCGGGAAGGTCCGCGACGGACTGCACGGGGTCTGGCTCGGGCATCCCCTGCACCCGATGCTGGTCCAGGCGCCGGTGGGCGCATGGTTGTCCGCGAGCATCCTGGACGTGTTCGGCGACCAGAGGTCAGCACGCCGGCTGACCGGCGCCGGGCTGGCCGCCGCGGTCCCGGCGGCCGTGGCGGGCGCGGCCGACTGGTCCGAGCAGCACGAGCAGCAGCTGCGCGTCGGCGTGGTGCACGCGGCCGCGAACATCGTGGCGATGAGCCTGTACGGGGCCTCGCTGCTGGCCCGCGGCCCGCGGCTGGGCCCGGCGCTGCGGCTGGCCGGCCTGGGGTCGGTCGCCGTGAGCGGGCTGGCCGGCGGCCACATCTCGTTCCGCCTGGCCGGCGGGGCCAATCATGCCGAGCCGGTGCCGCATCTGATCGAGCCCGGCTGGCACCACCTGATGCGTTCGGCCGAACTGCGCGAGGGCAAGCCGGTCCGCGAACTGCTCGGGGAGGTCCCGGTGGTGGCCGTCCGCGAGGGCGGCTCGGTGTACGTACTGGCCGACCGGTGCAGCCACATGTCGGGCCCGCTGTCCGGCGGTGAGCTGGCCGATGGCTGCCTGACCTGCCCGTGGCACGGCAGCGTGTTCCGGATCGCCGACGGGTCGGTGGCCCGCGGGCCCGCCACCGCGCCGCAGCCGGCGTTCCGGGCGCGGGAGGTCGGCGGCGCGATCCAGGTCTGCCTGCCCGGCGCAGGCTGAGCCCGGCCTGATCCCGCGGATCACGTTAGAGCCGGCTTGCTCTGGGTAGCGCCCCGGAACGTTAACCGGATCGATCCGGATGAAGGGGCGGCCCCAATGGAACGTTCAAGCGCGGCACGGGAGACGATTCCGCCGCAGAAGCAGGTCTCCGGGGGACCGGAGACGCCGCTCGAGCTGAGCGGTACCGGGTGGAAAAACACTCTCAAGCGCACCGGGAAGAAGTTCACCCTCGACCGGTGCAGCATGACCGCCGGCAGCCTGGCCTACCACTGGTTCCTGGCCCTGTTCCCGGCGCTCATCGCGCTGCTCGGCCTGGCCAGCCTGGCGCACATCGGAACGAGCACGGTGCACCGGCTGGTCGACGGCTTGGAGAAGGCCCTGCCGCCGGGCGCCGCGACCGTGTTCAGCCAGGCCGTCCAGTCGGCTGCTACCCGCTCGTCGGCCAGCTCGCTGACGGCCCTGATCATCGGGGTGGTGGTCGCGGTGTGGAGCGCCTCGGGCGGCATGGCCGCGCTGGAGACCGGGCTCGACATCGCCTATGAGGTCCCGGTCGACCGCAAGTTCGCGGCCAAGCGGCTGTACGCGTTCCCGCTCATGCTGGCCACGCTGGTCATCGGCGGCATCGCCTCGGCGCTGATCGTGTTCGGCGCGTCGATCGGGTCGGGCATCGAGGGGCACGTCGGGATCGGCGGGACCGCCTTCACCGTCGTCTGGACCATCGTGCGCTGGACGGTCACCGTCGTGCTGATCACGCTGCTGTTCTCGGTCTACTACTTCTTCGGGCCGAACCGCGAGACGCCGCGCTGGCAGTGGGTCAGCCCGGGCGGCATTCTCGGTTCGGCCATCTTCCTGCTCGCGTCGCTCGGCTTCTCGTTCTACGTGGCCAAGTTCGGCTCCTACGGCAAGACCTACGGCGCGTTCGCCGGCGTGGTCATCTTGATCTTCTGGCTCTACCTGGCCGGGATCGCGATCTTGCTCGGGGCCGAGCTGAACGCCGAATCTGAACGCCAGGCCGCCGCACAGGCCGGACACCCGGGAGCGCAGGCGAGCGCCGAGGAACTCCACAGCGGCGAGCAGCCCAGGCGCTAGAGACCGGCAGCCCGGCCGCCTAGCTGATCTGCTGCGGCTGGTCGGTCGCGGGCGTGATCTGGGCCGTGCACTCCGGGCAGCGCCGGGCGGCGATCGGGATGCTGCTCGTGCACTCCGGGCAGTCCCGGGTGGTGGCTGCCCGGTTCCGCTCGAACAGCTGGATCAGGCGGCTGACGGGCAGGACCATGACGTAGTAGACCACCAGGGCGGAGATCAGGAACGCCAGCACGTCGGTCAGGAACGCGCCATAGGCGAAGCTGGCGTTTCGCACCGTGAAGGTCAGGTTCCCGAAGTTCGGCTTGCCTCCGGCCAGTGACAGCAGCGGGTTGACAAACGACTGGACGAACTGCTTGACCAGGTTGCTGAACTGCGTGCCGATGACCACTGCCACCGCGAGCTCGACCAGGTTCCCGCGCATGATGAAGTTCTTGAAGCCGCTCATCGCCATCAGATTCCCCGCCAGCGCGAACTAATCCAGCCCCGGATCGATCGTTCGGCTAGCGCTTCTTGGTGGCGCGGCTGGCGGCGTCCTTCTCGGTGCGCGCCGCTGCGGTGGTCAGCGAGCCGTCGGGCGCCTCGAGGTGGGCGCGGACGAACCAGTGGAACTCCTCGAGCTGACGGGCCTGCCCGATGAGCATGTCCTGGGTAACCAGGTCGAGTTCCTCGGTGGTATCGATCGCTCCGCGGTGGGCCTCGATGATCCCGGCGTAGACCACGTCCAGGGCGCCGAGGTGCTCCTGGGTCCCGGCACGGCCGATGGAGTAGTCGTCCCAGTCGCGCTGGGCGACCAGCGCGCCGGGCGTGCCGCAGGGCGATCCGCCCAGGGCGGTGACCCGCTCCGCGGTCTCATCGACCATGGCCCGTACCGCCTCGACCTGAGGATCCAGCATGGTGTGGACCGCGATGAAGTTCGGGCCGGTCACGTTCCAGTGCACGTGCTTGAGGGTCAGCGCCAGGTCGTTCAGCGAGTTGAGCCGGTCCTGCAGCAGCTTGATGACCCGCCCGGCGGTCTCGGTCTTCATGCCTGGCACGGTGTAGGCCGCCATGGCAGCCACCCCTTCCCTTGATTGCGATGAACCAGGCTCCTACCACCAGCGGGCCGGTTTAGTCATGGTTGGTTTAGTCAAGCCTGGGGCTGGTGGATCACGCAGAACTCGTTGCCGTCCGGATCGCGCATGACGACGAAGTCCGCATCCTGCGGGTAAGGCCATTCGTCCACGCGGGTCGCTCCGAGTCCGACCAGCCGCTCGACATGACGCGCCTGCTCGCGCGTGTAGAGATCCAGATGCACGCGGACCGGCTCTTCCGAGCGGGAACCGGTCAGTTGCAGGGAAACCGGGAGCCGCTGCTGGGCTGGGTCGACCAGCATGATGAACTCCGGATCCCACTCCCCCTGGCGTCGCGTGTAACCGAGGACGGCGCTCCAGAAGTCCACCGCGCGCTTCATGTCCTGCACGTTTATGACGACGGTCCCCAGCCGAAGGTCGCCGACCGCCTCGCTCGTATCAGTCATGGCGCCGGACCTACCCGCCGGCCGGAGGATTAGCCATGCCCGACCCGGGCGCCTGATCCAGGATTGCGTGTCATCACCTCCTTTCTGCCAGAGGGGTCACCCCGAACTTGTGCCGGTCAGGGGATCGAAGGCGTATCCGCGCTCAGGCCGAGGCGCGGCAGACGGAACCGGGGATTTCGACTCGGCCAGGCGTGGCGGCCCGGCGGCCGGACGCTAGGGGTTGCCTGTTGGACGGTCGCGCTTACCAGCAGTAATATCGGATCACGGTTGACGAGCCAGCCGGCTCGGTCTTCCGTGCCGGGCTGCCCGTCCGCCCCGCGCAGACCCCGGCTGGGTCCCCCGGGCATATTGCGTGATGCGTGGGAGGCGGCCATCAATGAGTGAGACCAGCTACCTGGTCGAGATGATCAGCGGCGTGCCTGTGGTAACAGGCACCGCGCAGATCGACATCACCACCGCGGACCAGCTCAGGACGGCTCTGCTCGAAGCGGCCGCCCATGGTCATGCCACGATCGTGGTCGACCTGACCCACGCCGGCTTCTGCGATTCGACCGGGCTCGGGGTCCTGATCCGAGCGCACAAACGGGCCCTGGCGGAAGGCGGCGAGGTGCGGCTGGTCATCCCCGCCGGTAGCGCGGTATCCCGCATCTTCACCTTGACCAGCCTGTACCGCTTCATCCCGCGCTTCGACAGCCTGCCAGAGGCCCTCCGCCAGGCACCCGCCGCCGCGGTCCGGCCGCCGCGTTCACAGCCGAGAGCCCGGCTCGGCCAGGGCACGCTCGAGGCATCGGTCGCGGACGAGGCGTCCGGCCCGGTGATCATGCTTTACGGGGAGGCGGATCTCACCTCGGCGCCCCAGCTGAGCGCGCTGATCACCACGCAGCTGTCCGGGGGCGCACGCCACCTGACCATCGACGTATCGAGGTTGAGCTTCGCGGATTCGGCGACGATACGGGCGCTGGCGCTGGCGGCTAGGACGCTGAGGGAGCGAGGCGGGACCCTGGCCCTGCGGCATCCGCAGCCCGCGGTGGCCAGGGTGCTCGCCTTGACCGGCGTGGAACGGATGTTCGAGATCGACGGGCATATACCCGGGTCGCCGAACATGGCCAGGTGAGGACCCGAGGACGCTGGCCCGGATCAAGGCCGTGGTGATCCCGCCGGCCTGGCAGGACGTCTGGATCTGCACTGACCCGCGGGGCCACATCCAGGCCATCGGCGTCGATGCGGCCGGGCGCCGCCAGTACCGGTACCACGATCTATGGCGCAAGCAGCGGGACCAGGACAAGCACGAACGGGTTCAGCAGTTCGGAGCCGCCCTGCCGGCCATACGCGAGGCCGTGGGGCGCCATCTGGACACCCGGGGCCTGACCAGGGAACGGGTCCTGGCGGCCGCGATACGCCTGATCGACCTGGGTTTCTTCCGCCTGGGCGGCGAGGAGTACGCCGAGCAGAACGGCACCTTCGGCCTGGCCACCAGCAGGAAGGATCACGTGACGCTCACCAAGGGCCAGCTCGTGTTCGAGTACCCCGCCAAGGGCGCCAAGGACCGTGAGCAGGCGGTGGCAGAGGACCAGGTGTGCGCAGCCGTGCGGAGCCTGCGGCGGCGGCGCGGCGGCGGAGACCAGCTGCTGGCCTACCGGGACGGCTCACGCTGGCACGACGTCACCGCCGCGGACATCAACGAATACCTCCGCGAGATATCCCGGGACGACTACACCGCCAAAGACTTCCGCACCTGGCATGCGACCGTCCTGGCCGCCGTGGGCCTGGCCGTGTCCGAACCCGCCGCCAGCAGCGAGGCCGCCAGCAAGCGCGCTGTCGCCCGGGTGGTCCAGGAAGTAGCCGAGTACCTGGGCAACACCCCCGCGGTGGCCAGGGCCTCCTATATCGACCCGCGCGTCATCGAGCTGTACCAGGACGGCCGCACGATCGCTTCCGCGCTCGGCGAGCTGGGCCAGGACTGCGATTTCGGCGATCTCGCCACCAGGGCCCGGCCGAACAGGCCGTCCTGGACCTGCTGGCCTCGGCCTAGCGCTTGCGGTCCTTGCCGCCCTTGGCCAGGTCCCGCCAGTCAGACTCGGAGACCTCGACGTCGTAGCGCTTGGCCGCGGC